>Ga0318567_10000344_pt1 | contig 19939 bp, 19 predicted proteins | sample GRESIP088b5f20_FD_203691 | JGI IMG/M metagenome (GOLD analysis project Ga0318567, IMG submission 203691) | Tropical soil microbial communities from Luquillo Experimental Forest, Puerto Rico - GRE.SIPMG.088b5f20 | ecosystem: Environmental > Terrestrial > Soil > Tropical forest > Bulk soil...
CAGCAGGCCCGTGAGGAAGTCCGCAGTTCCTAAATCGCCGAGGTCATCAACTTCGTTGATTGCTTTTCTGATGAGGTTGGCCAAAGTTTCGTGATCGTTTACCAGGTTTTTCACTTGTTCGTCCTGGTTGGTGGTGTAAGCGGGTTCATCGAGTCGGGCCAGTTCAATATAATCTTTCAATCTTCCCTCCGCGTGGTGACCCAGCATTCTTATTCTCTCGGCAACACCGTCGATGTGCTCTGCCAGCTCTTCATATTGTCCTTCAAAAAGCTTGTGCATTTCCATGAAATTATCACCTTCATAATTCCAGTGGTAATTTCTCGTCTTTGTGTACAAAATCGTTTCGTCGGCTAAAAGAACATTCAATTTTTCAGCTGCTTGCTTCAAATGAGTTTCTGGAATACCAATGTTTGGTTTCATGATAAATAAGTTTTGAGTGGTGAGTTTTGAGTTTTGAGTAATGGGTAGTGAAAGTTACAAAAAAACTGTGCCTAATGTCTGAGATATGCTTGTTATTGCAACAACCAAACTCAAAACTCAGAACTCATAACTCAAAACTCCTCAATCGCCCAGCAGGTCGGCAAGGCCCAATAGCTCATTATGCTTGTACAAATGTTTGTCTTTTTCGAAACATTTTGCAAGTTCTTCCAGCAGTAATTGTATTACCCTTTTGTTATCGAGGGGCTTAAAGTAGGAGGTAACAGGCGGCACGGAAATGCGGTGAAAGTATGTGTCCACATCCTTTTGCGTATAAACCTGTCCACTGGTGGGGTCTATGTAAAATTGAATTCTGTCAGCGGGATTTTTCTTTACGGCTTCCCAATCGCCATCCTCTACATCATAGTATGCGAGGATAAACTGGCGCGGAATGTTAACGGCGCGAATGGGAATGTCCAGCAGGTTAGATATAATCAACAGCAGGATTCCGTTGTTAAAGGTGTTGCCTTTGCGGGAATCAAGCAATTTGTTGAGTAAAAAATCGTTGGGCTCAGTATAGGCAACTTCCACACCTTTAATGCGGTAGTATTTGTAAAGAATGGTCGTGATCACTTTCGTTTGTTCGAGGCTGGTCAAATATCCGTTTAGCTCCAGCCAGATATTGCGACGCATTTTTTCAATTTCCTCCAAAGGCTGGACAGCCGTTAGCTCAGGGTATTGATATTTTGCGGCCAGCAGCGCTCCGCCCAAAAGATCAGGTTCCGGTTGGGTCTTCCATTTTGTGAAATCGTCAGTAAGATCACGGAAATGAAGGCGGTGGATGAGTAGCTCGATGCGTTCCTGGGTGTTTTCGTCAGGAGTATTTTCCCAGAGATGCTCAAGGTTGGGGATAATGTTTTTCCCAAATGAAACGATCCGGTCGCTTACCAAATTAAAGACTTCTCCATCGGGATCGTCCATAAGGTGAAACAGGGCAGATATTTCTCGGGTTTCTTCCATGCAGTAATCATGTCCAATTTGAAACTAAATGTCGTGTTAAGTAAACACTTTTTCAGATTAACTTTTCCACAGGGGTGCATAAGCGTGGAATTTGAAAATTTGAAGATTTGAAAATTTGAAAATGAGAGAGAGAATGGAACACTGATGACGCTGATTAGGCTGATTTGCACGGATTTTTTCTTCGCTGCAGTTACCCGACTGATCTCTTCGTTGAATGTGTTTTTTTAAGGCTACAGACATGAGGCAAAAAAGATCAGCGCAAATCAGTCTAGTCAGTGTCATCTGCGTGCTCACTAAAAAATCTTAATAAATCATGACAATCATGAAAATCTGCGTTCTGTCTCTCACTCCACGATTGCTTCGATCGCTTCTGCTAGTTTTTGCCAGCTGTACTTCTTTTTTTCTTCTTGTAAAAATGGAAGGAAATGCGATTCGCCCTGAATGAAATATTGTATGATGCTCTCGGCAATGGCTTGTGCGTTGGGTTCGCAAACGAGGCCCACTTTGCCGTTGGGAACGTAATCTGGTAATGCACCAACATTCGTTACGATCATTGGTTTTTCGAAATGGTAGGCGAGGGGTGTCACGCCGCTTTGTGTGGCGTTTCTGTAAGGTTGGATCACAACATCGGAGGCACCGAAATAGTATTTCACGTCATCGTCTTCAATAAAATCAGAACTGAAGGTAACGTTGTCGCCTATGTTTAATTGCTGGATTTGTTGGATGTAAATGTTTTGATCATCGTAAAATTCTCCTGCCACCAATAGCTTGAAACGGCCGCTTTGAAAGTTTTTATCCTTCAAAATCTTAATCGCATCGAGCAAAATATCGAGACCCTTGTATTTGCGGATGAAACCGAAGAATAGTAAAATTTTTTCTTCCTGGTCAAGCTTGAGATGTTGCCTGGCTTCAGTTTTAGCAACAGCTTTTCCAAAATTGTCGTACAAAGGATGTTCTACTTTTTTAACGGGAACGGTTACGTTAAACTGTTTCAGGTCCTTCATTACTTTATCGCTCATAGTAATGAAAGCATCGCAGGGTTTGAGAAAATATTTTGTAAACGCGGTATCTCCGGGACGTTTTTCGTGCGGCAAAATATTGTCCGTGATCGCGACGATCCTTGTGTGTTTGTTTTTTCTTACTATTCGTAAAACGCTTCCGAGTGCTGGTCCCATCAACGGCAACCAGTAACGTACCACCACCAGATCAGGTTTTAGTGCCTTGATCTCTCTGCCGGTTTTCCACCAGCTGATTGGCCAGATGGAATTGAGGCGTTGAAGAATGGTCAAATCCTCAGGAGCGGGTCCTGTAGCGTATTGTGTTTTACCCGGAAAAAGAAAAGAAGGATACAACAGCGTGAAATTGTAAATAGTTACTTCGTTGCCCATGCTCATGAATTCCCTTGCAAGGCGCTCATTAAAAGTTGTAATGCCTCCGCCTCTGAAAGGGTGTGCCGGTCCAAGAATAACTATTTTCTTACTCATGCCTGATGTTGGTTCAATCCTAGCTTTTGCTCAATTAAATAAGAGTTTCTTGAAGGAGAATTGCGAGCGATCAATTCGCCCAAAAATCCTGCAAGGAACAACATGGTACCCATTACCATCGTGGTAAGAGCAATGTAAAATGAAGGTCTTGTTGTTAGTGAAAAACTGAAATCTATTAGTTTTGAAATGATCAGATAAGCGCTTACGCCAAAACCGATAAGAAAGAAAATTGTTCCGGCAAGTCCGAAGAAGTGCATCGGGCGTTTGCCGTATCTGCCGACGAATGTTATTGATGCAAGGTCAAGGAAGCCGTTTACAAATCTTTCCAAACCAAATTTTGTAACACCATATTTGCGGGCTCTGTGCTCCACCACTTTTTCACCAATCTTTCTAAAGCCGCTCCATTTGGCGATTACAGGAATATAGCGGTGCATTTCCCCATATACTTCAATGCTTTTTACCACTTTTTTGCGATAAGCTTTCAGGCCGCAGTTGAAGTCATTCAACTGAATGCCGGAAACCGCACGGGTTGCCGCATTGAATAGTTTGGAAGGAACATTTTTAGTGAGCGTATTGTCGTAGCGTTTCTTTTTCCACCCGCTTACAAGGTCGAATTCATCTACAAGGATCATTTTCCTCAACTCCGGAATTTCGTCAGGAGAATCCTGCAAGTCGGCATCCATCGTAATGATCACATCACCTGAAGCAGCCTTGAAGCCTTCGTTCAGCGCGGCGGATTTGCCATAATTTCTTTGAAAACGTATGCCTTTGATGCAGTCGTTTTCGGCACGAAGTTTTTCAATCACATCCCACGAGTTATCCGTACTTCCATCATCAATCATAATAACCTCGTAGCTATAGTTATTCGCGATCATCACTCTTTGTATCCATGCACAAAGTTCAGGAAGTGATTCTTCTTCGTTTAAAAGTGGTATTACAACAGATAAATCCATTCAATAAAGTTACTGGATGATAAATTGCTATTTAAGAATTCTTTTTTCTAAATGCCGCGCCCAAAGCGGAACCTATTGCTCCCTGTACCAGCGTGCTCATTAATGCCGATGAAATCGCGACCGGTATATAAAGCTTATTTACGCTGTCACTTGCAGTTTTTTCAATATCGGCCGGCAAAGTATTTCCTTGTTGTTTCAACATTTCAATGTTTGCTTTAATGGCTTGTTGTTTTAATTCAGGAAACAGCACCGTGGAAGAAAAAACAGAATAAGCGATCATGATGATCGTCGTTACGGCAATAGTTTTAAAGCCAAACGCAAAGGCATTGCCAAACGTAAGTGGCTCTTCCACTTTGCCGCTATAATTAACAACGTTCAGCGCTGCTAATACAATCAATATGATTGCGGGTAAAAAGCTTGCTGCAGTATTGTCTTTTAAGCTGGTGTACGAAACAACGAGATAAGCGATGATCATTGCAATTGCGATCACTAAGCCTGCCAGTAAATGTGCATTTTTGGTCTTCATAAATACTATTGATTAAGCGACAGCTTTTTTCCGTAAACAGTTCCTGCAACTTTTCCCACAAAGTCTTTACCAATGAAAGGAGTGTTGCTGCATTTGGAAGCTACATTTTTTTGAGTGAATGTGTAATGTTCATCAGGTTGGTAAAGTGTTAAACTTGCCTTTTGATCAACATTGATGCTTACAGGCCGGTCAAATATTTTTCTTGGGTTAACAGAAAGCAGTTCTGCGATTCGTTCTTCCTGCAGTTGTGGCATGTAAGTTCTGAGAATGCTGTAGCAGGTCTCAAGTCCGATCATGCCGTCTTTTGCATACTCAAATTCAAGCACCTTCGCATCATAATCCTGCGGTAAATGGTGTGTGGCGATACAATCGATCACACCTTCGGCCACGGCTACACGAAGCGCCTCCATGTCCTCACGGGTGCGAAGCGGCGGATTCACTTTAAGATTGGTATCATATTGCATCAAATCTTCGTCGCAAAGTGCGAGGTGATAAGGGGCAACGGAACAGGTTACTTTAACGCCGTGTTCCTTTGCTTCTTTGATCAGCGCTACAGATTTAGGTGAGCTGATGCCCGTAAAGTGAACGCGTGAATCAGTATATTTTGCAAGTTGGATATCTCTGGAAACGATCAGTTCTTCTGCAATGGAAGGCTTTCCGGGAAGACCAAGACGGGTTGAAATAATGCCTTCGTTTACCAAGCCGTGAGCCGCGATACTTTCATCATCGGGCAGCTGCATGACCACGCCATCGAATGCTTTTACGTACTGCAGGCCTTTCAGCAAAATGCCCGAAGACTGCAAAGGATGGAGTCCATCGCTAAATGCTGCGGCACCACTTGCGTGCATGTCATACATTTCTGCCAGTTCCTTTCCTTCCGTTTTCCTGGTAATGGCGCCTATCGGCAAAATTTGTGCGGGAAGACTCTCAGACGCACGAACGATGTATTCCACTTGGGATTTGGTATCGATCACTGGTTTTGTGTTCGGCAAAACCATAACCGTAGTAAAACCGCCTGCCGCCGCAGCTGCTGCACCTGTGGCCAGCGTTTCTTTATGCTCGATGCCCGGATCACAAAAGTGCGCGAAAACATCCATCCAGCCGGGTGAAACCGAGAGGTTTGGAATATCAACCACTTCATCTGCAGATTCCGTAATCGCGGAATCGATGGCGCGGATGATGCCGTTTTCGACTAAAATATCTTTTGTGCTGTTGTGAAAAGGAGAGGCTGGATCGTTGATTTTTGCTTTCTTGATTAGGACCTTCATTGCTTGAGAATTGAGCGAAGTTACGGGTTGTAATTCAATAATTTGAAAAATTTGTGGGGCGGCTCCAAATGCGTGATTAGATGCTGATCTGGCGCCTATAACCCCAGATGGAGCGCCTTTTCTGGCTTTTCAGATTTCCATATTTTCAAATTTTCAAATTATTCCGTTTTCACTTAGCTTTGCAGCCCTCAATTATATGTGATTGAGTAACTTGCAGAGGTTTCACTGAAACAATCTGTAGGTCGTTCGGGTGGTGGCGCAGCCCGGTAGCGCACTTGTATGGGGTGCAAGGGGTCGCAAGTTCGAATCTTGTCCACCCGACAAATAGGGTAACAACCCGATTTAAAGAAGCTCATAAAACATTGATTTTGTGAGCTTTTTCGTTTTTAGCCCGTCAAATAAATTCAAATAAATTCAAATTTTTCGTGTGCAAATCCTTGAGCAAAATGCAATGTCTCGCGAATGACATTGTGTACCTCTCATGCCCATTTAAGATTCGTTTGTTGATTGGTTTTGAACCTATTTAGGCCAATTATTGTTGTCATCCTAGATTAGTGTTGTCTATGAAATTTGCAGAAAAGAAAAAATGGTAAAAAAGATACTCTTATGATTATGTTAGTCCTGTGTCCTAATGAATAAGCCAGATGATAAATTTATCTCTGAAGATGGAGCACGGTAAAACTATAAGAAATGGAGAAGAAAACATTTCTGCACAAAATATCATCATTCGTTCCTATTACGCAGTGGTTACCGCATTATCAGGGAAAATTCTTTCGATGGGATTTGATCGCGGGGGTTACACTTGCGTCATTTGTATTACCTGAATCAATGGCGTATGCTACACTTGCGGGCGTGCCAACGTATTTTGGCATTTACTGTTGCCTTATCGGCGGACTGCTTTTTGCCCTTTTCACTACATCCCGACACATAGCAGTGGGGCCCACCTCAGCCATTTCACTGATGGTAGGATCAACTGTAGCAGTAATTTCAGGAGGAGACCCGCATAGATGGGCAGCCATTGCTCAGCTCACAGCGCTTGTAGTGGCGGGGATTTGTTTTATCGCCTTTGCTTTTAAACTAAGTTCACTTGTAAATTTTATCAGCGATAGCATATTGTATGGATTCAAAGCAGGTGCAGCTTTGTCTATAATGCTAACACAGTTGCCCAAGTTCTTTGGTGTAGAGGGTGGTGGTAGTAATTTCTTCCAGCGGGTGGCCATATTGGTTCAACATTTACCACAAACAAATTTTGTGGTTTTCGGTTTTGGTGCGGCGGCATTGTTGGTACTTATTGCCGGCGATATATTTTTTCCCGGCAAGCCCATTTCGCTTTTTGTTGTTGTCATTGCAATTATTGTTATTTCATACACTGAGCTTTCTTCATATGGCATTCACCTGGCAGGCGAGATACCCAAAGGCTTGCCGAGCATTGCCAGGCCATCATTGCGATTTAGTGATGTCGATGGTATTGTTGAGCTTGCTTTTGCTTGCTTTCTCATGGGGTATATTGAAACAATTTCCGCCGCGAGAACATTTGCCTTAAAGCATAATTATCCTATTAATTCGCAGCAGGAGTTACTTGCACTCGGCGTCGCAAATTTTGGCGCCGCATTTGGCAACGCATATGTTGTGTCGGGAGGTTTATCCCAATCAACAGTCAACGAAAAATCGGGCGCCAAAACACCGTTATCAATTATTATTTGTTCCGTTACTCTTGGTTTGATTTTACTTTTTTTAACAGGTCTGCTGAAAAATCTTCCCGAAGTTATCCTCGCTGTGATTGTGTTGCATGCCGTTTCAAGTTTGATAAAAATAAAAGAACTGAAGCGGGTTTACGAGCTCAACAAAATAGAATTTACCGTTGCGATGATTGCATTTGCTGGTGTGTTGGTGTTTGGAATTTTAAAAGGAGTGTTACTCGCGGTCATCATGTCGCTGGTGCTATTAATACGTCGCATATCAAACCCTCATGTAGCTGTCCTTGGTCGGATTGCCAATACAAACCATTTTTCCGATGTTGACCGCCACCCGGACAATATAACCTACCCGGGAATTCTCATTCTGAGGGTGGAGGCTTCCCTTTTTTATTTCAATACGGTACATATAGAAGACAAGATCCTGAATAAAGTGTCTGCATACGGAGAAGAACTGAAGCTGGTAATTATTGACTTGTCTCCATCATCTTATGTGGATGTTGCGGGTTCTAAAATGTTGTTGCAGATTTCAAATCAATTGGAAAAAAAGCAAATCAAGTTGCGAATTTTGGAAGCGCTGGGAACGGTAAGAGACATTTTACGGAAGCAAGGGATGGAAGAAATTACCGGCCGCATAAGCAGGAGAATTTTTATTAATGAAGTTGTCGATGAGTATATGGCACAAAAGGATAACGGTATTGCTTAGAGCCTTTCAATAACAAAATGAACACTGGCATTGACAACAAGAATTAAAAGTAGCGTAAGTGCACATAAATCAACGCTCTTTTTTTTTCTTGCGTTCTTTTTCGCTAAGGTCGGCCATAAGTTTATAGGAATAGTAATACTTTACAATATTGCGGACGTAAGTGGTTGTCTCCAGGCCTATCTTTTCTGAGGCAACTATCTCAACATTGTTCAGCCATACATCGGGATTCAGCCCGTAATTAGCCGCCAGCTTGCGTAAACCTTCAATCCTGTTAGGGCCTGCGTTGTAGGAGGCGAATGCAAATAGCGATTTGTTGAAATTGTCGAAATGTGCGTCATGGAAATAAGTCGTGATAATGGTGTTCATGTACTTGGTTCCGGCATGTATATTGGGTTCGGTAATGGTTATGTCGCCTACCTTCATTGCCCGGCCCGTTTTTGGCATTACCTGCATTACGCCTATTGCTCCTGCGGCACTGCGTTGATTTTGGTTGAGTTTCGACTCCTGGAAGCCCTGCGCCGCCAGCATCAAGGGATCGAAGTCGTATTGCTTTCCATATTTCTCAAACAGTTTTACGATCTCCCTGAAGTGTTTTGCATTATCTGATTTGGTTGGGTCCTGCAACTCTTTTACATTTTGGTAATACTTTTTGAGCCGGTAAGGCATGCTCGCCAATTTCTTTTCGTAGCGGTAGTAGAAATCCTTCAATTCGGCTGTAAGCACGGGGCTATTTTTACGAAAGGCGCAACCTATATAGCCACCGCTGTTTATAAATGCTTCATTGAGTCTTATGTTAGGCAAGATCTGCGCCCACATTTTTGCCATCCAGTCATCTACCACAACTAGCGGGATAATGCCGGCATCAAGCATTTCCATAAGATCCTCGTCCTCCAGTTCTTCAGGCATAAAGTTAATGTTGACAGGCTTTTCGCTTTTGGCAGAGAGTGTAGCATTAAGCGCTTGCAAGCTCTCGAAGTAGCTTGAAGATTTGCGTACATACACAGTCTTGCCCGACAGTTGTTCAGCGGTGTTTACTGGGGCGTCCTGCTTACGGTTAAGCACAATTTCGCGTACACTTCCTTGTTCTTTTGGTGCCACAAAATCTACCTGTTGTAATCGCTCTTCCGTCGCCGTAAGATTTCCAGCGGCAATGTCTCCTAATCCTTTAATGACATTTGAATATAAGCGGTCGCGGGGCGTTGGAATAAAGGCGACTGTAAAGGGAATATTGTGAAGTTGCTTTTTGTATTTCTGGTTAAGGAAATCTTCAAACTCACGGAAATTGTCTGCAGTGATACCGTGTTCTTTTCCCTTGTCGTTAAAAAAAAGAGTGCGGCTATAGGGAACGAGCACCCGCACAATCCGGCGCTTAAGCATGGTATCGAAATCACCGGTATAAATTTTTTGGCTTCTTCGGAGCATGACGAGCACGCTGTCTGAATCTCTGACAGCAGAATCTGGGTTAATTGTTGTATCTGGCACCGCCGGATTTATTGTGCCTTGAGTTTCATTCTTGCCCGCATTCGTGTTTGCTTCTCCACAGCAATTAAAAACAAAAAGGATAAACAGGAACCCGACAATAGAAAGCCACCTGATATTTTTCCCTTGTGGGGGAAGTGGCTGCTGGTGTGGATTTCTAAATAGCTTTTTTGAGATTCGCATGGTGGGTTAATTAGAAGAAATAAGAAAGGGAATGAACTTCGTTGCCGACTTTAAAAGTATAAACGGCAGTCTGTTATCAACTGCTTATGGGTGGACGAATATTTTTTACATGTTATTCATAGGCCCAGGGAGCCGCTTCGGCCCTTGCAATTTGACCGATGTGTCAAGCACATCCATCAAAAGCCCTTGAAGGAAAACACGAAAAGAATTGTTGAAATCAGCTGACAGATTTAAAGTTACGATTGTTTTTTTCTAAAACATATGGAAATGGGATTGCATTGTAAACTTGATAAATCTGTAAACAATAATTCAAATTCATTTGACACAGGGATTAAAAACACTTTGAGCTTTAGTGAGCCTTATCAAAATGCAGACAAAGAATCTTTTCAGTAACATATAAAAGATGTTAAGACAATCAATCTTTTGACGGATATACTGCTAGTGCATGTTGGTCACAACGATTAATATATTCTTGAATATTACAATTCCACATAATTCATATGAAACAAAATAAAGTTAAAGAGCCGTTCATTTTTTCAGCGCATTGCTTCTGTTCTTTCATAAAACAAGCACTCCTTTAATTGATGAAATAAAAATACTAACTGAGGAACAACCGAAGCAGATTAAAACAGGAAAAGAGAAACTTATTTTTCCTCGAGAACAAAAAGGAACAACAATTTCCTGAAGATTTTGTTAGGGTAAAATCAGGACAACCATATAAAATCCGCAGCAATGGTAATCTCACGAACAGTAGAACATAACCCGTCGCGCTTTAAAGAGGGCGACCGTGTGCAGGTTTCCGTTAAAAGCCCTATTGGGCATTATCGTGTACCCACATATATTAGGGGGAAGAACGGCGTGGTGTCTAAGAACCTGGGGCGTTTCATTAATCCTGAGGAAGAAGCTTTCGGAAAAAATGCCGGCAACAAACTCTGGTATTATTTAGTCAGCTTCTTACAAAAAGAACTGTGGCCGGATTATGCGGGTGCATCAGACGATGTGCTGGAAATTGAGATTTTCGAAAACTGGCTCGAAATCATTTAAAACATATCATATGGGCAACGGACACGACCACACTCATGGCGCTCACGCACCTATTGAGCATGAGGAAACACCCGGTTATTACGAGATTCTGGAGATCAGTATCAGGGAGTTGTTAATTGAGAAGGGGCTTATTAAGCCGGATGAAGTAAGAAAACAAATCGAAGTACTGGATTCAAGATCGCCGGCACTGGGACAGAAACTTGTAGTGAGAGCCTGGACCGATCCGGAATTCAGGAAAAGGCTGCTGGCAAATGGAAATATGGCGGCTGGAGAAATGGGCATCACAATCTACGATGACACAGCTTTTACTGTTCTGGAAGACACTCCTGAGGCTCATCACATGATTGTTTGTACCCTTTGTTCTTGCTATCCACGTGCCGTGTTGGGCCTGCCTCCCGACTGGTATAAGAGTAAGCAATATCGCTCACGCGCAGTGAAGGAACCACGGGCCGTACTTGCTGAATTTGGCACCATCATTCCAGATCATGTAAAGGTCATCATCAACGATTCTACCGCAAGCCAGCGTTATATGGTGTTACCATTGCGTCCTGAGGGCACAGCAAACTATACGGAAGATCAGCTTGAAAAATTAGTTACGAGAGACACAATGATCGGGGTTACGTTACCTGTAATCGAGTAAATAAACAATAATCACGATTTCAAAATAGATACGATATGTCAACAGAATCATTAGTAAAACATTTGCCGAATGACATCGGCGGTACCGGTTGTAGTGATGATAAAATAGAGATAACTGAGCGCCAGCTGTATCCCTGGGAAAAGCGATGTCATGCATTACTCGATGTGCTGGACTTCCACAAGATTGTAAACACTGAGGAGAAAAGACGCGGCACTGAAAACCTTGGATCGGAAATGGCTGCGAAGCTTTCTTACTATGAAAAATGGATCGTTTCTGCGTCTAATTGTCTATTGCAAAAGGGACTGATCACTCCCGACAACATTGCAATGAAGACAAAAGAAGTAGCTGCTCGATATAACATAACACTTTAGCCTATGGTCCTGTCCGGCATCCTGCTGATGTTCATGTTGGGGCTGCGTCATGGCTTTGACCCAGACCATATCGCGATCATAGACAACATCGGTGTACGCTATGCAGCGACGAAGCCCCGGCTTGCAAAATGGACGGGAACATTGTTTGCCGCGGGCCACGGTAGCGTGGTCACCTGCATTGCTGTTATGGTCAGTAAGGTAAGTCATGCCTGGCATTTCTCGCAGTCGACATGGGATATTCTCGACTGGATGCCCGGGCTTATACTTTGGATTGTAGGCGTTATGAACCTGCGGATGTTGTTGTACAGCAAAACCTACACCCCAAAAGGGTTCAAGTTCTTTTTCCTTCCAACCCGTCTGAAAAACAGCTCCAGTCCGATGGCCATTGTGCTAACCGGTATTCTCTTTGCAATGGTATTTGACACTAATACACAGGCTGCCGCATGGGCCTATACAGCCACGGCACGACTCAGTACGACTTATGCACTTGTGCTTGGCGGTGCGTTTTCAGCGGGTATGATCATTACCGATACCCTCGACAGCAGGATATTATTTAACCTTATGAAACAGGCAGCAGGCAATCAGTCTGTGCTGAGTTATCGGCGTAAGATTGGCTGGATCATCGTTTCCATTTCCCTGCTGGTAGGCAGCTATAAGCTAATAACCCATGTGGTTCCGGGCATAGAGTTGAAAGAAAGTGTGCTGACCATTGTAGGGGTTTCATTTTTCGTATTGATGACGTTATTCTATTCCTCAATTGTATACTCGAGGGCATCAGCAAACAAAAAGAAAGTATGGCAATCAAAGATCTGACAAAAGTAGACGTGCACCTGTTTCTTTGCAATGGTGGTAGTTGTAAGACAAACGGCGCAGAGCAAAGCACTGAAGCCATCCGTGCTCTGATCAAGGAATACGGACTGGAAGAAAAAGTTCATACCACAAAAACACTTTGTAATGGACGTTGTAACGACGGTCCGGTTGTTATCTGCATGCCGTCTGGTACCTGGTTTGGAAAAATAACAAGTGATGTTGCAGGAGATTTTACACAACTATTGCTATTACATAAAACATTACCACGGCAGTATAAACTGTTTACTTACGGCGATGATATGATGCTCGATGTACAACCTACGCCGACATCCTCATTTTAAAAAAACAGATGATTTTACTTTGTCACGGCTTCGACAAGTGTCGAGATGTCTGTGAGCGTTGCCTGTTGCGGCGTCAGTGAGTAACGTTGCATAAGGTGCGAAGGATCATTGTATGCCACCCACGTATTGCCACTGCTGTCTTCCCAGGCGATGATTTTCAATGGAAGGTCCAATGCGATCAGTGGATCAACAGCCATCAGCTGGCCGCCTTTTGCGGGACTGCCAAAAAGCAGGTATTCCAGTTTGCCAAGCTTTATATTACTACTTGCAGCTTCTGCCTGCTGGTCTATCCTTGCATATATTTTGGCGCCGCTCCTTTCCAGAAGCTCCTTTGCAAGATCTATAGTTTCTTTAACAGAGTGCCTGCTTTGTTTCACGATCAATCCTTCAGGATTCATGTTGAATTGCTTTTTGGTGGAATTATTTAAAATTTCGCAAACACATTGGATCTTTAATACTTCGGTATAACACTTTGTCTCGTGAAATGTTGATTTTGATGGCCTAGCCTTTTCGATATAATGGTCACTTGCAGGGAGCCTTTTACTACTGTGGTCAAAAAAGGCGGGCAACCTTCCACTTTATTTTTCTTCTATGTCGAAATTTTTGACACAATCATCTCAAAGATTTAGGTTATTCTTGTAACGATGCAGTTCTTAAAAATATCCCCGTGTCCACCCGACTTAAAAAGGTCCGTTGAATAATCTCAACGGACCTTTTTAATTTTGGTTGATTCTAAGAACAAACCGGTTGCCGTGGCTACCAGAAAAGCTCAAGTGGATCATCCTTCATTTTTCCATGTTCGTTCTGGCGGTAAAGCGTCCAGCTACAGGTCAGTTTGGTGTCACGCCATATCTTGCCCATTTTACGAAAAACCTTTATCGGCAGACTGAATTTTCTTACAAGTGAAGATTCAAACTGTTCAACAGTCATGTCGGAGTTAATTTCCAGTTCGCCTTCCTCATGTGAATTACGCACATCACAGACGCACGGACGCTCTGCTTCGACAAGGTGGAATTTTGAAAGTGTCCAATCCCTGGAAGTCGTCTTTAAAAACTCAATCTTCAAAAATGGAAATTTTCTGGTGAATTCTAGTTGCAAATCATGCAATCTGTAATAGTCGTTGATTTGAATAATCATAATCTTTATTTTACAAACATTTATGTCGTCATAGGATATGGCAATGACTTTTGCGTTTACATACACGCCAAAAATGTAAAATTCCTATTTCATATTTCAATGAAAATTTAAAAGATTCAAACTTGGAAATTAGTCGAAACCAGCGCAGCTAAAAGGATCAATAGTGATTGGATGTTCTTCGTTGTAAGCTAGAGGTGCTATTCTGAGATAGTAGATCTATAAATGATGGAAGATGTTGTTTTATCGTTGTACTGGGAGTGTTAAAAGATATTAAATCTATTAATGGCAATTATTTAATTGTGCTGCGTAGCAAGCAGTTGTCAAGCAAAGCTTTGTTTATTTAAGATTTCTTGTGATTGAATAAAAAAGTGATGTTTTCAGTTATAGATTTTTTTAGAGACTATATACATTGCTATTCCACAGGAATGATAAATGCAACAAAAGTATATTACTTGGATAGTTTAAGTGAGTCTTTAATGGGATTTGGATATTATTATTGAAGCAATGAAAAAAAGAAACATTTCTTATTGATTGCTTTGTGAGTTATTAACATGCTCAAATGATTTGAAATAAGGCTTGTTTCGAAAAGTACAATTTGTACATTTAATAAATTACTTGTAAAAAATACATATGAAAAAATCCCGCAGAGAATTTCTGGCAGACAGTGCCAAAGCAACACTTGCTTTTACTATCGTGCCCCGGTTTGTATTGGGCGGAAAAGGGTATAGTGCACCCAGCGACCGCATTAATCTTGGATTTATCGGAACAGGGAAACAAGGTCGTATACTGATGAGTTATTTTGCCAACAAGGCTCAGATCATAGCAGGCTCAGATGTGGATACCAAAAAGCTGGCCCTGTTTCAGTCACTTACCGAAAAAGCTTATGCTGCTGCCGCCGGCACTACCAGCTACAAGGGTTTCAAAGGTTATGCGGATTTCAGAGAGTTGTTGCATCAAAAAGACATAGATGCGGTGGTGATTGCCAGCCCGGATCACTGGCACGCTGTGCACACGGTAATGGCGGCCAATGCGGGCAAGCATGTGTATTGTGAAAAGCCACTGGCTCATTCTATCGAAGAAGGACGGGCGATGGTAAATGCGATGAAAAAAAATAAACGCATACTGCAAACCGGTAGTATGCAGCGTTCGTGGAAGAATTTCCGCCAGGCATGCGAACTGGTTCGCAACGGGTATATTGGCGATATTAAAGAAGTGCTGGTATGTGTTGGCGATGCTGCGGTGCCCTGTACACTGCCTTCGGAACAAGTACCTGATGGCCTGAACTGGGATGAGTGGGTGGGACCTGCGCCTTTCCGCGCCTTCAATGCTGAGCTTTCTCCGCCTGTTGAAAAGGATATTTATCCGAACTGGCGCCTTTATAAAGAATACGGTGGTGGCATGGTGAGCGACTGGGGTGCGCACATGTTTGATATTGCACAATGGGGGCTTGGTATGGATAACACCGGACCGGTTAAGTTGACGCCACCCGAAGGAAATGCTACCAAAGGTCTCGTGATGGAATATGCGAATGGCATACGAGTGAAGCATGAAGATTTTGGAAGGAACTATGGCGTTCGTTTTATTGGCGAAAAAGGAAAAATAGATATTAGCCGTAATTACCTCGACAGCGACCCTGCGAATATTGCCACTGCCACCATTCAGCCGAACGAAATAAGATTGTATAATAGTCCCGACCATTATACCGACTGGCTTGACTGTATCAAAACCGGCAAGCAGCCTATCTGCGACGCGGAAACTGGTCACCGGACCAGCAGTGTTTGCGCCCTGGTCAATATTGCTTATTGGTTGCGCACGCCATTGAACTGGGATCCGGCAAAAGAACAATTTACCAATAGTGCAGAGGGTAATCAATTAGTGAAAGCTAATATCAGGGGTAAGTGGAAGCTTCGTTAAGCTGCTAACCATTTTGATTATCATCAAAAAAATCTGCATAATTGATTAATAAATATCATCATAAAAAAAGCCGTTGTTATTTACTAACAACGGCTTTTTTTATGATGATACAAACTTGCGTGTTCTATTATTATTTGATCAAAAATGTCTGCGTCGCATCTGTACTAAGTCTGGTTGATTTTACCAACAGCATATTTCCGTTCAGATAAAATCCGGATGCTGCTGTATTAAACTCATCCATTGAAGCGCATTTTTTCAGTGGTTTTTTATTTTCCATCACAACCGAAGCTGTTGTTGTGTTATGTATTTGCAATACATAATTGCGTGCTGAATATTTGCCGTTGTAGTTGCCTTTCGCAGCATTGACTGCAACTGCAATTTCTTTGCCTGCATCAACAGTAATCAGTGTTTTAGCGTACGCGCCTTTTCTATGTTCCCTTGTAAGTCCATCATCTTCATATAAGTTGAAAGATGATTTTCCGGAAGGGTAGATGTCCAATGTCAGTGTATCTGCGCGACGCTCTTCATCATAATTCATCTCCGGATACATCGGAATGATCGCGCCTGCTTTTACGAACAGTGGCAGTTTATCAAGAGGAGCGTCATAATTATTGATCCATTTGCTGCCGGTATATTCGGTGCCATCCCAATAGTCATACCATTTTCCTTTTGGAAGATAGATGCTATCACGTTTGCATTCTTTTTTGTACACCGGCGCCACAAGGAACGATTCGCCCAGCATATATTGGTATTGCGTTTGTTTGCCCCAGGTCACAGAATCTTTCGGAAACTCCAAAACCATCGCTCTTACTGAAGGTGTGCCTTTTTCATAGGCTTCATTGCAATAAGTGTACATATACGGCGTAAGACGCAATTTCAATCTCAAATACTTTCTGTTGATGGAAGTATAAGGCTCGCCATACATGTATGGTTGTTTGTCTTTTTTTGCCCATCCGCTCATGGTCATTAATACGGGTGTAAAACATTTCCATTGCAGATCTCTTACGTAAGTTGAATCACTTCCTCCGAAGATGGCGTCAACATCACCAGTAGCGCAGTTTTGAGCAGACAATCCTGAACCAATAACTGTGGGGATATGAAAACGAATGTATTCCCAGCTTGAAGATTGGTCACCGGTCCACACCACACTGTAGCGATGCGTGCCTGCCCAACCCATAACGCTCCACACAAAGCCACGACCATCACTGTTATTCTCTATGCCGTTGTAAGCAGCTTTGCATCCGTCCAGTGCGTATTTGTAACCGGGTCCAACCCAGGCCACATCCAGCTTGCAAAGCCTTGAGCCCAGTTGGCCCACTTCACGGGCTATTTTTTCTACGCCGTTTTCTGTCCACAAACCTGTGTAGAAGCCACGTTTGTGAAGTTCTTTAATAGTGGAGTCCAGTTGTACATAGCCACAACCATAACCGTCATTGGGTAGTATCCAGCCACGTGGCATATCGTGTTTAATATATTCATCTGCCACCTTTGTTATAACATCCGGCGTTGTTCCTTTAAAGCCCGTTCCGCCTTTTGTTCCCCTGTTGTAGCAATTGGCATCGCCCATGCTTAGCGCCCAGCGCGGCATTAGGAAAGGTCGTCCCGATATACGGGTGTATTCTTCTAAAATATTTTTGAATGAGCCACCGGTAAAATAGAATGCATCGAAACGGTTTTCATTATGCGAAAACCGCATGTTTTGCTGAAAGCTGTAAAGGCCCGCGTCAAATGTGTTTCTCAAAACGCCATAGCCATTTGAACTCATATAAAACGGCACTGGATTCGGTCTTCCTCCGTTATCCCATCCACCACCTTTTTCAATCATGATGTCGGTGTTCCTGTGAGAAAAATATCCGTTCTGCATGCCACATCCGTAGAGATATTCATTTTTCCCGCGGGTCATGAATTGGGTGGTGCGCGGACCAAATTCCATCGGCTTGCTTTCTTCCCAAACGACCTTTGTATTAGACGCATCATACAAAGCAAAACGGATCGGTTTTTTATAAATCCTGATGGCGTTTTGTTTGGCGCTTAATAAAACATATGTTCCCTTATCTGTTGCTTTTATTGAAGGCAAATGATCCTTTGGCAAATTGATTACAATATCATCAGGAGCAGAGAAGTTGCCATCTGGACTGAACCATATCCGGAAAATATCATCGGCATAATAGATGACTTTAAATTTCGACACTCCCGATGTAATTTCACAAGTGTTGCCAGCCACTTTATAACCTGTCATATTTCCTATGGGCAATGCGGAGGAATTTATTTTCACAAAAAGGTTATCATTCTCTTTGTTTTCATCTCCTTTATAATTCACGGAAAAATGCAGTTTGTGAACCGGCGAGTTTGCCAAATCAATAGCAGGAAAGCTAATGATCCTTTCTTCATTCGGCTGCAGCGGCCGGGTCTTCGCGTCTTCCGTTACGCTAAGCACTTTGCCATCTACATCCGCTGATGCTTCAAAGTCTGTTGTAACGGCCGTCGTACCCGAATTTTTTATTTTAATTTTCAACACATCATTTTTGCCGAACTTATTATTTTCTTCAGTGTGAGAAATTAACTGCGTTACAGACAAATCATTTTGATATGCTTCAGCAAGTTCTACATCGTCAACCATCCAATACCAGCCCATCAAACCTTTCCAATAAAAACGGATGTACACTGCAGGTTGGTTCGCTGCTACATCCGTAATATTCAATTCTTCATTTAATGGCGTAAACATATCCGTTGCTGAAGGAATATTATTTCTTACATCATAATCTTTCCAATGCTTCTTATCTGTACTAATGCCTACAAACAAACCTGCGGAATCTTGTCTTTGCTTATAATCCCACCAGCGAAACTTTTGTTGGAACCTCAATATGACAGAATTTTTTCCTGAGCAGTTAATCGCTTTGGTAATAACATATCCATCGGGATATTGCTTCTTTTTGGCCCAGCTGTCCACATCTTCATCCGTGAAATATCCAGCCTGGAACATTAAAAAAGATTTGCGGCTTTTAGAAGCGATGGGAGGCGCTTGTTGCTGAAATTTATATGATCCCGGAAAAGGTTGATCCGTTACGATCCACTCAGGATCCCATTTTCCAACTTCCGGAAAGTCCCATCCATCGGGCTTTGCCCCTGAATTAAAAGTTTCTTTCCAGAATGTTTTCGTGTCAACCTGCTTTTTCTGACTGTATCCTTTTTGCAAGGTCATTGAGAAGGTTACTAACAGGATAGAAAACCCAAATACTATTTTCATTAATGGCGTTTTAATTGGTTACGCTGAAAGGTTAAATGACGAGCCCACGCAAATGTATATTTTGGAATGTTGAATAAATTAAGCAAACGATTGCTTGAATACGTTAGGATAATAAATCTTATGTTTGGCTATATGCGCGGCTTCTTAAAAGAGCACATTTCAAATACCCAGTCAGCCAGTGAAACAGAGCGGCTATACCGGATAGCAGCTGGAGATGAGAACTCTTTTACACTTTTTACACTAACACAATCCAAATAAGTTAAGTGCCCGAAAGGTCATGTCGACCAGTTTTATTCATAAATTGGGCGATCGATTGATCCTTCACGGCACACATGCAAAATCAATGATGATGAATGCATTCATGCCGGGAAGCTACCGGATTATTCAACACAGGACCAGTATAACAAATTGTTTGTTCTATGATTCAAAAAACTAAAAAAATTGTTTTGGGGTTGCTTATGATGGCTTCCTGTGCATCGGCACAGCAGCGCCCCAACGTTGTTATCATTATTTCAGATGACCACGCCTACCAGGCAATCAGTGCGTATGGAAATAAACTAATGCAAACGCCCAACATTGACAGGATCGCAAATGAAGGTGTATTGTTTAATAGGGCCTATGTAACCAATTCCATTTGCGGACCCAGCAGGGCAGTTTTGTTAACAGGCAAATACAGCCACAAGAATGGGTTCAGGGACAATGAAC
>Ga0318567_10000345_pt1 | contig 19931 bp, 17 predicted proteins | sample GRESIP088b5f20_FD_203691 | JGI IMG/M metagenome (GOLD analysis project Ga0318567, IMG submission 203691) | Tropical soil microbial communities from Luquillo Experimental Forest, Puerto Rico - GRE.SIPMG.088b5f20 | ecosystem: Environmental > Terrestrial > Soil > Tropical forest > Bulk soil...
CGATTGTACCACGGTACCAAAGGTCCATTGTAACCGGTTTTGTAATACCGTGAATAGTAAGGTTACCGGTTAATTTATATTTTCCATCGCTTACTTTTTTAATGCCAGTGCTTTTAAAAGTAATCGTTGGATATGTTGCCACATCAAAGAAATCAGCAGATTTCAGGTGTGTGTCTCTTTGTTGAACACCGGTGTTGATAGATTCAGCTTTGATGCTAAGATTAAATACAGCATCACTGAAGTCTTCTTTTGCAGAAGTAATATTTACATCAAAATCCGTGTAAGCACCGGAAACAGTGGATACGCCAAGGTGCGTAATGTCGAATTTAATTTGAGTGTGAGCTTTGTCTGCCTTCCATACGTTTTGAGAAAAACCTGCAAATGACGCAGCTACAAGAAGAAAAAATAAGGAAATCTTTTTCATGACGAGTTTTGTATAATATTTTCTTAGTTAATTTGGTGAGGAGTAAAAAGTCAAAAGTCAAAAGCTTTTATTACGTCAGGCCGACGAACATTCAAACATTTTTGATTTTTTCACTTTTGACTTTTTACTTTTTTTGCTTTTTCTCTTAGTTAGCTTGTGCTTCAGACAACTGGATATTCGCTACCAGTTTGATGTCTTCGCCAAGAGCAAGACCACCTGTTTCTGTAAGAGCGTTGTAAGTCAAACCAAATTCTTTACGGTTGATCTTACCTGTTACTTCGAAACCATATTTCACGTTACCGTAAGCGTCTTTTTCAGAACCGCCGAATTCAGCTTCCACTTCTACTGGTTTTGTTACACCTTTCATTGTAAGCTCACCGGCAAGACGATAAACGTCATCTTTAACCTTTGTGAAAGAAGTTGATTTGAAAGTGATCGCTGGGAAGTTAGCCGTGTCAAAGAAATCAGCAGATTTCAGGTGACCATCTCTTGCTTCCTGGTTCGTGTCGATGCTGTTTACGTCGATGTTGAAATTAATTTCAGCATTTTCAAAACCTGTTCCGTTGGTAACTGCACCGCCTTCAAATTTGTTGAAAGCACCTGTTACGGTAGAAATTACAAGGTGTTTTACTTTAAAATGTACTTCTGAATGCAGGGGGTCGATAACCCATTTTTTAGTTGACATATGTGATGTTTTTTATTGTTTTTTAAAAATTTGTTTATGATAAATTAACATTGATACAAAAACTAACAGTGTTAGATATTGGATAAAAAAAGAACTTTTAACCGCCGATTCCGCGAACAAATCCCTCGATTGCGTCTTGTAAAACCTTCTGTTTCAATTCATCGGGGTAAACACTTTTCTCGATCATCTGGATAGCCACAAGGCCATGTAGAATTGACCAGTAAGCGTGATATTTCATAAAGACTTCAGCATCAGGGTTTTTGCTTTGCGCAATAGCTGCTGAAATGCTTGAGATCATAACCTCAGTAAAGGTTTTCATCTCGGGTACGGTGTTAACCATTTCACAGGCCGGCATTCCCAGGCCAAACATTAACTGGTAATATTCTTTGTTTTCAAACGCGAAGTTCCAGTAGGCTTTGGCCATCTTCACCAATTGACATCCGGGCTGTTGTTCGCTTTCCTTTACTTTTAATAATTCCTGGGTCAACAGGGTAAAACCTTCCTTGGTGAATTCGAGCAGGATTGCTTCCTTGTTTTCAAAGTGGCTGTAGATTACGGGCACGCTGTACTCGATCGCGTCTGCGATCTTGCGGATGGAAAGTGTTTGCCAGCCTTCTTCGGTCGCAATTTTCCAGGCAGATTGCAGGATCGCTCCCCTTACTTGCTCTTTGTGTCTTATTTTTCTTTCCGCTACTCCCATTTTATTACTCCTTATTTTCTGTCAGCGTCTGCTATTATTCCTAACAGCGTTAGCAAAGATACAGTTACAACATTGATATTTCCAAATATTTCATCGTTTAAACATTAAATATTTTGTGAAAATATATTAATAACTTGATTATCAAAAGTTTATTTTTTTAGACTTTGGACATTTGAGGATTATTTGTGGCATCAACAGCATTACTACTATTGGGCATCGTTGCCACGCTCGCTTGTACTGAAGTAATTCTATTCAGCAAAGGGCAACTTTCCGACCGGTATTTGGCATAACCCATGCACGAAAAAGACAAGGCAGTGCCTTGTCTCTACTAGTTCCTAACTCCTAATTTTTATTTCCTGATTACATTCCCATTTCATCCGCACTTGGTCCGTAGCTACCCGGAATAGGCACGTTCAGCAAACGGAGGAATACGCCCAACTGTGCACGATGGTGAATGGTTTGGCTCAATGACACCCTTACTGTTCCACCCTTTGTACCTTCATCATATATCTGTTCACCGTTTCTTAGTATCCAGGGAATATCCAGAATTTCATCATCTGCATCTGCTAAATACTGACGGCTATCCGCAAACGTTTTTTCGAAATACTCCAATAATTCTTTGGTGCTGCCTATTGGTTCCTGCTCGTAAGGATTGGCAGCAAAGTCCAAACCTTCTGTGGTAAATCCGAGTTTTACCCAACCCGGCAATTCGGCGATATGGGTTACCAACTCGCGAACCGACATGCTTTTAGGATGCGGTTTCCAATCGTACTTATCATCGGGTACTCTTGAAAGCATTTTGCGTGTGATGTCTGCTTCCTGGTCAAACTCTTTTAAGAAAACTTCTACTCGTGTCATAGTGTGTTGTTTTATGAATACAAAGTAAATTGTCAGTAGTGCCAACCCTATGTCAGTAAGTTTGCAGGATGCAAAAAAAATTTTGGATATCGCGTGCAGACAAGTCATTGCCCTTGTCTGTACATAATTGCCGATACCATACATTTGCCTTTATATGGAAGACTACGTGATTTCAGTTAACAAGATCGAGGATCTTCAAATGACAAAAGATACAGTGGCACTGGATATTATTTTTCAGCGTGCAAAATCAACTATTGTCGGCGGCTGCGCGACTATTCTCATTCGCGAAAACCGCGATGGCAGTAAGGATAAATTTGAAGAATATACTTCCCTGGAGGATTTGGAGGCTTATAAAAAGAGGGTGTATAAATTCTTGTAGGGAGATGCTTCGCATCTCAAAGTTTACCACTAAGACACGGAGGGCACTAAGCCTCACTAAGGAATGTTTAAATATCGGCTTCTCTAAAGGAAACTTAGTGCCCTAGTGGTGAAAAACACTTGATCAATCTTAATGCTAACCCACGGAAACGAGAGATTCAATTTTATAACCTGCGTTCGCGATCGCTCTTGTAATATTTGCTTCCGGCAAATCAGTGTTAACGGTTAAAACCTTTGAAGGATTTTGGGTATCTACGTTCCAGTTGTCTTTTCCTGCTACTTCGTTTAATACCGGTGTAACAGCTGCTACACAACCGCTGCAATTGATGTTTGTTTTGAATTTTAATGTGTTCATTGTTTTTGATTTTATTTTTTGAAGACCTTGTTTATTTAAAACACTCCGTTGTTTGGGAGACGCATTATCATGCGGGTTGTTCAGGAGACGCATTATCATGCGTCTCTACGGCGTCATTCATTACATCCATTTCAACCGCAGACTATTTGTTACAACGCTAACAGAACTCAATGCCATTGCGGCTCCCGCAATCATGGGGTTCAATAAGAATCCGTTGATGGGATATAAGATGCCTGCTGCGATTGGAATACCGATAAGATTGTAAATGAATGCCCAGAACAAATTCTGACGAATGGTTTTTACAGTGTTGGTTGACAACTTAATCGCCTCAGGAATGCGTGAAAGATCCGAAGAAATGATTGTCATTTTCGCGACATCCATTGCTATGTCGCTGCCTTTTCCCATCGCAATACTTACGTCAGCCTGCGCCAATGCACTGCTGTCATTGATACCATCTCCTACCATCGCCACGATCTTTCCCTGTTGCTGTAACTCTTTAACGAATGCGGCTTTATCGATTGGCAAAACTTCAGCTTTATAATGTGCGATTCCTGCTTCTTCTGCGATTGCTTTTGCAGTCGTTTCGTTGTCGCCTGTCAGCATGTACACATCTATACCCGACTGCTGTAATGATTTTACAGCCTCAATTGAAGTTGGTTTTATTTTATCGGCAATCGCAATTGTCGCCAGCGCTTGTTTTTCGTTAGCAAAGTAGATCACCGTTTTTGCTGCGGCCAGCCATGATTTAGCATTCGATAAAAGTTCAGGATGAATAGTGATATTGTGTTTGCGCAACAGCTTTTCATTTCCCACATAGTAAAACGAGTTGTTTACATGCGCCTTCACTCCTTCTCCTGTGATACTTTCAAAGTGATGAATGTGTGCGTAGTCTTTTATAGAAAAATATTTCACCACAGCTTCAGCAAGCGGATGTTCAGATTGTTTTTCAATAGAAGCAAACACATTTGTCAAACCATTGTCGTTGCCCAACCACGCAATGTTTGTTACAGCCGGTTTGCCTTCGGTGATTGTTCCTGTTTTATCCAGCACGATCGCGTTTACTTTCTTTGCGAGCTCGAGACTTTCCGCATCTTTGATCAGGATGCCATGCTCTGCACCTTTACCAACGCCAACCATGATGGCAGTTGGTGTGGCAAGTCCAAGCGCACAAGGACAAGCAATTACCAAAACTGTAATCATCGCGAGCAACCCTTGTGTGAAGCCATTTTCTCCACCCAAAATAATCCATGCGATCAGTGTAAGAATGGCTAAACCAATTACGACAGGGACAAAAATGCCCGCAATTTTATCAACCAGTTTTTGAACAGGCGCTTTGCTTCCCTGCGCATCCTGAACGGTTTTGATGATTTGCGCAAGTAATGTATCGGCGCCTACTTTGTCTGCACGGAACTGGAAGCTTCCTTTTTGGTTAATTGTTCCCGCAAATACTTTTGCATCTTTCGATTTCCCAACAGCAACGGGCTCTCCGGTGATCATGCTCTCATCTACAAACGAGCTTCCTAAGATCACTGTTCCGTCAACGGCAATTTTTTCGCCGGGCTTTATGAGTATGATATCATTGGGCTTCACGTTTGCTAAAGGCATCTCCATTTGATGTCCGCCGTGGTGAACAACGGTAACAGTCTTTGGTTGCAAGCCAATCAGTTTTTTAATAGCAGAAGATGTATTGCTCTTCGCTTTTTCCTCCAGCAATTTTCCTAACAAAATGAATGTGATCACAACACCAGCGGCTTCAAAATACACATGCGCATGCAAACCTCTATTGTGCCAATACGCAGGAAATAAAGTATTGAACACGCTGAACAAATAAGCCACGCCTGTACTCAGCGCAACCAGCGTATCCATGTTGGCAGATCTATGTTTCGCTTGCTTCCATGCATTTACAAAAAACTGTTTGCCCAGCACAACAACGATTGGAGTGCTCAATGCCCACATGATATAATTGGCATATGGAATGTTCATTAAAAACATTCCGATAACCACCAAAGGAACGGACAAGGCAATCGCCCAAATTGTTTTCTTGCGTAATGTTTTGTATCGATCCTGGTGCAATGCTTCAAGTGATTCTTTGGCTTCTTCATTTTCTTCAATCACCAAATCGTAGCCGGTTGCCTGAATGGCTTCTTTCAATTGTTGCGCGGTAATGATGGAAGGAACAAATTCTATTTGAGCCGATGCATTTGCATAGTTCACGGTTGCGCTTACCACACCGGTTAAGGCTTTCAACGTTCCCTCTGTTCCGGCGGCACATGATGCACAGCTCATGTTTAAAACAGGAAAATTCTTTTTTACAGTGTTGACATCGTAACCAAGATCACGGATTGTTTTTACTGCTTCTGGAATGACTTCGTTTTCATCAGCAGTTTCAATAACTGCACGATGATTGTTCAGTTCAACTTTATGCGACGCAATTCCTTTTACATTCTGCAAACCTTTATCTACGATCAAAGCGCAATGTTCGCTTTCAACGCCTTCTAATGGAAGATATATGGTATGATTAGCTGGCATGATGTTTAAATTTTGTACGGTAAAGGTCCGAAGCGAAGATGCCGCAGGTGTTATATAATTTTGGAAATGATTTACATAATTTCGAGGCGAATGACTGAATAACAGAGTAACTGAATACTTAGTGCTGCATTCTTCTCATCTTGCTTAATGCTCAAAAGAAAAATGTTAACTTATATTCCTATTATTGCACTCCAAAAAAATTACCCCCGGCAAACGATTTCATGAGATACTTACCCATTTTCACCGTTATTATTTTTGTCCTAATAGTTGGTTGCAACGAAGCAGCAAGGCCTACAACAAAAACTAAAACCGATACCATAGCTACAAGAAACAACTTTGATTCAACCCTAGAATCAATTGCGGCGAAGAAAGTTGTGTTCAGTTTTTTAAGTTGGTATTTGAAACGGGCAGACAGCATCAATAGTCCCCAAATGGTAAATAATTTTGGCGCAGAATACGATAGCACCAAATTCTATTCAGTCAATTTTGTAGAAACCGAAAAGTACCTGGCAAAACTTCAAAAAAGTGGCTTTATTTCGCAACATTATCTAAATAACTGGCGAAGCTATTTTAAAGAAGCTGACGAAAATTTCAAAAAGAATCCAGAGAATGATGGACCGCCAGCCTATTTCGATTATGACTTTGTACTGCTGGCGCAAGATGGTATTGATGAAAAAGAATTACATGAAGTAAAAAGCTCAGTTACTTTTTTCAGCGGCCCGAAAGCTCTTGTCCTCATGCCATTTAACGAGAATAACAAAATGCAATATTTTTTGTCCCACGACAATGGTAAATGGCTTATCGACTGCATTGGCAGGGTGCCAAATAATTGAGCGTTGAGCGTTGAGCGTTAAACTATTTTTCAGTTACTCAATTATTCAGTTATTCATCCGTGGCATGGATTTTTTAGCATTACGGAAATGCAACTATGCACAGTAAAATCAATCTGAGATGGTGGCAACTGGCTTTGTTATAAGATCGAATTTGTGGAGAAGATAAAATAAATCCAGGGTCTTCGATTTCTTGTTCAATAGATATCCAACTGCAGACAAAAAAATTCTAAGCAACATTCATTTTGTATGTATCGCCCAAATACTTTGTCAGCAACTCGTCCAGTCCCTTGCCGTATAAAAAGTCGTGCGACCATTTCGAAATATTTGCTTCTGATTCTTCGAACACTCCCAGCCTGTTCATTTCGCGGATGGTATGTTTTTCCCTGAAAGAAATTTTTCCATCGAGCAAAAAACCGGTGATGATGAGCAACAGAACGATGTTCTTCTCTTTTGTTTCCAATTCTCTTACACGATCAAGGTAGTCGTCAGTTAAAAGATGCTTGTCCTTTGCTGTTATGTTGTACAAAGCGAACAGGTTCTTTGTGAGCAGAAAATGATTCTCATGAAAATCACGTTTGCTGATAGCAATGAATTGCAGCGTATCGTACAACATGATCTTGAACTCAGGTGTTTCCGGTTGTACCTTATAAATGGATTGAGAAATTCCCTCGATAAAGTTTTGTCCCATGATGATGATCTTCGCTTTGTTCAAAATAACGTGTGTACCGTAAGCGTTCCAAAAAGCAAAGATAGGAATACCCGCCATGTCCTTCAGCATTTGCACCATGTATCGACCAAATACACGCTGAATAAACAACTTAAACACAAAGTTGGAAAGTGTAGCCTTTAGCATAAACATGAGGTTCCACATAAGGATCACTTTGCGGTTTGCCTTCTGTAACGGATCGATTCCATATTCAAGGATTTGCTTGTTCTTTTTTTCAAGCCCGATATCAAGCATCATATTGCGCTTGTGTTCCGCACTTTTATTTGAATAGTTCAAAAACCCTGTGGCAACAGCCATTTCGTGTGCCACCCAAATATTGAGCAGTGTAAGCAAAAGCAATTCGATGTACACCAATACGATGCTATACAACCAGAAAATTAAAGGCAGTGCAAATGTTTTGCCGAAGATGGTGACACTTGTGGCCGGAAAAAATTGAGGAAACAAATCCTGCGGAATTACTAACAACACAACGCCCATTGCTCCGAAAAAAGCAGCAGCAACAATGGCGACCCGTTCACGCTTCTTGATCAGCGCCACCTCATCGTCGTTTAACAGATAAAGTTCATCATCTGTTTGTACTTTTTTTATCGGCAGACTGTTGTAAAATAAACCGTATACTTTCCGCATGGATGGAAATTGATGCAGCAAAAATAAGCTTCGACATCGAAACGATGTTTTAAGAAGGGTCAATTTATTATTACAATATCGAAAACGTAAAAAACCGCAGCAAATAATTACTGCGGTGGTATTAACAAAACCCGTCCGTAAAGAAAGTCTATTGAAAATTAGTTGGTGCAATATGTGACGGCACTACATTGTGCACCGGCTTGGTAGATTTAAGGAAAGCGAAAATATCCCTCAGATCCTCGTCCTTCAAGTGAACATAATTTTGCCATGGCATTGGCGGCAGAATGGATCGGTTGCTATCCAGTCCTTTAAATTTGCCTTTTGTCAATGCAGTTTTAAATTGATTAAAGCTCCAGTAACCAATCCCCGTCGGATCAGAGGTGAGGTTGGCAGTAAATGAAACGCCCCATGGCCCTGCGATGGCTGTGTTTGTATGGTTAAACATTACCCAGTCTTTCAATGAAGTTGTATCAACATGAGGAACCGGCACTTGCATCGGGTGTCCGCTTAAAAACCTTGTAATGTCTGGCTCCGGACCCATAGGCCCCATCTTTAACGGAGTGTGACAATCGCTGCAACCCATCGCCGTCACGAGGTATTTTCCGTGCTCCGCCTGTTCCTTTGTATAATGGAAAGCCGGGCCGTTGTCGTCACTTACTGTCTTTGCTGCGCTGTTGTTACACGCTACTATTGCTCCTGCTACTGCTACGGCAATAAATGCGATTGCCAATGTAATTTTTTTCATGGTAAATTTTGGTTGTCCCTAAGGGGTTAATTTTGTTGTTTAATCTGATGCAAAGCAACAACAGATTCGTTCGCGGGTGAAGGCGTAAAGACATGAACTGTATTTTTCGTCGATTGAATTGTGCGCCGGCAAAAACATCCACAATTCATTTCAGGAAAACTACAATCCATACATCGCAACACTAGCATTTTCAGCGGTTGCGTATTATATTTGAGCAAAGCAACCCACTACTTACAACGTGCGCACTCTTCTATTACTTTTGTTTTCGGGCCTCCGAATGACTGCCTCTGCCCAGGAGCCGGAGCAATATATATTTTCCCATATTGGCATCATGAACGGGCTCATCTCTGATGAGGTCACGCACGTGCAGCAGGATACACTTGGCTTTGTTTGGATCGGCACATTCAATGGCATACAACGCTATGATGGCAAGCGGTTCGTTTATTTCAGGCACGCTGACAACAATCCATTTTCCATTCCAAATGATAAGATACTTGGCATGCAACTCGATAATAAAAACAGGTTATGGATTTTGTGTGCCGAAAATAAGATTGGCTATATCAACGTGACCGATCTTAAATTTCACGAAGTGGCGATACATCTTCCTGACTTTGTAGTGAAGAAATCGCCCGGCAATCTTTTTATCGACAAACAGGGAAATATCTTTTTCATTTTAACCGGCAATGGTTTATTTACTTACAATGAACGCAGGAATGAATTTGCGGAGCAAAATAATTTCATTCAACTGCCACCGCGCTGGAAACCAATTTGCATTGCGCAGGACAAGATGAGCAATAACTATTGGATCGGATGCGATTCCGGATTGGTAAAATACAACACTGAAAAACACACTCTTTCCTATGCTTGTGGTAATGCCGACAAAGATGCTGCCATCAGTGGTTTGAAAGATATTAATAACATCACCCGCGTTCTTGTTGACAAAAAACAAAGGTGCTGGCTCATTGCAGAAAACAAGCAGCTTTTCAGTTTTGATGCAACATCGCATGCTGTGCAATCGTGGAACAAATCTATTGCCGACATAGTAAAAAATGCTGTGTATGAAATTCAAACATTAAATGAACTGAGTGACGGCTCTATTTGGATCGGCGGAACAAATGTTTTTGCAAAATTCGATACAGCTGCGAAACGGTTTGATGACATTCCGAGTGATTTGCCCGGCGAGTACAGCATACGATATGATATCGTAAGAAACATTTCCGAGGACAAAGAAAATAACGTGTGGACCTGCACCAATAAAGGATTGTATAGATTCAACACAATGGCCCAATTGTTTCATGCCGTCAGCAATAGAAGGCCGGGCAACGACAAAAAATATACAGCCGGTGTTTCTTCCATTGCCCAATTAAAAGACGGATCCATTGTTGCTGCTACGCTGGGAGATGGCGCTTTTTCTTATGACAGTAATTTCAAACCAAAACACTCATCGCTTCTTCCCTCCTCTCGTGCATTGCAGTCGTGGTGCATATTTCAGCAAAGCAGCGGAGATGTTTGGGAAAGCAATCACGATGGCTCGCTGCTTATACGTCATGCCACCAATGGCAAAGAAGAAATAATTCCTGCAAGCACATTTGATGGAAGCGCCGTGCGACAAATGGTGGAAGATAAAAACGGCAATGTCTGGCTGGGCACACAAAATGGGTCGCTCGTGCAATGGAACAAAGCATCGAAGAAATTCATGTTGAAACACAGGCTCAATAGTATGATCCAGCGATTGTTTGCTGACAGTGAAGGAACCATATGGGCAGGAACCGCGACCAGTGGTGTTTATAAAATCAACGGTGCGGGCGACATTGAAGACAACTACACTTCATCCGGCAAAATCAATAAAACACTGACTTCGTCTAACATTACAGACATTCTGCAATACAACGACAGTCTGTATATTTTCGCAGGTGATGGCCTGAACATTTTCAACATTAAGGCAAACAGCGTTCAACACTACCATATAGAAAATGATCTCCCCAGCAAATCCATTATCAACATTGTAAAAGATAAAGCCGGTTATTTATGGTTAACCACGCAAAGCATGTTGTGCAGCATCAACTTCCAAAAGCAAGTGGTAACGACTTATTCACCTTCTGATGGCGTTTACACGAGCGCCTTTAACATGGGCTCTGCGTGTTTGCTGAGAGATGGACGTATTGCGATTGGCACTGCGCACGACATGATGGTGTTTGATCCTAGCGTCATTTCAAGAAATGGCTATGCTGCTGCGCCCAACATTTCCATTACAGGTTTTTCTGTGATGAACAAACCGATGGATCTTGATTCGCTTTTTAAACGCTCCGTTATAGAACTAAATAGCAATGAAAATTCTGTTACGATTGAATTTTCCACACTCACCTATCTCAACATCTACGGTGTATTCTATAAACTGGAAGGACTTGACAAAAACTGGCAACTCACCGGAAGAACACACCAGGCCGTATACAGTTATTTGCCGCCGGGCAATTATACCTTCAAAGCTTATTGCGTAAACGGCGATGGCATTCCATCTAAACACACTACAGAACTTACAATAAAAATAAAGTCACCTTTCTGGAAAACCTGGTGGTTCCTGAGTTTCATGGCTTTTGTGGTGATAACAGTTTTGTATTGGCTGGATAAATTTCGCATGCAAAAAATACGCGCCACAGAAAGCATCCGTTCGCGCATTGCAACAAGCCTCACAGATGATTTGAGCAGCTCCTTAAGCAGCATCAACATAATGAGTGAATTGGCGAAGAATAAAGTGTCAACTGACATCGATCGCACAAAAGAATACATTGCACAAATAAGCGACACGAGCAACCGCATGATCGACTCGATGTATGATGTGGTGTGGAGCGTTGATCCTAATAATGATTCGATGGAGCAGACTATCGACCGCATGAAAAATTTCACGGCGGAGATGGAGTCATTATATCCTGTTGACATTGTTTTTGAAATTGAGAAAACAATCTTCAAATTGCAGCCCGACATGGAGAACCGTTACGAACTGCTTTCTATTTTCAAAGAGGCTGTCTGGAACGCTTGCAAACATTCAAGAGCGAAACACATTTTTGTAACCATTTCCTACAGGAAACAAGTGCTGTTAATTACCGTGCAAGATGATGGCATTGGATTTGAGCCTGAAGCAGTAAGGCTCGGCAGAGGAATTAATGAAATGCGTCGCCGCTCAAATACCATCGACGCGTCGTTCACGATGCAATCAGAAATTAATACAGGAACTGTGATAAGAGTGCAGAAGAGATTTTAGGAATTAGGAGCCAGGAATTAGGAATTAGAAAAACGCAGACATTCCGTTGCGGTGCAAACTGCATCTAATTCCTAATTCCTCACTTCCCCATCCATTTCTTAAATTCAGTCACTTTCTCCCTGCTCACTAAACTCTCTTTATCTACTACCGGAGTAAGTTGAAGTATAAGTCGGTTGCCAAAATAATCATCAATCTTTTCAATGCTTTCTATGGACACGAAGAATGATCTGCTGATGCGGAAATATTTATCAGGGTCGAGCATTTCTTCCAGTTCATCCATGGTATAGTCGACCACAAATCTTTTGTTGTCCTTGGTTTTAAAGAAGTTCAATCTTCCATCACTGTAGAAGTAAGCAATATCATCTGATTCAATGCTAATCAATTTCTGCCCGAGCTTTACAAGAAAACGTTTGCGATATTCTTTGCGTTGTAATTTCTGCTGCAATTCTTTCACAAGATTTTCGACATTCAATACCTTCATGTTGCCGGCATTGTTATACATCGCTTTCATTTTACTAAACTTATCCAAAGCAGATTGCAAATCTTCTTTTTGAATGGGTTTCAATAAATAATCAACGCTGTTTACTTTAAAGGCTTTAAGCGCAAATTCATCGTAAGAAGTAGTGAAGATAACAGTGCTTTTAACTTCAGTTCTTTCGAAAATCTCAAAACTTTGTCCATCGGCGAGCTCGATATCCATCAGGATCAAATCCGGTGTGGGATTGCTTTGCAGCCATTTCACCGATGCATTGATGCTGTCAGTAACACCTACCACCTCAGCAGAATCATCCACACTCGCAAGTGTTTTCTGTAGTTTTTTTACAGCAAGATCCTCGTCTTCTATGATTAGCACTTTCATGTTATCAGGTTTAAGTTTGTTGTCATCAAAACAACCTTATTCTAAATTACTATGTTTAAAGCTGTTGTAACAATGACGAGTCGCCATTTGTTGATACAGGTGTATGAATTGTTGTTTTTGCTGCATGAATTGTGTTGCCCTTAAGGGTGTATCAACGGTACGGTTACCGCAAATTCCTTCCCATCATCATGCACGGCCACTTCTTCTTTTTTCATGAGTTGATACTTCTTGGCGATGTTTCCCAGGCCCACTTTGTTCGACATCACATTTCTTGTTTTGCGCTGCAAATTATTGCTCACCACCAGCTTGCCACTGTTCGACGTCATGATCAAAATGCGCAAAGGGCTGTCCTTCAAAATCATATTGTGCTTCACCGCATTTTCGATCAGCATTTGCAAGGTTAGTGGCGGCAGTTGATAGTGCATGAATCTTGGTTCGATCACCGTTTCCATCTCCAAAGCCTCGCCGTACCTGGTTTTCAGCATATGAAAATACGAGCGTATAAATTCCATCTCCGCTTCCAGTGAAGTAAGGCCGTCCTCATTGTTGCGGAGCATATAGCGATAAACCTTGCTCATTTCATCGAGAAACTTTTCAGCTTGCTCAGGTTCATCTGCAATGAGCGACGAAAGGGAATTTAAACTGTTGAATAAAAAATGTGGGCTCACTTGCTCCTTCAATCCGTCCAGTTGACTTTGTAAATTTTCTCTTTTCAAATTCTCCGCCTCATCAACCATTGCCCGCCAGCGCTCGTAAAACGCTGCGCCTTCGTTAAAACTCGTTGCCAGTAAATTGGATGCGATACCAAATACAACCGCCCATGCGTATTTGTTGAGGTCCAGCTGATAGCCCAGGAAGTGAACATAATCGTACCCCCAGAAAATAATAGTCATTGCAGCAACCATTATCAGCACGTAGCAAATCAGGCTGAGCCCTATGCGTTTAAATGTCTGGCTGTACCTCGGAAACCTGTTCAGCATTAAACCGGCGATCATTCCACATAAAATGTACACCAGCATAAGAACAGCGAGCGTTGGAAACGTGCCCAGCATAAATACGCTGGGATCTTTGAAGTACCTGCCACCAAATAAAAAGTAATTGATCACAATTGCAATCGGCGGCATGATGATGAACATGATCAGCCATTCTTTCTTGGAATACGCCAGGAATTTCATTTTGTGGGTTTTCGTTACGGCCTTATACAAGTTACTCAAATTGAATAGCTATTGTACAAGTAACCGAATAGACTGGGTTTTACATTTAATGAACCGTAAAATCAAAGGTTGAAAATAGCTACGAAACGTTGGGTTTGCAAGAGGCTGAGGTAATTAATAATTAATAGGGTATCGAAGTAAAACAAAATGGCCATCCAAATTAATGGACAGCCATTTCATATATTGAAGGGCGAATGCAATTCGCCCCTACAGAGCGATTGACGGTTCTGCTTCTTTTTGCTGTGCGAAAAAGAGATGTTTGTTTTTTTCCAGCCAGCTTTCAAATGACTGCATTGCAGGATGCATAATCAAACACTCATCCAGATGGTGCTGACGGCTTGGAATATGCAAGCGCTGTACTTCAAACATATTCGCCAACTCCTCCGCTCCCGCAAAACCGAATGAAGCATAAGTATCACGTTCAATGTGATTGTAACGGATATTTTTCCCCAGCACTTTCGACATTGTTTCGGCATATTCGTCGCAGCTTCTATCCTCACCCACTACACCCAGCGTGCGATTTTTATACAACTGTGGATTGTCAAAAACTGCTTTTACTATTGGCCCCATGTCTTCCGCTGTTACCATGGCGAGCTTCGTTTCACCTTGCGGAAAACCAAAGTAATAGCTGCCATCTTCTGCCAGTTGCGGAGGGAAAAAACTAAGGAAATTCTCATAGTAAAAAGCAATGTGAATGAAGGTTGTAGGGATTTGCAGATATTTTGCATAACGCTCCAGCTCTGCTTTCGTGTCACAATGTGGCACTGCAAATTTTCCATTGCTCAATGCTTTGTAGTCTGGCAAAGAACTAAATACAAAATGTTGCACCACTTTCTCTCTCACAACATTGATAAGGTTTTTACCCTGCTGGTATTCTTTCTCAAAATGCTCCCAGAAATTGGTCACGCCGAAAACGCCGTAACAGCCGTCAACAGCGGCTCTCAGGCTGTTGATATCATCAAGATCACCCTCCACAACTTCCGCTCCCATCGCTTCAAGTTCTCTTGCCTTTTGTGAAGCCGCATTTCTTGTAAGGCATCTCACATGAAATTTTCCATCGCGTAACAATGCGCTCGCTACGCCATTTCCCTGCGCACCGGTAGCGCCTGTTACTAAAATTATTTTTTTCTGACTCATGGTATTATTTGTTTGAGAGAGCAAATGTAGAGAGCGAAGGAGGCGCTGAAAATTGGAGAGTGTATGAATTGGGGAATTGAGTGGATGAGATGTCAATTAAGAATTAAAAATTAATAGAGCATCATTTGTCATTTTTTTCTCTGCGAGCAACGTGAGTTATTTTATGGGGCGAGCATTTGATCCTTTGTCAACATCGTTGTGTCACTCACTTCGACAATAGTATTTATACTGAGCATTCGTTTTACTGTTGAAAGTTGCCACCTATTCCGCAAACTCCCTATTTAATTTCTAATTATTAATTATTAATTACCTTAGGTAGGCTAAAAACAAATACAATGTCATCTCCCATCATTATCGAAAAAACATACGACGCTCCTGTTGAAAAAGTATGGAAAGCATTGACCGACAAAAATGAAATGCGTAAATGGTATTTCGATGTATCGGATTTTGAACCGGAAGTTGGTTTTGAATTTCAATTTTCGGGAAAAGGCAGCGATGGCACGGAATACGTACACTTGTGCAAAGTAACGGAAGCCATTCCCAATAAAAAGATCGCGTACACATGGGTATACAGGGATCAGGGTGGCAATTCATTGTTAACATTTGAATTGTTTGACGAGGGCGATAAAACGACAGTAAAATTGACACACACAGGATTGGAAACATTTCCTTCTAATCTTAAAGACTTTTCAAGAGAAAGCTTTGTGGGCGGCTGGACCTATTTCACCAGCGAAGCTTTGCCTAAATATCTTGAAGGCAAGTAAGTGGCACAGATTTTTTGCTGTTCATTATTCAAACTAAACAGTTATGAAAATAGCAATGACCAGCATATTTGTGCACGATCCCGTTAAAGCATTTGAATTCTACACCAAAGTGTTGGGGTTTAAAGAAAGAATATTCATGCCTGATCTTCGTCTCGCAATAATCGTTTCTTCGGAAGATCCTTTAGGCACAGGGCTTTTGCTCGAACCAAATGATAATCCAATCGCTAAAACCTACCAGGAGGGAATTTACAATTCCGAATTGCCCGTAATCGTTTTTGGTGTAAAAAATATACATCACGAATACCAACACTTAAAAAACAAAGGCGTCATTTTCCGCAATGAGCCAACTGCCACGCAAGCAGGCGTGCAGGCGATTTTTGAAGATACTTGCGGGAATTTGGTGCAATTGTATGAAGCAAGCAGTTAATTAAGAATTAGGAATTAAGAATTCATTCTGTGTAACAGCTAAAATCTTCTTCGGTATTTTTAATATCTATAAATTTTATGGACCGAACATATAGTGCAAATCGTTGGCCTAAAAGCATTCTTAATTCATAATTCAATGTCGTTTCCTTAAGGTACGATTGCATACGAATTAATGCCCTACGGGCATATGGCCGCTTGTTGAATTGTTTCTATTGATATTATTCCCCTACGGGGAAGACTTGCCCGTAGGGCATCCATATCAATAGAAAATGTAACACCAGGGAAGACAAATGTCCGTAGGACATTAATCTGGTAAAGGCTGAATAGCTTAAGGAAACGACATTGATTCATAATTCCTAATTCCTAATTTCTGTTTTCCTCGGATTATTAATTTCATTCAAAGCTTCATTTAAAACACTTATTTGATTCGAGTCTTTATACTCCGATTTGTTAATATTGGACAAAGCATTGGTAATTGCTTTCCCTACAACTCCTCTGTTTTCATCAGTCGCTTGCCTTGCTGCGATCAATAGCGCCAGGGATGCATGATATCCGACAAAGTCTTTTTCCGCTTTCCCCACTCTGTTGCTCAACCATAAAAGATAGTTATCATTAGGAATTTCTTTTAGAGTGGCAATTGCCGCAAGCCGGCTGCCAGCCGAAGAACTATTGACCAATTCCGGCAACAGAGGCGAAACTGAGAATGCCATTGCCCGCATTTTTGATTCGATCAAAGTCATCTGCCTGGTTCGTTCGTTTCCAAATTTCATAGTCGATCTCAAATTTTCATACTCGCCGGTTAATTTATCCAACTGCGTCCTTACTACAGACATATCACTTTCTGTGGCAAGTGTTTGAGATTGTTTAATAGCTTCTGCTGTTATTTTATCTTTGGTGGCTAGCATTTTGCCAATCGTCATTACCAGGTGAGGGCGTATTACATCAGCAAAAGCCTTCTGATCTGTGTACTCCCAAATGAGTCCTTTATTAAACAATTTCATTTTGAACTCTATCACTTTTCTTAATTGATCAACTTCTTCAAGCGATCCGGGAAGCGAAGTCGCATTCTGGCAGAAATAAAATAACACCGGCAGCGCATTGTCCTTTTGCCATTTTTCGTAAGCTCTGTTAAATTCCTCTTCAGTGCCCGACCCTGCAACATTAGTGGGCGTTCCAAAACGTTTCCACATCATCCCGATAAAAATATCATAGTCGGGTATCTCTGAATTTATTACAGGCTGGGCACCTTCTCCAAGTGAAGGGAAGGCGTTTGTTTCCCATCGTATCAAATCAAGAATTATCTTTTTCTCCGGAGCGATTGCAGATATGATCAGGTTGATCTCCTGTACGACTTTTGGTAACTGATTCCGCTCTTCAGCCACATCGCCAGGTGAGGCTAAAAATATTCTGATGCGGTTTACATTATCTCCCATAACAACAAGGTTTAATGGTATAGGGACATTAAAATTACTCGCATTTTCAGACTTTTCATAGCCCGTTACGCGAGCAAAAATCATTCATCTCGCTTTTCTTGCTAAATTTGATTTTTGCAACAAAAACTCCACACATGATTTCCCTCGAAGAGTTTTATAAAGACACCAAATCGCTTATTCCTGAAGACATCAATAAAGAAATAGGCCACTTCAATGTTTTCAAAATAGACGAGTTGAATGCGAGGCTGAAAAAGAAGCCGCAAACAATGGTTTACAACCGCCGTGCTTACTATAAAATCAGCATGATACGTGGTCGCAACAAAGCGGAGTACGCCGATAAAGTGATCGAAATAAAAAGAAACGCACTGCTATTTGCCACGCCAAGAATCCCCTATCATTATGTTCCTTTGGATGAAAACCAGGGCGGCTACTTCTGCATCTTCACGCCGGAATTTTTAATCAAAAACAAAAGCGGTGTCGTGCTCGAAAGCTTGCCAATTTTTCAACCGGGCGGCTATCCCATCTTCGAGGTTTCAGATGAAGAAGCAGAAGAGATTGAAACGATTTTTAAAAAGATGTACAAAGAGTTATCGTCAGATTATGCCTATAAATATGATCTGCTGCGCAACTATGTGCTTGAACTAATTCACTACGGACAAAAGCTGCAACCCGCTACAGCATTATATCCTACGCATACCGCATCGGAACGTGTTTCTTCATTATTCATAGAATTATTGGAAAGACAATTTCCGATTGAATCACCGCAACAGAAGCTGGCACTGCGTACAGCAAAAGATTATGCGGACCGCCTCGGCGTTCACGTGAACCACCTGAATAAAGTTTTGAAAGAAAATATCGGCAAAACAACTACAGACATTATCAGCGGCAGATTGGTGCAGGAAGCAAAAATTCTTCTAAAGCAAACCGACTGGAACATCTCTGAAATAGCCTACAGCCTTGGCTTTGAAGAGGTCGCGCATTTCTCAAACTTCTTCCGCAAACAAACAAGTTTATCGCCGGTAAATTTCAGGGCGTAGGAAAATATTTGAATTTTGCAACGACAACACTGACAAAAAAATACTGCCGACGAAACTTAATCCGCCGGCAGTTAACTTAAACGATTGGTCAAACTTACCAAGTTTAATTCATTAGAGTTGTTTGTTGTTAGTTGAAAGTTGTTAGCGTTCAATTTCGACAAATCGTCCCTGAAGGCTAACAACCAACAACTATCAACTATCAACTACAACACCACAGCCCCCTTCACTTTAATATCATCAGACGCATTACCTACTAAGATGGTAAACTTGCCCGGCTCTAATGTCCAGTCGTTTTTCTTATCATCAAAGTATTGGAACGCGTCTTTGGTCAATGTAAGCTTCAGCTCTTTTGATTCTCCTGCTTTCAGGAAAACTTTCTCAAAACCTTTCAACTCTTTTTCAGGTCGGTCAACAGAACATTTGTCCTGGTGAACATACACCTGTGCAACATCGCCGCCATCTTTGCTTCCGGTGTTTTTCACCGTCAGATTTACAGACACTGTGTTGTCGCTATTTTTTGTTACAGTCAAATTGCTGTAGCTAAAAGTTGTGTAGGACAACCCATGACCAAATGCAAACTGCGGCTGCACTTTGTAAGTATCGTAGTAGCGATAACCAACATAAATTCCGTCTTTGTATTCTTCATGAAGGTTGGTACCATACTCGCCCAATTTATGTGCAGGCACATCTTCCAACACTTTAGGGAAAGTAACGGGCAATTTTCCGGAAGGATTGATTTTTCCGTACAACATTTCCGCAATTGCAGTGCCGCTTTCCATGCCGCCGTACCATGCTTGTACAACAGCTTTTGTTTGCCCGATCCATTGTGTCATGTCAATCGGTCCACCACCGATCAACACCACAATTGTGTTTGGATTTGCCTTCAACACTGCTTGTATCAGTTTATCCTGACCGAAAGGCATTTTCATGTCTTTCTTATC
>Ga0318567_10000353_pt1 | contig 19570 bp, 9 predicted proteins | sample GRESIP088b5f20_FD_203691 | JGI IMG/M metagenome (GOLD analysis project Ga0318567, IMG submission 203691) | Tropical soil microbial communities from Luquillo Experimental Forest, Puerto Rico - GRE.SIPMG.088b5f20 | ecosystem: Environmental > Terrestrial > Soil > Tropical forest > Bulk soil...
TAATTTTTGTTCTGTTCCTGAGTTTAAAAATAGATCTGGCAAACCGCAGGCCAAGTACGCCAAATGCAAAACCGACAGCTTTCGCGTTCGATTTGGAAAAATCAAAATCAACCACAAAATCCGTTCTCTTTTTTCTGACTATGTAAAGAATGTTTTCACAAGGAACCTGTATTGTTTCCAGTCCGACAAATGGCTTATCAATAGTTGCATTCGGATAATCTTTTTGAACCTTTGGCAAAATCTGTTGCAAACTTTCCTGGTGTAAGTTGAGAATATTCATACCTTACTTTTTCAACATAAAAATACAGGCTCTCACATCCGAAGGTTTTTAAGAACGGCTATTACTTTTTATGATTGTGACATTTTTGAAAGGACATTAGAACATTGAAATATCTTTTTTATTTCATTCACAGTAAACAAACGATCGAATGATGTCGATTCTCTACTTTCCAACACAGTCAAGCCTTTTATAGATTCAGACATTTTTAAAACATTATCCGGGTCGCAAAATTCTTCTTCGATTCACAACTCATACTTTTGCCGGCTAACCTCAATCTTATGAATGATTTGCTGTACAAAATAGCACTTACGCAAGTGCCGTTAATTGGTCCTGTGCAGGCTAAAATTCTCCTCGAACACTTCGAAAACGCAAAAGATATTTTCAAAGCCAAAAAATCTTTACTTGAACAAATTGAAGGCATTGGTACTATCAAAGCAACAAACATCAAAGGTTTTGAGGAATTTGCATCCATTGAAAAAGAAATTACCTTCATCGAAAAGAATAATATCCAACCGCTTTTTTTTACTGATGATAATTACCCAAAAAGACTGCGCAATGTTTACGATCCTCCCACGATTCTTTATTACCGCGGCACAGCAGATTTAAATGCCTCTAAAATAATTGCCGTTATTGGTACCCGCTCGCACACCGAGTATGGCCGGCAACTCACAGAAAAGCTGATAAATGATCTGGCTTCGCAAAATGTGCTCATTGCAAGTGGAATGGCTTATGGCATTGACGGTGTTGCCCATAAAGCCGCAATAAAAAATGGCCTCCCGACTGTTGGTGTGCTTGCTCATGGCCTGGATATTATGTATCCGCCGGAGCACAATGCTCTGGCAAAAGAAATGATCGATGGCAATGGAGGGTTGCTTACAGAATTTCCCAGTCGCACAAAACCTGATAAGCATAACTTTCCTATTCGCAATCGCATTGTTGCCGGTATGAGTGATGCAACGATTGTGATAGAAACGAATGTTAAAGGCGGCAGCATGATCACGGCAAATCTTGCCTATGGCTACAACAGGGATGTATTGGCTTTTCCGGGCAGAACAACCGATAACCGAAGCTCTGGCTGCAACAAACTTCTTAAAGACAGAAAAGCTTCATTAATAACCGGAGCGGATGATGTGCTTGAGGCGCTTGGCTGGAAAGAACTGACAAGGTCGCGAAGGCCGCAACGTGTATTGTTTATTGATTTTACTCCTGAAGAAAAAATCATTATTGATCTGCTCGGCGAAAAAGATGCAACTCATATCGACGAAATCAATTTAAAGAGCAATCTCTCCAGCGGCGCCATTGCAGCAGCTATTCTGAACCTTGAACTGCAAAACGTTGTGAGCAGCCTGCCTGGGAAGATGTATATGGTTAATTGAAAATGTAGGGGTGAATTGCATTCGCCCTCTCAGATGTGTATGCGGTACGAAAGTCATAAGAATGTCACATAGTAAATGATTTCGTACACCACACAATTTTTTTGCTTAACAATTTATTAAACTGAATGCGTAAGCGCTTACACTATTCGCTCATTTTCAATTAGGGCGAATTCAATTCGCCCCTACAGCAAAAAAACTTTTGGACGCTATTTATTCACCGCCCTATCTTTGCACATGGCAACAAGAAATACTTCCCCCCGCGACAATTCATTTCAATCAAGGTTTTTTGGCGAAGGTCTTACGTTTGATGACGTGTTATTAATGCCTGCTTACAGCGAGGTGTTACCGAAAGATGTTGACATACGTACCCAACTTACAAAGAACATTACGCTTAACATTCCAATGCTATCCGCAGCAATGGATACCGTTACAGAAGCCAATCTGGCAATAGCGCTTGCACGTGAAGGTGGTCTTGGTATTTTACACAAAAACATGAGCATCGAAAAGCAGGCTGAGCAAGTTCGCAAAGTTAAAAGAAGCGAAAGCGGCCTTATCATCGATCCAATTACACTTCATGAAGAGGCTACCATTGGCGACGCGCTTAAATTAATGCGTGAAAACAAAATTGGCGGTATTCCAATTGTAGATGCAAGCAAAAAACTCGTTGGTATCCTCACCAACAGAGATCTGCGTTTTGAAACAAACAAGAAAGTTCTTGTAAAAGAAGTGATGACAAGAGAAAACCTCATTACCGCTCCTGAAGGAACCGATCTTAAAAAAGCTGAAAAGATCCTGCGTCAATATAAAATCGAAAAACTTCCTGTTGTTAACAAACAAAAGGCGTTGATCGGTTTGATCACTTACAGAGACATTTTACAATTACGCAATTTCCCAAATGCCGTAAAAGACACTTACGGCCGTCTGCTTGTTGGTGGTGCATTGGGCATCACGAAAGACTTGCAGGACAGAGCTTACGCTTTGCAACAAGTAGGTGTTGACATCGTGGCGCTTGATAGTTCACATGGTCATAGCAAAGGTGTTATTGACTCACTGAAAGCACTTAAAAAGAACTTCAAAAATTTACAGGTAATAGCAGGTAACGTTGGAACAGGTGCCGGCGCAAAAGCGCTTGCAGATGCTGGCGCTGATGCAGTAAAAATCGGTATCGGACCAGGTTCCATTTGTACAACACGTATCGTTGCCGGGGCCGGTGTTCCGCAATTAACAGCTATCGTTGAAGCTGCAGCAGCACTTAAAGGCAAAAACGTTCCGTTGATCGCTGATGGCGGTATCCGCTACACAGGTGATATGGTTAAAGCTCTTGCTGCAGGTGCAAGTGTAACCATGATGGGTAGTGTGTTTGCGGGTGTTGAAGAAAGCCCTGGAGAAACAATCATCTACGAAGGCCGTAAATTCAAAGAATACCGCGGTATGGGTTCCATCGGTGCGATGCAACAAGGTAGCGGCGACCGTTACTTCCAGGAAGGTGAAGAAGATGCAAAGAAAATGGTACCGGAAGGAATCGAGGGACGCGTTGCTTACAAAGGTTATTTGAATGAAGTGGTATCACAATACGTTGGCGGTCTTCGCGCAGGTATGGGACTTTGTGGCGCCGCTAATTTGAACGCTTTGCAAAAAGCAACTTTTGTTCAGATCACCAACGCTGGTATGCGCGAAAGCCATGCTCACGATGTGGACATTACAAAAGAAGCTCCGAACTATAGCAGAAAATAATATTAGTTGATTGTTGTTAGTTGTTAGTTGTTAGTCTTTAGTTTTGAACAGTCGTTATTGAAGTCTAACAACCAACAACTACCAACTGACAACTATCAACTAATCAAATGAAACTTCTTTCCCGCGTTTTTATATTTCTCCTTGCCCTGCACTTTTCCTTTTCTTCGCAGGCGCAAAATGATTCTTGTAATATTACTGTTAGCTTATTAACTGCCGGACCGGGAAATGAGGTGTATTCCATCTGGGGCCATAGTGCGCTTCGTGTGGTTGACAGATCGAGAAATACGGACCTTGTGTTCAACTATGGAACATTTGAGTTTGATGATGATTTCGCGATGAAGTTTACCAAGGGCAGTCTTTTATACTTTTCTTCTATCGAGCAGTTCAATAATCACGATGGTTATCTCGGTTTTTTAAATGAGTACAAAGAAGACGGAAGAAGCATACAGGAACAGATCCTCAATCTTTCGTGTGAGCAAAAGCAAAAATTGTACGAAGCATTAAAAACAAATGCCATTCCGCAAAACAGGTATTATCTCTATGAATTTTTGTTCGACAACTGCTCTACACGATTAAGAGATATTGTTGAAAAAAACAGCGCTTCATTTGTTACCAAAGAAATCCTTGACAAAAAATTTACGTTCCGCGATCTCACCGGCTTCTATATTAAAAGGGCGAAACAATACTGGACGAATTTGGGTATTGACATTTTGCTTGGCGCTAAAATGGATCGCAAAATCACTGATCGCGAAGCAATGTTTTTACCCGATTATTTATTGAAAGGGTTTGACAGCACCACCATAAATGGCAAACCATTGGTGAGTGAAAAGCGCACACTTCTTGGGGAGCCAAACAATCCTCCATCTGCAGCGCCGGTTACGCCAATGCTTGCTTTCATTCTTCTTTTCATTATCGTTGGCATTTGCAGTTTGGTAAAACATCCTGCAGCAAAAATGTTCCTTAAAATATTTGATCCGGTTCTTTTCCTTTTCACAGGAGCACTGGGCATTTTGCTGATTTTTATGTGGGTGGGCACCAATCACGCGGAGTGTGCAAACAACCTTAATTTGCTTTGGGCAGTTCCCTCACATTTTGTGATGGCATTTTTCCTGCGAAGCAACAAGAAATGGGTTAAAACCTATTTTAAATTAACCGCCTGGTTAAGCTTGCTTTTGCTGATTTGTTGGATTATTTTACCTCAGGCATTGAATGTTGCTTTGATCCCGTTGGTAGGCGTTTTGTTTTTGAGAAGCCAGAAACGAAGCAGCCAATCGTGAAGGCATAAAATTAAAAAATCAAAATTCAAAAGTAAAAAAGACAAAAGCGTTCACAAGGTCGCATCATTTTGACTTTTGAATTTTTACTTTTCACTTATTACTTAGCACATGAAAACACTTTCCATCAACAATAATAAACTTGTTTACAAAGTAAGCGGATCTGGTGCGCCGGTTGTATTGTTGCATGGCTTTGCAGAAGATCATGAGGTGTGGGCAAATCAGGTAGCAGCACTCGAAAAAAGCTATATGGTGATTGTCCCCGATCTTCCCGGAAGCGGAGCTTCGGCCAGGTTGGATGAAACAAGTATGGAAAGCATGGCGGAAGCGGTGAAATCGATTTTGGAAAATGAAAAAATTGATCAAACTGTGGTCATCGGGCATTCGATGGGTGGGTATATAGCCTTGGCATTTGCAGAAAAATACCCGCAGTTTTTAAAGGGACTTGGGTTGTTTCACTCTACCGCTTTTCCTGATACAGAAGAGAAAAAAGAGACGCGCCGCAAGGGCATTGAGTTTATAAAGAAAAACGGCGCTTACCTGTTTATAAAACAAACCACACCCAATCTTTTTACCGAAAATTATAAGTTAAAAAATTCTGATAAAGTTGTTACATTTATAGAACACCTTAAAGACTTTGACCCACAGTCATTGATCGCATATTATTATGCGATGATTGCCAGGCCGAAGAGAACGCTCGTTTTGAAGAACTTTTCCAAACCTGTTTTGTTAATAATAGGCAAGAATGACGTTGCGGTTCCGTACAAGGACAGCCTGGCCCTGAGCCATTTATCTTCCACTACCTATGTAACCATCCTGGAACATTCTGCCCATATGGGTATGATGGAAGAAATTAGTAAAAGTAACGAGGCTTTGGAAAGCTATTTACAAGACGTTTTGAAGTAAAAATCAAAATTAAAAATTAAAAAAAGGCTCTCTGTATTTTGACTTTTGATTTTTTGAGTTAGGCTTTCCCCTAAAGCAACCCATTATTACCGAAACATTATAACCGAAAGGCCAAAATGCTTCTTGATGAAGAAATGTGCTTCCATACTCTTCCTGATGCTGTACTATGCCGCCCAACTGTATGCTAACCACATCCGAGGAGGGGAACTGTATTATCAATATCTTGGCGTGGGCAGCTCACCCAATTCTTCAAAATACCAGGTTACACTAAAATTATACATCGACTGTTTTCAAAACAATCCCGGTCAGAATGATGCGGATGAAAACTTCACGGTATATGAGAATGGATCAACGAATCCGCTGCTTACTGCAAATGCGCCTAAAATAAAAGAAGAGCAGATAAGGTATGATCCTGCGTCAAATCCATGCATCACCAACCCGCCTACGGATGTTTGCTATAATTTACGCTATTACCAAACTACAATCGAAGTGCCAGATAGCAGAGTTGGCTATACCATTGCGTTTCAGCGTTGCTGCCGCCTTGATGGAATTCAAAACGTAAGCAACAGCGGGCGCACGGGTGTTACTTATTTGTGTCAAATACCCGGAACAGATGTCTTGCCAGGCGCTCAAAAAAATTCCAGTCCAACATTTGTGGCAGGTGACGCGGTTGCTATTTGTATGTCGTCTGCATTCAAATTTAACTTCGGCGCCACCGATCCAGATGGAGATTCTTTATCTTACGCGTTGTGCGATGCGTATGATGGTGCGGGTGAAAGACAAGGAACCTGCTACACTTGCGTTACGCCCAACCCCGCGCCACCACCACCTTACAGCGCATTGCCTTACAGGCCGGGCTTTTCGGGCAGCGTACCAATGGATCCATCTGCTTCCATTGATCCCAAAACGGGTATATATTCAGGTATTGCACCTGTCAATATTGGCCAGTATGTTGTCACCGTTTGCGTATCGGAGTTCAGGCAGGGAGTGCTTATCAATGTTCATCGAAAAGACATTCACATAAAAGTTTCAGATTGTGTGCCGCTGAACGCTTTGCTATCACCGGAATATCATTTCTGCGACGACTTCAAAGTGGCGATCAAGAACAATCAAAACAATCCGCCGGGCACCATGTACATATGGAACTATGGCGATAAGTCGAAGCCCGACACTTCGCTCGACCCCATAGGAAATGTTACCCATACTTACGCAGACACCGGCGTTTACCAAATAAAATTAACGGCGCTGCTTTCGGCCGGACAATGTATTGATTCAACCACCGCCATAGCGAAAGTCTATCCCGGATTTTTCGGTGGCTTTACAACAGCAGGCACATGTATTCTGAACCCGATACAATTTATTGATACCACCAAGGCGAAGTATGGCGTTGTAACAAAATGGAGCTGGAACTTTGGCGATGAAACGGCAACCAATGACAGCTCCATTGCTCAAAACCCATCATGGAAATACAGTACGTCCGGGGCAAAACAAGTGCAGCTTATTGTTGAGAGCAGTAAGGGTTGTATTGACACGGTACTCAGTGCAGTTGATGTGAAAGAGAAACCGACGATTGCGGTTCCATTCACAGATACGTTGATTTGTAATATTGATACTTTGCAACTTTCGGCAACAGGTCTTGGAATTTTTAACTGGACGCCCAATGTGGTCAATGTCATGCGCAACGGTAACACTGCTACTCCGCTTGTGTTTCCTAAAACCACCACTGTTTTTTACGTACAGCTTAATGAGGAAGGCTGTATTAACACAGACAGCATCAGAGTGAGGGTTACAGACAAAGTGCAGTTAAATGCAGGAAATGATACGACTATTTGTTTAACTGATGCCATCGTGTTGCACCCGCAAACAGACGGCTTACATTACGCGTGGACGCCTGCAGCAACGCTTAGCGATAGTTCGATTTTGAAACCAATTGCAAAGCCGACAGGAACAACAGTCTATCAGATCACTTCAAGCATAGGAAAATGTAAAGCGACGGATGATGTTGTAGTAACAACCGTTCCTTACCCGTTGGCAAATGCGGGACCGGATACTGTTATTTGCTACAGAGATACCGCATTTCTACATGCAACGATTGACGGTATTTCTTTCGCGTGGTCGCCAATAACCGCACTTGTCAACCCGCAATCTTTGAATCCTCTGGCCTATCCGATAAGAACAACTGTTTATACGCTCACTGTTCACGACAACAAAGGCTGTCCTAAACCGGGCATTGGAACGGTAACAATAACCGTTCGTCCACCTGTGATTGCATCCGCAGGGAACGATACTTCAATCGTAATAAATCAGCCGCTGCAACTGAATGCGACCGGTGCCGAATTTTACCAGTGGACACCGCCCACGGGATTAAGCAATCCCAATATTCAAAATCCGGTTGCCAGGATCAGTCAGAATATGACTTACGTGGTGAAAGCATACACTGCAGATAAATGTTTTGATTACGATACCATCAACATAAAAGTATTTACAACGCAACCCGATATTTTTGTTCCAAATGCCTTTACTCCTGAAAAGGCTTCAAACAATTTATTCAGGCCAATTCCTGTAGGCATTCGCAAATTAGATTACTTCAGAGTGTACAACCGCTGGGGACAGCTGGTTTACAACAACGCTGATCCCGGCAAAGGCTGGGATGGCACCATCAATGGCAACATCCAGGGACCTGACACCTTCGTTTGGATGGTGCAGGGCACATCTTACACCGGACAAGTGATATTTAAGAAGGGAACGGTGGTGCTGATGCGATAGGTTTTGAGTAATGAGTTCTGAGTTTTGAGTCGGAAAATCGTCTCTGAATTAACCATACTTCCCAACTTCTTCCTCAAATCTCATAACTTACAACTCAAAACTCACAACTTCATTAACATGAGCAAAATTGCACTAATCACGGGCGCCACTTCAGGCTTCGGAAAAGCAACGGCAGAAATATTCGCTTCAAACAAATACAATGTAATTATTACCGGAAGGAGAAAGGACAGACTGGATGAATTAAAAAAGGACCTTGAGGAAAAACACGGCATAAAAGTGCATGTGCTTGGCTTTGACGTTCGCAACCGGGAAGAGGTTTTTTCTTCAATAAACAGTTTAACACATGAATGGAGAGCGATCGATGTGCTGGTGAACAATGCCGGTCTTGCTGCAGGAAGAGATTATTTCAACGAAGCCTCCATGGAAGACTGGGAGAACATGCTGGATACCAATGTGAAAGGATTGCTTTATGTGTCGAAAGCGGTTTTGCCTTTTATGACGGAAAGAAAAAAAGGACACATCATCAACCTCGGCTCCACAGCGGCAAAAGAAGTGTATGAAAAAGGAAATGTTTACTGCGCCACAAAGCATGCCGTTGATGCACTTAGCCAGTCTATGAGAATCGATCTGCTGAAACACAAAATAAAAGTAACCGCCATCCACCCCGGAGCCGCGGAAACAGAATTTTCGATGGTGAGATTCAAGGGGGATAAGTCTCAGGCAGACAAAATATATGAAGGTTATCAACCACTTAGCGCGGAAGATGTGGCAAATGTCATCTATTATACCACCACCCTGCCCGAACATGTTTGCATTAATGACCTTGTGTTGACCTGCCTTGCCCAGGCCAATTCTTTCTATACTCATAAATAATTTTTGCACTTATGCAATACTCTGAAAAAACATGCGTTATTTTTAGAGAGATTACGTAAATTACAGTAGTAGTTATACAACGTCCGTAAACCTATTTTCCTATAGAAAAATTAACAAGTTCGTTAATATTCTAAATCCAGTCCAGAGACCATTACCATGAAAAAAGTTAAATTTTTCAGGTTCTTAACCTTATTACTATTTTGTTGCACGTCTTTTGCAGTAGTGCATGCGCAGGAAGACGTTATTAAGCAACGCAGTTTTTTGAATGAATCATTTAAACCACAAATAGATAGCTTAAAAAAGTTATACACTTCACAAGGTTTTACTCTCGTTCGTGAAGCTTCGATGGCTATGGAAAGTGAATATGAGATGCCGGTGATTATGCCATTAACGCAAGGTGGAAATTATCAGTTTGTATTTATTGGCGAGCCCGACTCCAAACTCTATGAGGTAAGGATGTATGATTGGAACGAAAAACAGGTCGTTTACAAAAAGAATATGTGGGGAGATGTTGACGGCAATATAATTTCGTTCAATTACACATCCCAGTTTTCGGAATATCACATGCTCAAACCCGTACAGGTCAACAAAAAGAAGAAAACGTTGAGCGGTTACGTGATGATGTTCAGGAAAACAAATTAAACTGTCTCTGGTAAATTTTAAGATAAAAAAGAACAACGAGGTGATAGGTCTCTATCGCCTTTTTTGTTTTTAACAACGGAGTAACTGACTGACAGAATAACTGAGTGTCACATTCAATCAGTCATTACGAATTTCAAACACTCTGTTATTCAATTATTCAGTTACTTGTTTTTCTTCTCCACTCAGCCACAACGTAAATAACTTATACCCCAAAGACATCACCACGGCTCCGGTAAACAGTCCCATAAAACCTGAGAGCACGAAACCGCCAACAGCACCGAGGAATACAACCAGCATTGGCACAGGTGCACCTTTACCAAGCAGCAAAGGTTTTAGAACGTTATCTGACAAGCCCACGAGCAGCAACCATATTGTAAGCAAGGTTGCAGTCATGGTAGTGCCCGTGCTCCAGATGTAGACAATTATGCAAATTGAAATGGGCAGAATACCGATTTGAATGATGGCAAGAATCAAACACAACAATGTCCACAAACCAGCAGCGGGAATGCCCGCCATTACAAAACCTATCGCCGCCAGAATGGATTGAATAAACGCCACACCCAAAATACCTTTCACTACATTGCGAATGGTAACCACCGCAATTGAAGTCACGTCGATCGTCGAATTATTTCCCATCAACCGATTAAAAAGCCCGTGAGCAAACCTTCCCGTGGCTTCTGCGTACGACAAAAACACGCCGCTGATAATAATAGAAAACGTAAACAAGAGCAAACCCTTTGCTGTGCTTGCCAGCAAGCCGATGATGGACGCAACGGCAGAACGCGTTTGCTCAGGATATTTTTTCACAACTTTGTCGAGTCCCTCCGAAGCCTGCGACCATAATTCATGTGCTTTGTCGCCAATGAAGGGCCAACCTTTCACATTTTCACGCGGCGGTGGAAGTTGCACGTTACCGGCCTTATAATCTGTCACAAATTGTTTTACTTGATCAGCCGTTGTAAAGCTTAACCATACCGCCGGCACAATAAGAACACATAACAAAAAAACTGTGATGATCACAGCTGCCCGGGTAGATTTTCCTTTTAGTTTTTTTGTAAGCTTTTGATGGGCAGGATATAAAACAACGGCGAGAATAGCTGCCCAGGCAATTGGATTTATAAACGGAGCCAGTATGCGAAAACACCAGCTGATTAAAAGCGCTACAAGCAATAACTGGATAATAGTGTTGAACAACTGTGAAGTTGAAATAGACTTAACAGGCCTGGAAGTGTCGTTACTCATGTCCATTTGTAAAGGTTTTATAACTCAATTCTGTTGAAGACAAAGCCCACAAACTAAAACTACAAAACACACGGGAAAGCCCATTGGTTCGGGGGCATGTAACGGTTAAATGAAGGGTTAAACGCCGGGGAGGTGTTAGTTGAATAACCGAGTAACTGGATAACTGAATGGTTGAAATTGCAGTCGCTGATCGAATGCGGCCTTCAATAATTCAATTATTCAACTCCCAAACGGGCTCACATCAGTTATTCAGTTACTCAGTTATTCAGTTATTGTCTATTTTGCAAACTCACAAACTAGCACATGAAGAAAGCGTCTATTTTACTCACTTTGTGCATTGCGGCAATGACGTTGCGGGCACAAAAATTTCCTACAGTATTTGAAAACAGTGGTGGCAAACAAACGGCTACGTACTTTGAAACGATTGATTACTACAAAAAATTAAAAGCCGAATTCCCTACTCTTTCAATCAAAACATTTGACACCACAGATGCGGGCTATCCCTTGCATTTGGTGCTTTTCAGCAAAGACAAAAAATTTGATCCGAAGCAATGGCACAATCAACACAAAGTGGTAGTGCTGGTGAACAACGGCATGCACCCCGGCGAACCTGACGGCATTGACGCGAGCATGATGCTGATCAGGGACCTTGTAACCAATAAAATTCCGGCAGCAGATAACGTTGTCTTCGCCATCATTCCGGTGTACAATATTGGAGGTTGTCTTAACCGCGGCACTTCTTCAAGGGTTAATCAAAACGGTCCGGAGGAATATGGTTTCAGGGGCAATTCGGAAAATCTTGACCTAAACCGCGATTTCATTAAAAACGATTCCCGAGATGCCATTTCATTTACACATATTTTTCAGTGGTTGCAACCGGATATTTTCCTTGATAACCACGTGAGCGACGGCGCAGATTATCAGCATACGATGACGCTGCTTACAACGCAATACAATAAGCTGGGTGGAGAAACAGGTGCATTCGTGCACAATACATTTGAACCTGCCTTGTATAGAAGTATGTCGGCAAAAAAATGGGATATGATCCCTTATGCAAACTTTGAAGACGGCAATCCAGACAAGGGCTGGGACGCTTATTACGACCCTCCGCGCTACAGCAGCGGTTATGCGGCGCTGTTCCAAACCATTGCATTCGTTCCAGAAACACACATGCTAAAACCTTATGCAGACAGGGTTAAGAGCACTTATGCATTTATGCAAACCATCATGGAGCAGTCGTCTTTGTTTGCCAGTGATATCATTGCAAAGAGAAAAGCAGACGTAGAAAATAACAAGAAGAAAAAAGACTTTGCCGTTAGCTGGGCTGTTGATACTACGAAGTTTGATAAAGTACTTTTTAAAGGTTATGAAACGAATACTAAAACAAGTGATATAACCGGCTTACCAAGAATGTTCTACGACCATACGAAGCCGTTTGAAAAGCAGGTGAAATTCTACAACACTTTTAATCCTGTTGTCACAATACAAAAGCCTTCTGCCTACATTGTTCCGCAGGGTTGGCACGAAGTAATTGATCGTTTAAAAAACAATGGCGTTGAACTAAAACGTTTAACAAAGGATACAACAATCACTGTGGAGTTTTATCATGTTGATGATTATAAAAGCATGCCGAAAGCTTATGAAAAACATCATCGCAATTCTGACCTTGTCGTTAGCAAACGTGCAGAGCAGGTTCATTTTGTAAAAGGAGATTACATCATTTACACCGGGCAACGAAGCGACAGATATATCGTTGAAACGCTTGAGCCGCAGGGCGATGACAGTTTCTTCAGTTGGAATTTCTTCGATGCTGTTTTGCAACAAAAAGAGTGGTACAGTGATTATCGTTTGGAAGATGTTGCGGGCGCATTTTTACAACAACATCCGGAAGTAAAACAGGCATTGGAAGAAAAGAAAAAATCAGATCTGCAATTTGCATCAAATGCCAAAGCGCAATTGACTTTTGTTTACATGCATTCCAATTACTACGAGCCGGCGCATTTGAGGATACCGGTGTTCCGGGTGAATTAGTTGGCGCACAGATGACACTGATTGGACTGATTTACACAGATTAGATTTCTCATAAAACAAAATCAGTGGTCATCCGTCTAATCCGTGTCATCCTTGTGCTCTCACCTATTGAGCCAGCGAAATACGTATCTGCAATCCGCCTCTTGTTGTTGTTATCGGAACAGATTGCGAGACCTTCGGTTCCGTTCGTCGCTGATCGAAATACAATTTCACGTTGATGCGATTGTTCAATACATAATCTATCGATGGTGAAATGGTGATTACTTTTTGTCCGGACGTCGGCAATGCCGTGTTCTGATCCAGTCGGCTGTTGGCAGTAGCATCGTCACGAATACTGAAATCTATCCGCAGGTTCAGGTCATTCTGCAGCTTCTTCGACGATTCCTTTTGTCCCGGCAATTTCAATTTAAATGGCATTGGCAGTCCTCTTTTTCTCCAGCCAAATCCAAACGTAACTTCAGTGGAACGGGATTCTGCCAGTTGATAATCGACAAGACTCAAACTAAGTGTACGACTCTTTTTATAACCAATGCTTGTAGATACCTGATTCACCAATTGCATATCAATATTAAACAATGGAGCAAAAGCCTCCGAAACTGTGATGTTAGGCACAAGGAAATAAGGAATAAAGTTCCCACTTATCGTATCAATAAATCCAGGATAATTAAGGTTCCGCGGATCCTGGTACAGCAAGTTACTGTTGAAGCTGTTCATACCCAACGTACCGTTGTATGCATGATTGATCGTAACGTTCGAGAATATTTTTTCCAGCCCGGGAATACGGGTTAATCCGTTGTAGGTAAGGGACCAGTTTGGTTTTGGTAAAATACCGCTGAACGGATTCGATCGTATGTTCGGATTATCATGTTTTATCAGCGCAATACTCATAGGATCCTTTTTTGTATATGCGGATACAAATGCCGGTATCAATACATCCTGCGAATATTTTCCGTAACCTGTATAATAGCCATCTGGTCCCACCGTACCCGAGTAAGGGTTCTCCGTTCCCAAACGTTTAGAAATAATGATACGGTTGTTCTCGAATCTTTGGAATGCCTCGGTGACCTCATTTGGCTTGAATGGCTCGAACAAGGTTTGGAACGAAATAAACGAAACGCTGAAGCTACCGGAGTTGTATGGACTCAATCTCACAAAGTTTCCGTTGCCTACCGTATCCTTATAAAGCTCGCTGTATGTTTTACCAAATGTTTTATTAAGACTCACATCAATAACAAGGTCCCGCACCGGAATCACCTGTGCAGTGATATTTAACCGCTGGTTAAAATCCTGCCGGTTTAAATTGTTGAACAACGGATCTTTTGTAAACAACCCCCGCTTCGCAAAATCATTTACAAAGTTTGTGTCCGGCTGCTGGCCAAATACAAATCCCCAACCCGGTGCAAAATTGTTTTTCCAGTTCATACCGAGGAACTGTGTGCTATCCGTGTAACCAGCCAAAGTTGTGTTGCCAATCTCGGAGTATTGAACCGATACTTTCTTAACTGAGGTAATGATTCGCCCAATCACTTTCACAAACGTATTCAGTTGTGGCAAATCATTTTGATTTGGCTTGGCTATTGTTCTTCTCTTCGTCGTATCATTCGGATTTCTCGGCGGTTGTGGTTTGTTGCCCGGTTTCGGCGCATTCCAATCCAATGCCCGCAGGAACCTCGACTTGTTGTAGAGCTTTGTAAAATCCATGTCTCCGGTAAAGTTGATGTCCCTTGTGTTGGAAATCATATTACCCATGCTCTTCGCAAACGGATCGAGGGAAGCTGCTATCCAGTTGTACTTTGCGCTGTAGCTCGCACGAACGGTTGTCCAGTCCAACGCTGGTATTTTGGCCAACGGCAATGTATAAGTAAGTGTTGCACCCTGGTTATAGGTAGTGTTTCTTCCACCATTCCAGAAGTTGTTCCACATGCGCTCTCTTCCTGCTTTGTCAAGGCGGCCGCTGTCTTCATCTACCCTCGCTCTGTTCACAGCCGAGAAATCAAGGTTTAATGATCTTGTGAAATCCCAACGCAGATTGTAATATCTGTCAAACGTGAAATATTTGTTGAACGTTTCAGGAATCACGTTCTTGGGACCGCCCACGTTTCTTGGCCGGAAGGCCGCAAATTGTCTGTTAACATCTGCCCTGAAACTTAATAAAGATGGCCTTGGATTCAAATTGAAATCCCTAATCAAACCGTACCAGTTGCTTTTGCTGCGGAGGTCTTTTTTGAATGGTTCCCAATATTTCGGTTGTCCGGCAAAGTTATATCCAAGACCTGCCCGGTGTTTTATCGTTTCATCACTTTCCACCAGCGGACTATGATGTTCCTCTTGTGAGTAAGAATAGCTTACGTCAAAGTTTTCAGGACTCCAGATATGTTGTTTCTTGCCGGTGGTGTTCATGTGCTTCACGTTTGTAAAGCTGATTGTTTTTAAAGTACGAACCTCCACCGCATCTTGCTTGATAGAGTCTTTTTGTCCTGAAGGTGCCGCAGCCAATTTATCCTTCAATTTAATATCGAGATCATACGGATCGTATTCCGGCATGCTCACTGTTTGCGAATAACCGGCATACACAGGAATTGACATCGCTGCTTTCTTCGGCAGCAGTTTACCCAACTCAAGATTAGTGGCCGCGTCAAATTGTGTTGTCTGGTTCAGGGACCGCTCATTCACTCTTTGTTCCAACGTACCAAAGCCGATACTCTTTACACCGCCTGAAAAAGACAAGCTTCCAAGATCCGAAAGTTTTATGTCAACCCTGCCCAACGCCGCATAACCTCCTTTTTCGTTAAGTCTGGATAACCTTAATTCATTGATCCAAATTTCCGTAGAGGCTGTCGTAAGATTAACGTTATTTACCCCCACGAAGAAGCCTCTTACTTCACCCAGGTTTGGATTACCAATGATTCCATAGGACTGCCCGTTAGGTTGAATTTCTTTGTAGTACGTATCAACATTCGAATTGTTGTTTCGATTGATCTTAAGCTTTGTCATTGCATTAAGATCAATATCCAGGTTATTTAATGTGGGCCATATGAGCGTATCAACCTTTACACCCGGTTGTGTGATTTTCAATGGAATTCTTACCTCATAATAGTTGCTGACAAAATCAGCTCCAAACCTGATTACCGCATACAGATCATTATCGGCAACAGGAACATTTTGAGCAGCCTCTGCGTGAACATACATTTCCAGTCGACCATACTGGCGAAGGTCCATATTCATTGTTTTAAACACACCTCTTGATTCGCCTTTAGGCATGTTATAAATCTGCATGCTCAGCGCCTGTTCGTTCTGCAATAGCGCCACGTTGTTATTGCTCAATGTTTGCTGACGTTGTACGCCCGGAGGTGTTACATATGGAATCGGTAATCTGTTACTATTTTCTTCCACGTTCACTGCAAGCACATTGAAAGTCGTTGTTGAGTTTGCAGGCAATGGAGTGTAGTTTCCGGTTGTATCAATTACGTAGGTAAATCCGCGCCATTGGTTACGCACCAGTTCCAATTTTGCAAAACGGCAAACCAATGAATCTTCAAAGCCCGTCATAAACATACGGATGAAACGGATGGATTTGAAGTCCGGAATGTTACCAACTTTTTGCTGATACTGATCAATTGGAATGCGGAACAAATACCATGTTTCTTCCATTGAACCAGGATTGGTTGGTTTAACATTAATTTTGTCTGTAATAAAGTTCTGCCCAACAATAAAAGAGCTCTCCTTCAAATTAATCTGGTATTGGAAATATTCTTCCAGCTCATTTAAGGTATTATCCTTGTTAAGGTCCTCCTGGTCAGGTGTAAGCGTATATGCAGTTGTGGTTGCGCCGGTAGCAATCGGTGAGTTACCTTGCGGGCTATTGATGTTCTTATAACGTGCAAGGATATCCGCTTTCGCCGCGTCATAATCAGCGTCGCGGTAAGCTTTAAAGTTATCGCCTGCCGGATCATTGAACGCCATTTGAAAAATCGGAGAACCGGCACCATAGGTTGCTGCGAGCTGGTTCAGGTAAGGCTGAAACTTCGTCCTCTCCTGCTCATCGGTCAAACCATCAAGACCAACGTCCTGGAATGCACGGTCGTTCGGATCATTGCTAAATGCATTCGATACTTGAATCGGATTGCCGGGAACATGCCCCCAGTTACTTGAATCAAGTTCTGCAGGAATATTAGGTGTAGGCAAACCATTTTCGAAAAAACGTTTACCGTCTTTCAAAATGTCCTCTGAAATATTACCAAGGTTGAAATACAATTGCCCACCAGTGCTGCCGGGGTTCTTCAGGAAAGGATCTTGCATCCAGAATTCAATGTATTCAACGTTACCAGTTTCGAAATCCGTCTGATCAATACTGCGCATGATACCGCCCCAGCGTTGCTTTGGATTTGGCAACTTACCGTTAGCGGTCAGGTTTGGATCAAAGTTATATGGGCCTTTATCTGTTGGATAATAAGCAACGTCGAATGTTATTAGTTGTGACTGGCCAAAATCAACAGTTTTCGCAGGGTAAATATCTGATTGCAAAACCGCACGCACCGTCGGATCGCCGAGGTTGGTGTTTTTCACCGGGTTGTTCAGTGATTTTGGATCCTGCAAATTCGGCTCAATATTATACCACGCAATTTTAGAACGGTTGTAACCGTATCTCAGATCATTTGATAAATCAGCTTCAGGGAACAAATTATTACCCTGCGGAGTAGATGCCAATGCCCAGTTGGTTAAAGGGAAACGCAGATCGATACTATTGCGTGTTCCTTCAAAGTCATCTATATAAATAAGACCATTATTCCCTTTACCGATTTGTGGAGGGTGGCCGGGTTTCAATAAAGCACTTTCACCATAAGCTGTAACGGTACTCATTTCGTTACTATTATGGTAAGGCAGTTTATTCAACCATTTGGTGATTTTTGGAACTTCGGATCTGTAATTGAAGTCGAGGCCATACATCGTGTTGCGTATCGGATCCTCGCTATAGCTCATTTTATTAAAATATGGACGCTCACCAAGTCTTACCAACGAACCTCCGATATTGAAAGATTGCTTCGCTGTATTTTTTACCTGGTAATCCAAACGCAATCCAAGATAGTTCCGTTGTTGCAATCCAAAGTTGGCATTGTTCTCAAACTGCACGTTTACGGGAATGCCGGAATTCGTAATGGCATTATTAATAACCTTAACGGTACCTAGATTGTAGTCGACGACATAATCCACGTTTTCTACCAGGGTTCGTCCACCTGCTGTTACAGTGACTGAACCTTGCGGTACGTTGAACGCACCGAGTGAGATATCAGAAGAAGCAGAACCTTTGGCCGAACCGCTGATAAGGAAGCGGTCGAGGTTCGCATAGGTTTGTGCAATTGCCTTGATCGTGTCGTACAAAGGTTGAAAAATGTATTTGGCCTTCAGCTCCGCAGGTGCCCCTTGAAACGCTATACTATCCAGGTCACGACCAAAAGGTTGGAGCAATGGAAAGATCACTCGTGCCTGGCTCGAAATAATGGTAAATCCTTCGATATAGTCAAACATACCATCCGGTTGCGGGTCGCGGTTGTTGTTTAATCTATCGAGGTTCAATAAGGTAATGAGTGGCAAACCAGATTTTGGACCTTCCGGCAAATACCTTTTCTTACCCAAACTTGGTTGTTCGTACAAAACGTTCAGTGCAAAATCAGTTGGCTGTACACTCGACAAATAGCTTCCGTCTTTTGTGCGCAGCGCATATACGTTTTTCATCATCAACTGCCACAAAGGAATATTGGTTCTTTGGGAAGTTGCCTTCAATAATTTTAGGAATAGTACTTTTTGATTGGCCTTTCCAGCAGTCGTATCCGGTGGCACATCTGTAGAAAACTCACCCATCTGGAAGGTCTTTCCATTATAGCTGTATTGAATAGCGATTCCCAATACTTCATCTGCCTGCAGAGGTTGGTTCAAAGACAAAAATCCAACTTGCGGGTTGAAGAAATATTCGCTTGCATTCAGTTTACGTGCAAATGTTTTTTCAAAATCCTGCACCGGCTGCAATCCCATTTGGGAAAGAACTGTGGTTACGGTTGATGAACCCCGGCTGCTCGGATTACTTATGATATCCCGGTAAAGAGTGTTGGCATCATTGTAAGGCAAGCTGTCGGTTGCACTCGGAATGGAAGGATAATGAAACGGATGTCTTTCCCCAAGGTCGGCCAGACCAACGATATCGCGGGTATCGGTTGTTGAACCGTTTTTATTGGTTACCCAAACTTCTATTCTTAATATCTGAACGAGTGAATTTACAGCTGGCAAACTCGCCATTGCTATATTATAACGGCTGCGGAAATATTGCGCCATCAGGAAGTGTCTGTTTTCCTCGTAGTCGTCTGCGCGGAACTCATAAGTGGTTGTTGCCGCACCGCCCTGCAAACCTAATGATTGACGTTGTGATCTTTCATTTGCCAATACGCCGGTCA
>Ga0318567_10000354_pt1 | contig 19528 bp, 15 predicted proteins | sample GRESIP088b5f20_FD_203691 | JGI IMG/M metagenome (GOLD analysis project Ga0318567, IMG submission 203691) | Tropical soil microbial communities from Luquillo Experimental Forest, Puerto Rico - GRE.SIPMG.088b5f20 | ecosystem: Environmental > Terrestrial > Soil > Tropical forest > Bulk soil...
GCTCAGTTATTCACCTATTCGGCTTCCAAAAATCCGTGTAAATCCGTCTAATCAGCGTCATCTGTGTGCTCACTTCCTCGCGCCGAACAGCAAACTTCCGATTCTTACCATGGTGCTGCCTTCTTCGATGGCAATTTGGTAGTCGCCACTCATGCCCATCGAAAGAATGGAGGGTTGGCAATTGGCAGGCAGGTTTTGCGACTTTAATTTATCGAAGATCGTTTTGAGGTTGTGCAACTCGTTCCTGACTTTTGAAAGATCATCAGAAAAAGACGCCATTCCCATTAGACCCGTAACTCGCACGTTTGTCAGGGTAGATAAATTCGCAATTATTTCCTGCAATTCATTTTCATCCAGCCCAAATTTTGATTCTTCCTGTGCAATATAAATCTGCAACAGGCAATCAATGATGCGATTGTTCTTTGCGGCTTGCTTATTGATTTCCTGCAACAACTTTAAACTATCAACTCCGTGAATGAGGTAAACAAACGGCGCAATGTATTTTACTTTATTGCTTTGTAAATGACCGATGAAATGCCAATGAATATCCGCCGGTAATGCCGGTTGTTTTTCTGTAATTTCCTGCACATAATTCTCGCCAAAATCTCTTTGTCCGGCATCGTACAAAGTCTTGATGTCTTCAACTGGTTTTGTTTTGGAAACAGCTACCAGTTGCACGTTCTTAGATTGTAGTTCCCCGTTTATGTTGTCGTACGCTTCGATGTTTACGGCCATGGAATAATTTGAGAATTTGAAAATTTGAAAATTTGAAAATTTTCCTGATGCAGAATGTCGTTATAAATAATTGGCAAGTTACACAGAAAGCATTTTCAAATTAGCATATTTTCAAATTATACTGCGATCTTCTTCCACGGCAAACCTTGCAAGTTTCTCAATATCGCAACAAAGCCGGCGATGAGAAGCGGAATGGCTGCGTAGAATACCAAAGGAAATTTTAAGAGTACAAAATGAATACCTATCAACACGCCGATCATTACCATTTGCACAAGCACTACCACAACCTTTCCTGTTTGCTGCTGCGTGCTTGGTTGTCGCGAAAATGGAAGATAATGTGGCGTTAATGCCGCGATGATGAAAAAGCAGAGTATGTTGTTACAAAGACCAAAAAAGAAATCATCAATGATGGCCCAATGCCAGATGTACAATGCCAGCGCAAACATGATTAGGTAGGCCGGCAGAAAATATTTTACCAACAAAGCTTTCAATGAGCCTGTAAGTAATTCGCCGGGTTTGTCAACAGGTGCGCTGTAAAATATCCATGAAGCCTGGAAGTTTTCGTTAAATGCCATTATCATTATTCCCATCGAAATGGTGAACAACGGCACATAGATCAATACAAGAAAATTCGAACTGGTGGGCAAATTTTGCCAGCTTTCGCTAATGCTTTGATTGCTTCTGAAAACAAATACAAATACGAAAATGAGAATATAGGCAAGGCTTGGGTAAAACTGCAGGCGAAACTGTTTATCACGTCCTGTTATTTTCCATGTCATTTCAAAAACGCTACGCTCAAAGCCTCTCCTGCACACAAGTCTGGACAGCTTTTGTGCAATCGAACGTTTTTGAATGTTGCCGTCTGTTCCTTTTGAAACTTCGACAGCGTCATTGTTAAGTACCGATAGTTTTTTAGAAAAATATGGCGCAAGGTATTTGTTCAAAACCCAGAAAGTGATCACCGGCATTCCTATTGCAAGCGCTGCCATTCCAATATGCAAGCGGTCAAATGAAAGCGAATGCAGTCCATCCAGCAAAAGCGCCATCCAAACCGGCGGAAGAAAATACGCGTACCAATGTAATTCAAACGAACCTGCTAACGATTTAAGATTAATAATACGTGGAATAATTTGATAACCCACCGCAAAAAAGATGGTCATAAATATTTGGAAATACGTAACGATCTCTTTTATTTTTTGCTCATTGCTAAAACGAAGCATAATGAGATAAAAAAGATAAGTAGTAAACACTGCAAGTAACACCGTAAGAAATGTTGTGACGCAAAATCCAATGCCGGTAAGCATTCCATATTTGAAAAATGTAAAGGCAACCGGAAACAAACTGAGCGCAATGGTGAACTGCAAAAGATAGATCATGATATGCACCAGCCTTGCCATGAAAATTGTTTTGCTGGAAACAGGACGAGAAAGTATGATCTGGTTATCTGCGGTGTCCAATAAAACAGTGGAGAAATCTGTTACCAATGTCATCGCCATCATGAACAGCACATAGGCATGGAAGATGATCATGCATAACAGAAATGATGGAATCACAAAAACAAGAACTCCAATCATCAAACCAAAGAAGCCGTATATCAACAATACAGTATTAAGGTGATTGCGGTTTTCATTTTGCTTTGCATTTTTATAATTCAAATACACACGACGTGTATCCATTGTAAGTTTTGCATTTACAATGATCATCATTTTGTCAAAGTCAACGTCTTTGGACATTAAACGACGGAAGAGGTAGACTAGTTTTAAGAGCAGCTTGTTCAAGGCAATTAATAATTAAGAATTAATAGGTGGACACTCTGGGCGATGAGGGCGAATGCAATTCGCCCCTACGGCATTTTCAAATTTTCAAATTCCCAAATTTTCAAATTATTTCAGCGCTTCCACGAACTCCCCCGCCGTCGACTGGTGTTGTTCGTTGCCGGTGAGCGATGTGAAAATAGTTTCCAGTGAACCTTTGTGTGCTTCAGAACGAAGTGTTTCAAAGCTGCCATCAGCAATGACTTCGCCTTTGTTGATGATCACAATACGATCACTTATTTTCTCTACAACATCCATGATGTGCGATGAGTAGAAAATAGTTTTGCCCGCCAATTTTAACTGCAATAAAATTTCTTTTACCAATATCACCGCGTTTGCATCAAGACCGCTTAGAGGTTCATCCAGAAAAATAATATCAGGATTGTGAATGAGTCCGGAAATGAGCAACACTTTTTGGCGCATGCCTTTGCTGAAATTATTCATACGCACATTCGCCTTGTCCTGCAAATCAAATAAACGCAGCAATTCAGTTGTTTTACGATCAATCGTCGCTTCGTCCAATTGATACAAACCTCCTACAAAGCGTAAATACTCGGCAGGTGTGAGGACTTCATACAGCACAGCATTTTCAGGAATGTAGCCTATACGCTGTTTTACATCAATCGCATTTTTACGAATGTCCATGCCCAGTACATTTACATCGCCTTCGAAATCTTGTATAATGCCCGTGAGAATTTTTATCGTAGTACTTTTTCCTGCGCCGTTTGGTCCGATGTAACCAATGATCTGACCACTATCAAAATCGAGATTGATATTTTTTAATACATAGTTTCCACTGTATTCTTTTTTCAAATTGCTGATATGAATCACGCTCATGGCAAAATTTTAAAGCTGAAATTTAGCAAATAGATAATTATGCCGTTTGTTTTTTGTTTATGTGGCAAAAAATGAGTTTTATTGCATAAACCGCTGCTGCCTATTGGTGAAAGGCGATGGGTGAATTGTGAATGATGCACCCTGAACCAATTCACGATTCACGTTTGACGATTCCCGATCACGATTCCAACCTTATTGCAATAAAATCGTAATCCGACACCTTGCTGATATTTTTTACAGACGATAATAATTAAACTGAAAGGCCAAAATGAATCATTTACCGACTCTTATTACAGATTTAGCATTGATACTTGGATCAGCCGGTATTGTTACTTTAATCTTTAAAAAATTAAAGCAGCCGGTTGTGCTTGGATATATTATTGCCGGTTTGCTCGTAGGGCCAAATATGACGTTGTACCCGACAATTGGTGATATGGAAGGCGTGAAATCGTGGGGCGAAATTGGCGTTGTGTTTTTGCTATTTGCACTGGGTCTTGAATTTAGTTTTAAAAAAATTGCAAAGGGAGGCGGTTCATCGGCAATAGCCGGAATTTTTGAAGTTTCCTTCATGACCATACTCGGTTATTTAACGGGAAGATTTCTTGGCTGGCCGCAAATGGATTGCATGTTTCTTGGCGGTATTATTGCCATTTCTTCTACTACAATTGTGTTCCGTGCTTTTGATGAATTGGGACTGAAGACAAGGCGCTTTGCAGGCGTTGTAATGGGGATTTTGATCATTGAAGATCTTGCTGCGGTATTGTTGCTCGTGTTACTAAGTACATTAAGCGTGAGCCGCGATTTTCAGGGATCACAGCTGTTGTTTTCCATTGGTAAATTATTTTTCTTTCTGTGTTTGTGGTTTTTGGCGGGAATATTTTTGTTGCCATCTTTCCTCAAAAGAGCACGTAATTTAATGAGTGATGAAACGCTGCTTGTGGTGTCTTGCGGATTATGTTTACTGATGGTTGTAATAGCTTCCAGCGTTGGTTTTTCGGCTGCGCTGGGTGCATTCATAATGGGATCCATATTGGCGGAAACTACAGAAGCGGAGCATATTGAAAAGCTTGTACAATCAGTAAAGAATTTGTTTGGCGCTGTGTTCTTTGTATCAGTTGGAATGCTGATCGATCCCAAGTTGTTGGTGCAATATGCAGGGCCTGTTTTGCTTATAACACTGGTGGTGGTAATTGGTAAAACAGTAAACGTAACGATTGGTGCGCTTCTATCCGGACAGCCACTAAAACAATCTGTACAAAGTGGTGTGAGCTTATCGCAAATAGGTGAGTTTTCTTTCATCATTGCAACACTCGGCCTGGATTTAAAAGTAACCAGCAGTTATTTATATCCGATTGCCGTTGGGGTTTCAGTCATCACAACATTTACCACGCCATACATGATGAAGCTTGCAAACCCGCTGTACAACTGGCTTGTAAAAGTGTTGCCAAATCGCTCGCTCAGAGCAATTGACCGTTACAGCGCCGGTACACAAACCATCCAGGCAGAGAGCGATTGGAAAAAAGTATTGAGAACATATGGAGTTGTCATCATCGTAAATGGTGTAATGATAGTGGCCGTTGTTTTGTTGACATCGTATTATGTGGCACCGTTCATAAATCGTGAGATAAACAATGCGAGACTTGCTACCGCCATTTCCATCTTGATTGCCTTTGCAATTATGTCACCGTTTTTATGGGCATTGATGGTAAAACAAGTACGAAGCGAGCACTCCAGGTCATTGTGGTTGGATAACAAATATAACCGTGGCCCGCTGCTGATGCTGGAAGCTTCGAGAAATGTGATCGCTGTAATATTGGTTGCATTTCTGTTCCGCCAGTTCTTTTCTTTCTGGCTCTCTATTGGCATTGGAGCCGTGATCATGGCCATTGTGCTGGCTATCTTTTCAAAAAAATTGCAGACCTTCTATCAGCGGATTGAGAAGCGTTTTATGACGAACTTGAATAATCGTGAAACGATTGATTATGTAGATGGCAAAGAAGATCTTTCGCCATGGGATGCGCACCTCGCTTATTTTGATGTTAGTCCTAATCTTGATTTCATTGGCATGCGCCTGATTGATCTTGGATGGCGGGAAAAATACGGTATCAACATCGCCTCCATTGAGCGCGGTGATAGCTTCATAAGAACACCTACCCGGTACGAAGTAATTTATCCATACGATAAAATTGGTGTTATCGGAACGGATCAGCAAATGCAAAATTTCAGACCGATCATCGAAGCTCATAAAACTGAGCAGGCGGCGCAGGATGATGAAATGGTGCTTGACAAAATTATTGTTGGTAGCCACAATCATCTATCCGGCAAAACAATCCGCAACTCCGGCATTCGCGAAAAAACGAACGGTCTTGTAGTAGGCATCGAAAGAAACGGCGAACGTATTTTAAACCCACATTCAGATACAGAGTTTTCATGGGATGATATTGTATGGATAGTGGGAGATAAACGCAAAATTGAAGAATTTTAGAGACGGAACGCAAGAGAGAGAACGCAGATTTTCATGATTGTTATGATTAGTTATGATTTTTTCTTTGGAACACGGATGACACGGATTAGACGGATTTGCACGGATTTCTCCGTTTGTGTATTCATTGCTAAAAATTATGGAGCGCTTAATTAGAAAAGGGATATGAAATTTGATCATTCAAATTTCATATCCCTTTTGAATTTTATTTATCTCGACGTAGTAATAAATTTAAGAAAAGATCAGCGAAAATCAGTCAAATCTGTGTCATCTGTGTGCGATCAAAATCTCAATTCAAAATATCGTGACAAATCATGACAATCATGAAAATCTGCGTTCCGTTTCTCTAGTATTCCATCTTCCTCAAACTCGGCGCTTTGAACCATGTAAAGATCACTACGCCGAGGGTCATGCAGCCGCCGAAAATTACCGAAGGAACGACACCCAATATTTTTGCAGCAACGCCGCTTTCAAACAATCCCAACTCATTGCTGGAACTGATGAACATGGAACTCACAGAGGAAACGCGGCCACGCAATTCATCCGGTGTTTTTAACTGAAGAATGGTCCCGCGTACTACAACGCTGATACCGTCAAGTGTTCCGCTGACAAGCAGCGCTACAAACGACAGCCAGAATACTTGTGATAAACCAAAGGTGATGATACACAAGCCAAATCCTGCCACTGCAAACAACAATATTTTTCCTTGTTTTCCTTTTAGTGGGAAGATGGTCATGGTGAGAATGCTTGCCACAGAACCTATATCTGTAGCGGCATTCAGCCAGCCGAAACCGATAGGTCCAACATTCAAAATATCTGATGCAAAAACAGGGATCAATGCAACGGCACCGCCAAACAACACGGCAAACAAATCAAGCGACATAGCGCCCAACAATTCTTTTGTTTTGAAAACATAACGCAACCCTTCTTTCACACTTTCCCATGTACGCTTGTTTACATCAAGGCTTGCGATTGGCTTTGGTGTGATCAAGGCTACTGCAGTTGCGGCAATGGCTGCATATACGCAAACCACTGAAAGCGTAATGGCAGAGCCTACATAAGCGATTAAAAAACCAGCAGAAGCGTGCCCAAGAATACTCGCAGTAAGATAGGTGCTTTGTCCAAAAGTGATGGCGCTCGGTAATTTTTCGCGGGGAACAATCTGCGCCACAATCGAGTTGGATGTGGGCCCGGCAAATGCACGAACAACGCCTGTAAAGAAAATGATTATATAAAATAACGAAAGGATAATGTTCTTATGTATATGCTCTTCGGAGAAGCCGGTGGATAAAAAGACAAGACAACAAGCCAGTGCGAAATAACCCACAATGCAACGAAGAAGCACCGTTCGTTTGTCGTTTTTGTCAATCACGTGACCCGCATAAAGCGCCAGGCCAACGGCTGGTATTACTTCGGATAAACCGATTAAACCCAGTGCAAACGGGCTTTTTGTGAGTTGGTACATGTGCCAGCCGACCACCGTGGTGACCATGCGTAGCGCCATGGTGTAAAAAAAACGTTGAACTATATAAAATCTGAACTCTTTAACTGATAATACTTCGAAAGGAGATGGTTTTCGCTGCTGACTTTCCATTGTAGTGTTAGAATATTAAACTACGCGAAAATACATCAATTTGAAAATTTGAATAGGTAGGGAACGCAGATTTTCATGATTGTCATGATTTGCTATGATTTTTTGATTTGAAATTTGATGCACAGAACAAGCGTCGGATAAGAGTTCCAACGCCACACAGAATGAATTGTTAATTCCTAATTCTTAATTTTTAATTCGCTTTTACGGAAGCGTGAGATAGTGCTGCCCATCCTCATAATCTTTATCCAGCGCATCCAAAATGACATTGAGATGTGTTTCGTTGCTTAGGAAATCTGCATTGGATGCATCGATGAAAAGTGTTTTAATATCGTGTTGCTTGATATAGTGCGTATAGGTTTCCTGGATGTTGAATAAATATTCATTAGGAATCGCTTGCTCGTAAGGACGGTTGCGGCGACGAATATTTTCCTGCAACTTTTTTACAGGGGCATGCAGATAGATGAGAAGATCCGGCTGGATGAGCTGCTGATGTATTATTTCAAACAAACGCTGGTAGAGACGGAACTCGTCATCCGGCAGGTTCACTTTTGCAAACAGCAGGCATTTGGTAAATAAGTAGTCAGAAATAGTTGTGGTTTGGAAAAGATCCTTTTGTTGCAACAATTCTTTCAGTTGCTTGAACCTTTCTGCCATGAAGAATAATTCCAACGGAAAAGCATACTGGCCCGGATTTTCATAAAACTTGGGAAGAAACGGATTGTCGGCAAACTCTTCCAGGATGAGCCTTGCATTGAAACGTTTTGCCAATAAATGCGCCAGCGTCGTTTTCCCGGCACCGATATTCCCTTCTATTGTAATAAAGTTGTACTTCATAAAGTTATTTCACGCAAAGGCGCAGAGGAGCAAAGGCGCAAAGCTGTTGTTGTTAAGTTTGGTTTAAGGGATTAAATAGATTATTAAGTATTTTCCTTATTAAAAGAATCTGTGTAAATCCGTCTAATCAGTGTCATCCGTGTGCTAAATCTCTGACCGCGGCAAATATATATCCTGCCACTCAACATGTTATTCATATTTATTCACATCCAGTTTGTCGGGGCATTCTTCCAGTAGCTGGTGGATGGTTTTGCGCAAAACCGGATGCATATACGAAGAAGCGATTTCGTTCAGTGGCACCAGGGCAAAGCGTCTTGTCGGCAATGCCGGATGCGGAACGGTTATGTGTGAGGAAACATGTATCTCGTTGTTGAACAGCAGAATATCCATGTCGATAATGCGCGGCCCGTATTTTTCCATTCGTCTTCTGCCCATTTCTTCTTCGCACCAAAGCAGGCGGCTCATAAGCTCGGAGGCACTAAACGACGTTTCCAGTTCCAGCGCCTGGTTTAAAAATGAGGGTTGGTCCTCCATGCCCCAGGCAGCTGTCTCGTAAACTGAAGAAAAAAGGGTTATTTTTCCGCAGTTTTCCGCGATGATTTTGCGGGCCCGGGCAAGATTTTGAAGCCGATTTCCTACATTGCCGCCTATCAGCAAATATGCCTTATTCATGTATTGAAATTATTGATCGCTTCAAATATCTTTATTTTTGAATAGTTTCACACAAACACCTGAGTATTAATGAGACAATTTTTGAAATTTTTTCTTGCCTCACTATTGGCCCTAATCATTTTTACGGTTGTCGGATTTTTCATTTTGGCCGGAGCCGTGGGCAGTTTGACAGCAAAAAAAGACGTTCAGGTTGGAGAGAAAGCAGTTTTGTTTATTGATCTAAGCAAGCCGATCCGTGAGCAAAAACAAGAAAATCCTATCGCAGATCTTTCTTCCGAAGAGCAATACGACTCGCCTGGTTTGTACGATATGATCCGCCTGATCAAATATGCAGAAACCGATTCTTCTGTTAAAGGTATTTACCTGAAATGCAATGATAATCCCAACGGATTTGCAACCAGCGAAGAATTGAGAAATGCACTGGTCGATTTTAAAAAAACAAAGAAGTTTGTTTATGCATATGGCGACATGATGAGCCAAAAAGCTTACTACATAGGCAATGTAGCCGACAGGGTGTATTGCAATCCAAAAGGCTCGCTGGAGTGGAAAGGTTTCGCCATCCAGTATATGTTCTTTAAAAATGCGTTGGACAAACTGGAAATTGATCCGCAAATATTTTACGCAGGCAAATTCAAAAGCGCCACAGAGCCTTTCAGAGCCGAGAAAATGACGGATGCCAATCGCTTACAGTCACAGGAATTATTGAACGATCTATATCAGCGATTCCTGGTGAATACTGCAACGCAAAGAAATGTAGATACAGCATCTCTGCATAAGCTCGCCAACGATCTTGCAATCCAATCTACCAACGATGCAGTAAAATATAAACTTGTTGATGCCGGGAAATATGATGATGAAGTAAAAGCTGAATTGAAAGAAAAGCTGGGTGTTAAGCAGGAAAATAAAATCAATTTTGTGCCGATCGGCAAATACGAAGCAGCTGTAAACTTCAAGGATGGCAAGGGTTCCGATAGAATCGCATTGATATATGCACAAGGCGATATCGTTGATGGAAAAGGTGGCGAGGGCCAAATTGGTGGCGAGAAATTTCGCAGTTATCTGCGCAAAGTGCGCTACGATAACACTGTGAAAGCTGTGGTGTTTCGCATCAACTCTGGCGGTGGAAGTGCGTTGGCAAGCGAAAACATCTGGCGCGAAATTTCACTTGTAAGAAAAGTAAAACCCGTGATCTTAAGCTTTGGTGATTATGCAGCTTCGGGCGGTTATTATCTTTCTTGCGATGCGGATAGCATTTTTGCAGAACCCAATACCATCACGGGTTCTATAGGTGTGTTCAGCATGATGCCCAATCTTTCAGGATTTTTTAAGGACAAACTGGGTGTAACTTTTGACGGTGTAAAAACAGCTGAACATGCTGCTGTTCCAAGCATTTCGCAGCCATTGTCGGACGTAGAAAGAAGATTTATTCAGAACGATGTTGACAGTATTTACTTCACGTTCCTTACCCGAGTATCGGATGGAAGGGGATTATCTTTTGCATACACCGACAGCATTGCGCAGGGCCGCGTGTGGACGGGATCGAAAGGAAAGGAGCTTGGCCTCGTTGACAGGCTTGGCAACATCCAGGATGCCGTTGATTGCGCTGCGAGAATGGCGAAACTAAAAGAATACCGAGTGAAGGAGTATCCGGAGCCAGTTAGCTTCCTGGACAAAGTGCTTAGTGGTTTCCAAAAAGTTACTAAGACAAATACCATAAAAGAAGACATGATTAAAGAAGAAGTGGGCGAAGATGGATATCGCGCCTACAATGGACTCAAAGCCATAAAAGCCATGATGGGCGTAGTGCAGGCGAAGTTGCCTTTTGAAATGATCGTGGAATAATTTGAAAATTTGAAAATTTGAAAATGTGAAAATTTGAAAATGCTTTGAGGTGAGCCTTGAGGCATTTTTTTTAGTCGTAAGTACAATGACGGGGCTTCTGTTGCGACGCTCCGTTCAACTGTAGTAATTCTATTGAGCGGTACAGATATTCAGCGACCCCAATTTTCAAATTAACACATTTTCAAATTTTCAAATTGGCTACCTTTGCGCAACTTAACCACACAGAATGCAGCAATCATACAGCCAGGGCAGGGCAATGCTGGCGATTACAAGAGCAAGTTTAAAGGGGATATTAAGAAGTCCGTCGGCAGTTATTTTCAGTATATTTTTTCCACTCATTTTTATTTTGGTATTTGGTTTCATCGGAAACAGTTCAGGTCCGTCATTTAAAATTGTGCTGGACAAAGCAAGTGATACCAATAACATTCTGCTCGATTCTATAAAGCAGCACAGCAACATAAAGTTTGTAACAGGTAAAACGGATCAGGAAATAAAATCCGATCTGATCAAGGGAAGGATCACCGGAATTCTCTCAATAGAAAAAGTAAAAGAACCAAACAGCAATGTTGAGTACCTGGCAAAATTCAAATCAACTACTGCCAGTGCCGACAAGTTCTCCGCGTTCCTGCCATTGCTGGAAAACATCATTACCAAGATTGATAAGGCAGAATTTTTAGAAAGACAATCAGTAGCGCACATTGTTCCGGAAATAGAAACGGTTCGTGAATACAAAACCATTGATTTTATTTTGCCGGGACAAATGGGATTTTCGCTCTTAAGTGCCGGAGTGTTTGGTGTGGCATTCTTGTTTTTCAACTTGCGTCAGCAATTGGTGCTGAAACGTTTTTTTGCAACGCCTATTAACCGCACGTCGATCATTTTGGGCGAAGGATTAAGCCGCGTAATATTTCAACTCATCACAGCCATTATCATTATCGCACTCGGCCACTTTGCGTTCAACTTTACTCTTGTGAATGGCTGGGTGACTTTCCTGGAAATTATGGCGCTTAGTTTTCTTGCTTTGCTGGTGTTTATGGGCTTTGGATTTATTGTAAGCGGATTGGCAACAAGCGAAAGCGTTATTCCGCCGTTGGCAAATATTGTTACACTACCTCAATTTTTACTTGCCGGAACTTTCTTTTCAATTGATGCGTTTCCCGCGTGGTTACAACCTCTTTGCCGCATCTTGCCATTAACACATTTCAATGACGCGATGCGCAAAATTGCTTTCGAAGGTGCTCACTTAACAGACTGCTGGCAGCAGATTGGTATTCTTAGTCTTTGGGGCGTTGTGGTGTACGCAGCAGCGGTGAAGACGTTTAAATGGGAGTAGTGAACGGAACGCAGATTGCCATGATTGCCATGATTTGTTAAGATTTTTTGATTTGAGATTTGATTGCACGCAAATGATGCAGACTTAAGCTGATTTTAACCGATCTTTTGTTGAATGAAAACGCGTCATCTAAGAGTTTCAAATGTTACACAGAAAGCATTCTTAATTCCTGATTCTTAATTTTTAATTCGCTTACTTGCGGTATGAAAATTCTAAAACTCGCCGTCATTAGCGCGGTGGTACTTTTTGGGTTGGTGTTTATCATTTCTTCCCTTATGCCTTCTACAGTGAAAGTTTCGAGAGCAACTGACATTGATGCCCCTTATGACTCAGTGTACAAGTATCTTTCCGACATCCGCAATTGGGAAAAATGGAACATCTATGTGGATACGTTTACAAACAGGCAATATCCTTCAGCACAATCATTGACATCAGATCTGGTTAATATCAATATCACTTCCACTATTGATAGTACGATAAAAGCTGAATGGCACCAGAAAAATACGGTATTCACTTCAGGATATTATTTGATAGCACACGATAACATGACAACAGTGCAGTGGTACTTTGATTTTAAAGTAAAATGGTATCCCTGGGAAAAACTTGCCAGTATGGTGTACGACCAACAACTGGGCCCAATAATGGAGAAAAGCCTTGCACGGCTGAAAGAGCAAGGGCTAAGAAAATAGAATGCAGATGACGCAGATGGTGATGATTTGTTATGATTTTTCTATCGCACGCGGATGACACGGATTAGACTGATTTGCACGGATTTTTGTTCAATGTGTCATTCGCTCGAAAATTATTAAGATTAAAGGGATATGAAACTTGATCGCCATTCAAGTCTCTATCCCTTTCTTATTCAGTAATTACCGGCAATCTAAACGGGAAATTATCTGTGTAAATCAGTCTGATCCGTGTCATCTGTGTTCTGGCAAATTTTAAATCAAAGAATCTAACAAATCATGACCATCTGCGTTCCGTCTCTGAAACCATTCATCACTGCTCGTTCATAATTCGTCAATCATTCTCTGGCATAATTTGTGAATTCATTGTACTTTGTTATCCATAAAAATTATAACAATGAAACACCTATTATTCTTATTCCTTGCCTCAGCGTTTATGCTTCCGGTATTTGCACAACAAAAGCAAAGAGCCAGTCCTCACGATACGGTAAAAGCAAAAGACATCGAGATCACTTACGGCAGACCTTACAAAAAGAACAGAGAGATTTTTGGCAGCCTTGTAAAGTATGGCGAAGTATGGAGAACCGGTGCGGATGAAGCAACCCAGATCACTTTCAAAAAAGATGCAACTTTTGGAGGTAAACCTGTGAAAGCCGGCACGTATACATTGTTCACAATTCCTACAGAAGGCGAGTGGACAGTTATTCTAAATAGCCAGTTGAAACAGTGGGGTGCATTCGAATATAATAAAAACAAAGACAAAGATGTGCTGCAAGTAAAAGTGCCATCTAAAAAAATCGCCAGCACGGTAGAACAGATGACTATTATAGTGGAAGGAAGTAATATCAACATTACATGGGATAAAACGATGGTGGCGATTCCGGTGAAAATTTAGTTAATTTGAAAATTTGAAGATTTGAAAATTTGAAAATGCTTTGAGGTTCGCCTTGAAGCATTTTTGTTATGGCTTGTTGTTGCTATAGAACTTACTTTCAATGAAAAAGGATCAGCGACAATCAGTCGGATTCCCAATAGTACTGCGGGGAAGTGCTCTGGCCATTTTCAAATTGGCATATTTTCAAATTTTCAAATTGATCCCTCAACTCACAACTAACGAAATCCAACTCAACAGCGCCCTATACACTTTCTGCAATTCTTCGGTTGTAATGCAATAAGGTGACATGATGTAAACCGTGTTGCCAAGTGGTCTCAGATAAACGCCTTGCTGCATCATCAGTTTGCTGAAGTCTTTGTTAACCGTATTCAGGTATTCGTCCTTTCCAATGCTGATCTCAAACGCAATGATGGTACCTGTTTGGCGAATGTTTTTTACGACAGGGCTGTGCTTTTGCCTAAGCACTCTCATGAAGATTGAATGCTGTTCGCAAATGTTTTTTATCGATGCGAGACATTCATCTCTCTGTAAAAGATCGAGACTTGCCAATGCTGCGGAACAAGCCAATGGATTGGCTGTAAATGAGTGACCGTGAAAGAATGTTTTCAATCTGTCGTCGGTCGTGAATGCTTCCACTATTTTGTCGTTACAGGCTGTAATGCCGAGTGCCATTGTACCGCCGGTTAATCCTTTGGATAAACAAACGATATCTGGCTTAACCTGCATGTACTCGCTGGCGAAAAATTTTCCGGTACGTCCAAAGCCTGTCATGACTTCATCTGCGATGCAAATAATGTCATGCTGTTGAACGGTTTCCAGCAGCGTGTTCATCAATGCAGGATCATACATGCGCATGCCGCCCGAGCCTTGTATCAACGGTTCGTAAATGAACCCTGCAATTTCATGCGCGTTCGCAGCGATGAAAGAGGTTAGTTGCTCAATATTCTCGTTCGTTGGTGTGTCAATGAAAACAACATCAAACAAGTAGTTGTGAAACGCCTTCGTGAAAATGCCCCGCTCGCTCACACTCATAGCGCCGAATGTATCACCGTGATAAGAATGTTCAAAAGCAAGTATTTTTTTTCTTTCGGGAGAGTTGCTGTTGCTTTTGTTCCACCAATATTGAATTGCCATTTTGATGGCAACCTCAGTAGCAGTGGAGCCATTGTCGGAATAGAATATTTTAGAAAATTTGCCCGGCAAAATTGGTAACAATCTTTCTGCGAGTTCAACAGCCGGATGATGCGTGAAACCCGCAAATATCACATGCTCCAGCTGCAGCGCCTGCTTGTAAATTTTTTCAGCAATATAAGGATGCGCATGGCCATGAATATTTACCCACCAGCTGCTGATGCCATCAATATATTTATTGCCTGCTTCATCAATTATATAAACACCTTCGCCCTTTACAATAGGTATAGGTTCGGGCATATTCTTAAGCGGTGAGAACGGATGCCAGATGACGGACTGGTCGCGGCTTTGTAGTGTTTGCATGGGTCAAAATTAGGAATTAGGAATTAGAAATTAGGAATTAGAAGCCCTTCATTATTGTTTGACCGGTGTGACAATTTTAAAAGAATAAAAAAAACTTCACCAGAACATTTAGTGAAGTTTTTTGATATCGTGAATGCTAAATTTAAAGCATTCCTAATTTCTGATTCCTAATTCCTGCGCTGCAAGGCGGCTCTTCCGGTATCCATACATGAAATAAATGCAAAGGCCAAATGCCATCCATCCCAAAAACACCATCCAGCTTTTAGCAGGAATTTCTATCATCAGGTAGGCACAGCAAGTGACGCCCAGCAACGGAATTAAAGAAAAGTTTTTTACAAAACTAAATATGCCCATAAAGATGATGAGTACAAGAAACAGATAAATAGGAAGGTTATGTACAATTGCCAAAATACCTTTCAGGAATACCTTGTCGCTAAGTGTTGAAATACTTCTTAAGATATCATTAAACTCAGCGTCACTTAAGTCATTCAGTTGCTCTTTGGTAATTGATATTGTTTTTGTGCCTTCCGGTGTGATGCTTTGAATATTGGTCAGATCATTCAGGGTTAACTCTGTTTGAAGAACAGCTCGATCTTTCAAATAAAGATTATGAAAGGCATCATCAAAACGATATGGTTTAAAAACAGCAATCAGTGTGATGATTAATGCTACCAAAATTGGATAAATCAACTTGCCATTGATATAAGGGATGCTAAATTTGCCTGGCTGTTTTACGAGCTTTGGCAAATATAAAACGCCTCCACAAACTAACACAAATGCAAACAAAGTTCCAATACTCGTAAGGTCCGTCATTAGCTTATCATCGACGAACAGCACAGGCAGGCCCACTAACAAACCAGTCATGATTGTAGCAAAACCCGGCGTTTTATAACGAGGGGAAATTGAACTAAAACGCTTTGGTAACAGCCCATCGCGGCTCATGCTCATCCATATTCTCGGTTGCCCGATTTGAAACACGAGCAATACGCTTGTAGCTGCTATAACAGCCGACACAGAAATAATGAACCCGATTTTGTGCATGTTGATTTGATCAAAAACAAACGCTAGCGGATCAGCCTTCCCTTCAAATTGTTTATAATTGACCATCCCTGTAATTACGAGAGTGGTTACAACATATATGACCGTACAAAGAATCAAAGAATTGATCATGCCGCGCGGAAGATCCCGTTGAGGATCGCGACATTCTTCGGCTGTAGTTGAAATGGCATCAAACCCTATATAAGCAAAGAATACGGAAGAAACTCCTTTTAAAACACCGGTCATGCCTTTCGGCAGGAAAGGTGTCCAGTTACTCGTTGTTCCGTTGGAAAAGATAAACCAAAAACCTACTATCGCAATAAAGATCAGCACAACGATTTTTAGCCCCACCATGAAATTGGCACTCCGCCTGCTTTCGTTGATGCCAACGTATGCAAGTATGGTAATCAATCCTACGATGATAAATCCCGGCAGATTTACAATGAGTTTTAGTCCGAATATTGAAGGTGCATTTGTATAAACCAGGTCAGCTACGCTCTGATTAGCTGCAATGGCCGCATCGTAATTCATTTTAGCTGTTTGGTAGCCAATTGTGAGCCATTCCGGAAGGTTGACATGGATGGCTTTGAGAATATTATTAAAATAGGCACTCCACGAAATTGCCACCACAACATTTCCAATGGCATACTCCAGTATCAATGCCCAGCCTATAATCCATGCGATCAATTCTCCGAAAGTTACGTACGAATAGGTGTATGCACTCCCTGAGACTGGAACCCTTGAAGCAAATTCAGCATAGCATAATGCTGTGAACCCACAAGTTATTGCTGTAATAATAAAAAGGAAAATTACACCGGGACCGCCATTAAACGCTGCAGTACCAATAGTTGAAAATATACCGGCACCAATGACGGCTGCCACCCCCATAAATGTTAAATCCCTTACGGTGAGAATCTTATTTAAACCGCCGGCTTCGTGACCATCGCCAAAACCTTGTTCGGCATCCTTAACAATTTTAGCGATCGATTTCTTACGAAACAAAGAGTTGGACATGCGGTATGTTTAATTTGGCGGTCAAATTATGGAAAAAATGTGAGAAACGCGTAGAGACGCATGACAATACGTCTCTTTAACACCCGAAGAAATGCCACATTAAAATTCGGGATCGTTGTTTTTTGGGTGACGGGGTTTTGGGTGTAATGGAGACGCATTTTCATGCGTCTCTACAAGTTCGCGACCGAATGCCGGTCATGCACGATTTATAAATTAATACAACTGTTTCCCCTGGTAATAATCCAACACCTTCGTCCTGAAAATATATTCGTATTTCGCAGTGGTCAAATTAATATTCGCCCGGTCAATATTATTCTTCGCAGTGAGGTAGTCAACGGAAGTGCCTACACCTGCATTAAAGCGAACTTCAGCCGCGCCAAAAGATTCTTTAAATGCAGCCACCTGTTTGGTGGAAATGCCATAGCGATCGTAAGAAGAGGTCATATTCAAATGCGCCTGATCAACCGCCTGACGCAAAAGCAAGAGCGTGTTCTGTTCCTGCAATCCTGCGTTCTTTTCCTGGATCTTTGCAATTCTCACTTTGTTGCGAACAGAAAGATTATTGAAGATGGGAATGTTCAAACCTAGTGTGAACGTACTACCATAATTGTTTTTCAACTGATCGTAGTATTTATAGTCCTCGTACTGCTGCTGCGGTGAATACACATTGGATTTGCCGCCGTTTACCATCACATAATTAGGAGTGGAAACGTCTATTACGTTACCCGCAATTGGTTTATAAAAAATGCTGGAAAAATTTGTTGCATACACACCACTCAAATAAAGTTGCGGATATAAATGGCCCTGTGCTACTTTCACAGCTTTATTGTAGCTCTGTGTGCGCAGGTTCGCAGCCTTCACCATTGGCAAATTATTTTCAGCCGTTTCATAAACCTGTTGCGCCGTATAATCGTATTGCACAGGAACAGTTTCTGTGCCGCTGCGCTCAAGCTCGAGTTTTGAATTGTACGGCACATTCATCAACTGACACAAACTAAGTTTTGCTGTTTCAACAGCAGTCTTTGCGTTTACAATGGTGAGTTCATCATTTGCCAGTTGACCTTTCAAATCTGTTAGCAAAGAAGGAGCGATGGCGCCATCGTTGTTTAAGATTTCCAATCTGTCTACCTGGCTCTTGGTAAGTGTGGCCTGGTTTTGCGCGATCACGTACAAGTCTTCATTGGCAAGTACTTGCAGGTAAGAGGTAACAACACTTAGCGCTGTGTTGTCTTTCTTTTGTTGCCAATCTTTTTTACTAGCGTCGAAAAGTAAATTGTTTTGTTTCACAGCATTCAGCAATGACAAACCATTGAACAAAATCAGGTTTCCATTCAAACTATAATTCGCAGAAGTAAACTGCTGATCGATATAACTATTGGTGCCGGGGTCAATGCTGCGGCCCTTGTTGTTGCTATGTCCTACGTATCCGGAAATAGAAGGCAGCAAATTCATTTTTGCCTGCTGATGATAAATATCTGCAGTTTCTACGTCAAGCTCAGATTGTTGAATTTCTATGTTGTTTTTAATTGCGGTTTCAATGCATTGCTGCAGTGTCATCACCTGTGCGTGTGTTGTAAACGATCCGATTACCAAAGCCAGTCCGCAAATAATTTTTTTGTATCGCATTGCTCTTTGTTCTTTTGAAATATGAATGTTGCTAGTGTACACTTGCCGGTTGAACTTCTATTCTGCCATCCAGCAGATTGATGATCCTGCTTCCGTATGCGGCGTTTTTTTCTGAGTGTGTAACTTGTATAATGGTAACGCCTTCCTTATTTAGTTCAGTGAAAAGCTGCATGATTTCTTCACCTTGTTTAGAGTTTAGGTTGCCCGTAGGTTCATCAGCTAAGATCAATTGTGGATTGCTTATAAGCGCCCTTGCAATGCCCACGAGTTGCTGCTGTCCTCCTGAAAGCTGTGTAGGATAAAGATCTTTTTTGCCAACAATATTAAAGCGGTCAAGTATGTCCGATACAAGCGCTTTTCTTTCGGAGTTTTTTATGTCTTGATAGATAAGCGGCGTTTCTATGTTTTCGTAGACAGTCAGTTCGTCAATTAAATGATATGCCTGGAACACAAAGCCAATGTGCTTTTTGTACAATGCAGAACGTTGTTTTTCTTTCAATGCACTCATGGGTTGGTCCATGAAAATATAATCTCCTTCAGAAGGTTCATCGAGCATACCGATCACATTCAGCAATGTTGATTTGCCTGAACCCGATGGCCCCATGATAGAAACAAATTCACCGGTATTAATC
>Ga0318567_10000356_pt1 | contig 19478 bp, 18 predicted proteins | sample GRESIP088b5f20_FD_203691 | JGI IMG/M metagenome (GOLD analysis project Ga0318567, IMG submission 203691) | Tropical soil microbial communities from Luquillo Experimental Forest, Puerto Rico - GRE.SIPMG.088b5f20 | ecosystem: Environmental > Terrestrial > Soil > Tropical forest > Bulk soil...
ATAACCGACTTGTGTGGATGTTGCCAACCGGGCAATACGGCATTTACAACAAACGGCATCTTTTTGCCTATGCCGGTGAAGATGCTCACTATGCTGCGGGTAATAAAAGGCTCATTGCATCCGTGAAAGGCTGGAAAATTAACCTGCAGGTCTGCTACGATTTGCGATTTCCGTTGTGGGCGAGACAACAGCAAACCGAAGAAGGCGCAGAATATGATGTGTTGATTTATGTTGCCAATTGGCCCGAACGAAGGCACCACGCATGGAAAACCTTATTACAGGCAAGAGCAATAGAAAACCAATCGTTCGTTATTGGCGTAAACAGAGTGGGCAATGACGGAAACGGCATTTACCATAGCGGAGACAGTATGATCATCGATCCTATGGGTGAAATTTTGTATCACAAGGTTCATGACGAAGATATTTTCACCATAACATTGCAGAAGAAAACCATTGACGAAATACGAGCCAAATTGCCGTTCTTAAAAGATGCCGATCCGTTTATGCTACTCGATAAGGATTGGGCAGCGTCGGGGGATGGGGATGGGCAATAGTGAAGTTGTTAGTTGATGGTTGTTAGTTGTTAGGAGGAAAAGCTCCACACAAAGACTAACAACCAACAACTATCAACAAACAACTTAAAAAATTCCTTATCAATGATAAATTTCAGCAACTTCCTTAACGAAGAACAAGATCCGAGAGCGGTGGAAAAAATTTCGGAGAGATTGAACAGCATGTTAATGACCGGCGAAGAGGTACAATACATTGCCGTGCAAAAAAAGCCCGCTATTAACCTTACGCCGGATTGCCTGGCGCTCACCAATAAACGCATCATTATTTTCAGGCCGAAAAATCTTGGCCTGGCAATGGATATGGAAGACTACATCTGGAGAGATGTTTTGGACTGTCACTTAAAAGAAAATATCTGGGGTTCTGAATTTACAATACAAACGATCAATGGCGCTGTAAGTAAGATTGACTTTTTGCCAAAGGCGCAAGCGAGGAAATTGTATACCATGGCGCAGGAACAGGAGGAAATTCAAAAGGAAGTACGCCGCCAGAGGGACCTCGAAGAAAGACGAGCCGGTGCGGGAAGATTGGTCGTTTCCGGTCCGATGAATCAGTCTCAGACAAATGAAGGACACCAAAAACAACAGGACGATCCGGTGGCAGTTTTGCAAAAACTAAAAACACTCCTCGATAATCAACTCATTTCACAGGAAGAATATGATGCGAAAAAAGCAGAAGTGCTTTCGAGAATGTAGGGAGCGAATGGAACGCAGATTTTCATGATTGTCTCGATTTAGTGAGCACACAGATGACACGGATTAGACGGATTTACACTGTTTTTTTTCGTTTTGCAATTATTATGAAGCTATGGTAGCATTCTAATAAAAAAGAGAGATGAAATTGAATTGCGCATTCAAATCATCTCTCTTTTTGAATTTTATCTTCTTAAACCCGCTTGCACATTCAATAAAAGATCAGTGTAAATCCGTCTAATCAGTGTCATCTGCGTGCTCACTTTACTGAAAATCATCTTCCGAAGCTCTTTTCAAAATCTCTTTTTCTTCATCTGTCAGGAAATGATAGCCTTGTTGATTGATCTTATCTAGAATGCTGTCAATTCTGCTTTGGGTAAGATTAGATGTTTTTTTGAAAGGGCTTTTTCCCTGCAGGTTATAGAAAAATTCGTCCTTCGTTTTTGTCTTCGACTTTTTAGGCTTATCAGGATTAAACAGGTTGCCGAACCAATCAAAAAATCCGTTGATGGGATCGCTCCAGTCTTTTCCTTTGCGCAAGCTATAGATAAATAGAAAACCTATCGTAGCTGCAGCAATGTGTGCCACATATATCGCCGGATTATTGCCCGGAATGCCCGCAAAATCGATGATAACAAACAACACCATCAGGACCCATAAGGGAATGCCTCCGTTGATCATGGGGAATAGTCGGTAGTCAGGAGAAACAGTTGTCGTTGCCACAGCCACTGCCATCACAGCCGCATTTGATCCAAGCAATGTTGCAGTGTCCAACCCCGGGTGCAATCTTCCTATAAGATTATAAGCGATCATGTAAAAAATGCCACCTGTAAAACCACCGTATAAGAAAACCGGGATCAATTTTCTATTGCCGGCAAGGTCCTGCAAAATATAACCGAAGGCCCAAAGCCAAAGCAGGTTACCGATCATATGAAAAACACCTTGAAATCCCTGGAAGAAACTTTCGTGTACAAACATGTGGGTAATCAATGTCCACGGTCTGCTCCCCAGTTTGCTGAAATCTGCCGGCAGCACGAACCAGTTAAACACATTCCTGATATATGCCTGGGTGTCAAGTTCGCTCATGATGTAAACAACGTAAACGAAATTGAGCATTACAAAACTGATAGTAATGAGCACTATGAGATTTACAAGTGCGTTTCCATCAGAGCCCATAAAAATTTTCCTTCTGCTTTTTTCTTCTGCCACACTCATAGTTTTTGTATTTATTACGGATATAAACAAAAAGATCGTACCCAAGTTGTGGGCTGCTATCTACTATTAATAAAACGTTTTTCGATTCATTTTGTTTCCTAAAAACACCAAAAGAAATCCGGCTGCTGCTCCGCCAAGATGAGCCCAGTGTCCTATCTGGTCGCCTTTGGATGGAGAAATGATGCCAAACAGATCAATTGCCATAAATGCAGGTATTACATATTTTGCCTTGATGGGGATAGGAACGAAATATACATACATTGGGGTGTTTGGGAAAAGATAAACGAACGCAGCCATACATCCCATAATAGCTCCCGAAGCGCCAACTGCAGAGCCACTTGAAAATGCAAGCTGAGTTAGCCCCGCTATTATTCCGCAAATCATGTAAAAGTTGAAGAATTTCTTGGCGCCCCAGTGCATTTCAAGTATGCTGCCGAACATCCAGAGGGTAAACATATTGAAAAGCAGGTGCATGAAATTGGCATGTAAAAACATGTAGGTAACAAGCTGCCATATTTTGAAACCAGAAGAATCCCATGTACTTGGGTGGATGGCCCACAATGCTCCATATTGTGTTATGACATCGTAATCTAATCTTGCAGTTTCTCCGTCAACTACTACTATACTGTGCGGAAATTGTATTAGAAATTGTGCCAGAAATATCAGAGTGTTTGCAATCAACAGATTCTTAATTATCGGCGGTATATTCCTGAAATTCATAAATCCTATTTTGTTTGAAATTAATATTATCTGCTCATAAGCCGATAACCGATTATCGAATGTTCACTAAAATTTACAAAGGCCTATTTGCGCAGCTTAAGCTGAACCACGTTCTCAATGTGGTGCGTGTGCGGAAACATATCCACCGGTTGAATTTTCGTCACTTCATACTTTTCATCAAGCAGGTTCAGGTCGCGGGCCTGGGTGGCAGGATTACAGCTTACGTACACGACAGTCGGCGCTTCCATGTCCAATATTTTTTTCACCAGTTTTTCATGCATGCCGGCGCGGGGAGGATCGGTAATGATAACATCCGGTTTGCCGTGCTGGCTGAAGAAATTATCATCGCACACATCAATCACATCTCCTGCAAAGAATGAAGCATGTTCGATATTGTTCAATCTGGCGTTTTCTTTGGCATCTTCAATCGCGTCTGCGATTACCTCCACACCAATTATTTTTTTCGCCTTTTTGCTTACAAAAATGCCAATACTGCCCGTGCCACAGTACAGGTCGTACACTACTTCGTTTCCGGTAAGTTCAGCAAAGTCGCGTGTGATCTGGTAAAGCTTCTCGCCCTGTTTGGTATTCGTTTGAAAGAATGATTTCGGGCTGATCTTGAACTGGAAATCTTCCAGTTTTTCTAAAATGAATCCTTTACCAAAATAGGTCTGCGGCGAAAGATCATAAATGCTGTCGTTCCACTTTGGGTTAATGGTATAAAGCAGCGTAGTGATCGATGGAACCGTCGCCAGCAAATGATCGAAAAGTTTTTTTCTTTGCTTTTCATCTTCATAGCCAAAACAAACGTTCACCATCACTTCGCCGGTGGTACAAACGCGAACGATCAGGTTGCGCAGCCAGCCTTCATGATTTTTAATATCGTAAAAAGTGTAGCCGTTTTGCAAAGCGAAAGTCCTCACTGTGTTGCGGATCGCATTCTGAGGTTCCTCCATCAAATGACAGGTGTTGATATCAATAACCTTGTCGAATATTCGTGGAACGTGGAAGCCAACAGCGTTTTCCTGTGGAATGGCTTCATCCTTTTTTATTTCGTTTGGCAACAAATAGCGCCTGTTGCTAAAGGTAAACTCAAGTTTATTGCGGTAATATCTTGTTTCATCGCAGCCGGCGATCGGCATCATTTCAGGAAGCGTTACTTTTCCTATTCTGCGAAGATTTTGCGCCACTTCGTTTTGTTTAAACTGCAATTGCATTTCGTAAGGTAACATTTGCCATTTGCACCCGCCACAAACCCCAAAATGCTCGCAAAAAGGAGCCACGCGATCTTTAGAAAACTCGTGAAATCTTACCGCACGGCCCTCGCCCCAGTCTTTTTTGCTTTTTGTAAGCTGCACATCCACCACATCTCCCGGTACGGCGCCTTCAATAAAAATTACTTTTCCATCCAGTTTGCTAAGCGACTTACCTTCCGCAGCGTAATCCTGTACGGTCACGTTGCTTAGCATAATATTCTTCTTTTTTCGCATTCGGCAAAAGTACGAGTAATTCACACGCAACAAAATTGAAGAAACGGCTCTTTAATGTTGAACGGCGGATGTTGTAACCACCTTGCTGCCAGTCTTTTTCCACCAGGTTTTCCGCATGGCCGGTTGTTCGATCAGCAAATAAAATACTGCCCCGGCCAACAACGCCGGAACCAGGAAAATAAAGGTATAAGCGAGGAGATTCAGCAGGAAATTGCCTCCAAAGAACGGACGATGAATAAACCTCCCGATAAATGATATGACAGCATAATGTGTAAGATAAAGGCTGTAACACATGCCGCCAATGGTAGCAATGTATTTGTTTGCAAAAAAACTGTAACCTGCTTTGTCTATAATGAGAAGATTAAAAATAACGTATAACGTAATAGCACCGAATCCAGCATGGTTAAAACCGAGTGCAGGATAACCCGCCAGAAAAAACCATACAAACAATGCCGCAAGCAGTGCCGGCTTTATAATATCTGGTATAAAAGCCAATGGTTTTTCGTTCAGCGCAACATGTTCAGCGATCATAACACCGGCGAAAAAGTAGGGAATATTTGCCAGCAGAAATCTGTTGCCTGAAAATATTCCAAGGGGTAAAAAAGGAACAAAAATGATCACAGAAAAAATGATCAGCCTTCGTGGCAGTGTAGGTATTTTATAGAGCAAGAACAATAGAAAAGGCAGCAAAATATAAAACATCATTTCCACTTCCAATGTCCACGCCACCGGTAGTACGACAGGGTTTGCATAGGGAAAGAAAAGGTGATGCACATAAAACAACGAAGCAAGGAAATTAGGTAACAGATCCTGAAAGGTGAATTTATGTAAGACCCAAACCAGTACCGCAAAAGAAAGTATCAGACTAATTATGTAAGGTGGTTCTAACCTGGTTAATCGTCGGAGGAAATATTTTTTGAGAGAGGGCGGATTTTGTTTTCCAAACTTTGCTTTTAAAAAAGGCAAGCTTAGAATGTAACCGCTCAATGCAAAAAAAGGAAAAACGCCCAGGCCCCCATTTAGCACTGCATATAAGAGTGGAGAAAGTTTAGTAACATCTGCCGGCAATATATATGTCTGCACATACATCGTCACATGGCATAGCATTACCATAACGATGCATAGAAAGCGTATACCGTCAATTTCAGGATAATATGCACCGCTTGTTGTAATTCTGCGAAACCGGTCCGTTAGTCGTTTTGATAACATTATGTTTATATAACCTTCAAATAATTGCAAAATAAGCAATTGCAAGTTCCGGCCATTGGTGTATTTGTGGGTATATTTTTGTCAAAGGGAGCATATTTCTATTAATTTAGCTATCCTAAATACAGTCCTTAAATTTGAATATGAAAGCTTTTTCACTTTTTTTACTTGCATGTACCCTGTGTGTTTCTTCATTTGCACAAAATGGTTACGCCATTAACATTACTCTGAAGCCTTACAAAAATCAATACGTGTACCTTGGTTACCATTACGGAAAAATCAAGGCCCTCGCGGATAGCGTGAAACTGGACGCCAGCAGCAAAGGCGTTTTTAAAGGAAAAGAAAAATTGCAGGGAGGGATTTATTTCATCGTGTCGCCAAGCAAACAAATTCTTTTTGAACTGCTGATCGATAAGCAACAAAACTTCTCAATTTCGGCAGATTCTACTGCACCGGACAAAGCTGTTTTTACAAATTCTCCCGATAATACTTTGTTTCAAACCTATTCACAAACGCTTAACAAAATAGGTACTGAGATGAATACGTTGAGGAACAACTTGAGCAAGGCAACCAGCAAAGCTGATTCTGTAAAGATCCAGGACGAGTGGCAAAAAGCAAATACACGCATGCAGGCTTACAGAAGCGATGTAGAAGCTAAAAATCCAAACTCTTTTCTCGCAGCATTGTTGAGAGCAATGAAAGAACCAAAAGTTCCGGAGGCATCCAAAATGCCCGGCGGAAAATATGATTCTTTGTACGCTTACAACTATTACAAATCACATTATTGGGACGGTGTTTCTTTTGCAGACGATCGCCTGATCCGTACTCCGGAGCAAATTTTTGAGGGAAAGCTGAACAAATATTACGAGAACCTTGTGCCGCCAGTTTCGGATTCAATTATTACAGAAGTTGACAAAATGCTGGATGCAAGCAGTGGCAATAAAGAAATGTTCAAATACCTGCTTACGCATTTCATCCAGGATTACATCAATCCAAAATACATGGGCCTTGATGCGGTTTATGTACACTTGTTTGAAAAATACATCAACAATAATCCGAAGGTAGACTGGTTCACTGACAAGTATCAAAAGTATATGAGCGACAGGGCCTATAGCCTGATGGCAAATTTGATCGGCCTTCCTGCGCAGGATCTGTTGATGACGGACACTTCAGGCAAAGTGCAAACGCTATACGAAGTAAAATCTAATTACGTGGTTCTTTGTTTCTGGGATCCAACCTGCAGTCACTGTAAGGAAATGGTGCCAAAGCTTGACTCAATGTATCAGAACAAATGGAAGAAAGAAGGTGTTAAAATATTCGGTGTAATGGTAGATGGAGGAAAGGCCGCGTGGTTAAATTATATCCGCGAAAATAATTTGAAAGACTGGATACACGCATATGAAACCGATGAGCAAAAAGATGAAGTGAGCAAAGCTGGAAAGCCAAGCTACAAACAGTTGTATGATGTTTTCCAAACTCCGGTTCTCTATTTGCTTGATAAGGATAAACGCATTATTGCCAAAAAGCTAACCTACGACCAGGTGGAAGAAGTTTTACAGCTTAAGCTTAAACAACAATAAACTAACTGACTTTAACCTCATATCGATATGAAAGTAACACCAGGATCCTTAATTGTAGCCCTTTCTTTAATGGCTGCACAAAATAGTTTTGGTCAAACTTTATTCACTTACGGAAAATATCCTGTAACAAAGAGCGAGTTTCTCACAGCGTTTAATAAAAACAATGTTGGTGGAACCCGCGACGAGAAAGCGTTTCGCAACTACCTGGAATTGTACACAAGATATAAACTGAAAGTACAGGCGGCATACGATCAAAAGCTTGATACGCTCAGCACTCAAAAAGCAGAGCTGGAAAATTTCAGAACGCAGGTTGCGGGGAATTATCTGGTGGACGATGAAGCGGTTCAGGCTTTGGTTGACGAGGCATTTGAAAGAAGCCAGAAGGACATTCACCTTGCTCACATTTTCATTCATTTTAACAACGCTACAGACACGGCCGATGCATATAGACTGGCAACAGCCGCATACAAAGAATTGCAATCCGGAAAGGACTTTGGAGCCGTTGCGGCCACCTATTCCAATGATCCCGGCGTAGCGACAAACAAAGGCGATGCAGGATACATCACAGTTTTTACATTGCCATATAATCTCGAAAATCTTGCCTATTCAACCAAGCCTGGAAGTTTTTCAAAACCATTGAAAGGGAAACAAGGTTATCACATTTTTAAAAACCTGGGAGAGAGAAAAGCGGTAGGTGAAATTTCTGTAGCCCAAATTTTGCTGACTTATCCTCCGAGGGCAACCCCGGAGCAGCAATCAAAAATTCAGTTTACAATAGATTCAATTTATTCCGCCGCCGCTACAGGCGCATCTTTCGATTCTCTTGCATTGCAGTACAGCAAAGATAATCAGAGCTATAAATCTGGTGGACAATTGCCCGAGTTTGGTGTTGGCAAGTACGATCCTTTTTTTGAAGAGAAGGCTTTTTCGCTAACAAGAAATGGAGAAATATCAAAGCCATTTGTCACCTCCTATGGCTATCACATTTTGAAGAGAATTGCTGTTCATCCAGTTCCTGCAACCAAAGATCCTGCTTATATGGCAGTGTTAAAGCAGCGTGTAGCAAGCGATACAAGAATGCAGGTAGCAGCAAAATCTATGATGCAGAAGATCTTGGCTCGCGTCGGTTATAAGCGTGCACCGTTTAATAAAACACATCTTTGGGCATATGCAGATAGCGTGCTTAAAGGAACGAGCCTGCCTCAATATACCGACCTCAATTCCAAAACAGGTTTGTTCTCTTTCGATAAAAGAAAATACGCTTTAAATGACTGGAAGAATTATTTGCAGGCCATCAAAAATGTTGGGGAGCTGGTAAACGGAAAATCGAAGGAAGAGCTTTTGCAATCCTATGTAGAAGCAAGTGCTGAGCAGTATTACCGCAGCAATCTTGAGCGTTACAATAATGCGTTTGCACATCAATTGGAGGAATTTAAGAACGGTAATTTGCTGTTTGAATGCATGCAAAGAAATGTGTGGGCAAAAGCAAATGACGACACGGCCGGCTTAAGAAAATATTATACAAATAACTATAACAGATATTGGTGGCAACCCGGTGCGGATGCTGTGTTTTTTAGCAGTAGTGACCCAAAAACCATTGGTGAGTTATACAAAAAGATAGATGCTGATAAAAGCAACTGGCGCAGCATAGCAAAGGAGTATGAGAACATTGTGCAGGCAGATTCCGGAAGATTCGAGTACAACCAGTTCCCGATCAACAGCGCAGATAAGCTGGGCGAAGGATTTGTTACCGCTCCCGTTAAGAACGCATCTGACAACAGCTACACATTCTTATACCTGATTAAAAAGCACAACACAAAAGAGCATCGGAGTTTTGATGATGCCCGCGGCTTTGCTTTAAATGACTATCAGAATTATTTAGAAGAGGAATGGATCATTTCATTGAAAAAGAAATATCCGGTGAAGGTAAATCAGGCGGTATTGACAACGTTGTGGAAGTAAATAACTGAATAAACTGAATGACTGAATAACTGAATGTTCAATTTCGATTATACAGAGTGAATTTCAAACACTCAGTTATTCAGTTAATCAGTTATTAAAAATGGCGGCTCATCAATGGCCGCCATTTTTTTTACGATAGGTTGATTTGACCGGTACTATTTTTTCAGCACTATTTTTTCAGTAACCAAATCTCCTGCTTTTACCATGATGTTGGTTATCGTTGTGTCATGATATCCGTTCGATGCATTTACGTTGAGTGAATAGGTTCCTGCCGCCAATCCTCTCACAAGGAAGCGACCGTCACGATTAGGTAGCGCATACGAAGTGTCTGTGCTGTTGTAGACAGTGATCACAGGGAACGCAGTCATAGGAGTTACGTAACCGCCGATTGCACCTGTTGTTGATTTAATGAACATGCGAATAAACGGTCTCAAATAGAATTCGTTGCCAATCACCACTACAGATTTTGCTACATCGAAGTCAAGCCACAAGCGTGATTTGTTCTTTTCATATTTTTCCCACTCATTTCCTTTAAGTGTTAAGTAAATGTAAGGTGCACTAGGGTTAACAAGATGAAGCGGATATTTCACGCTGTCTTTAACCAGATAGTTGTCTGTTCCCAGCTGAATCCTTACTGCAACAACCTTTCCGTTGATAGCATTTCCCTGGGCCAAAAGTGTATCTGTACCATTTCTTAACGATAGCAGGTCATACACACCCGGCTTGATCGCTAGTGAATCCCACACACGACAAGTGTTTCTGCCATTGTCATCGTCGCCCTGGTCATCATTGTCTTGCGACGATTTTGAACAAGTGTCTACAAGCACCTGCACCGATTTGATGTCCACAGAAACATTGTCAAAAAAGCCTGGACCATCGGTTAGAAATAATGATAAATTTTGTTTACCTGCAGGTACCGTTTGATCGCTGCTTCCATCCATGTTCTTTTGGCAAGCGATAAAAATCAAGGAGAGTACGCCCAGAAATAGGGCTGCGCGGAGAATGGTTTGTCTTTTCATATTTACATATTTATAGGTACTAAATTGTTAAATCCATTAACGGTTTCTAAAGACCCGGTAGTAAGAGGGAAGTTTAACGGGCGGGTAATATTTCTTTGTAAAGGAGTTGTTATTTAAGATCAATTGTGATGCCAATCTTCAATTATGGTTGAAACAGTGGTTTGATAAAGGCATCAAAGCCAATGGGTTCGGAAGCGTAAAACTACGTGTCAGGGTAGGTTTGATTTTCTAACTTGCCATAGAATCAAATTATTAGGTATTAAAAACAATAATTATTTTATGGCAAATACTTCATATGGATAACGTCAGTACCGTTAAAAAAATTTCTTATTTGCTTGTTAAGACCATAGCATGGGCAGGATTATTGGTCGGCACCCTGGATAAACTTTCCGCCATCGTCAATTTTAAAATTGCAACCGGAAAAGATCCGGTCCTTATTTTTCAATATATCGCGAGTGGGGTCTTTGGAAAAGAAGCCTATATCGGATCATTAATGCCGGTTCTTGGATTGATATTTCATTTCATCTCGCTTATACCTTCACAATCATTTTTTTCATCATTTATCCGAGATTGAGACTTTACAAATACAACGCTGTTCTTACAGCATTGCCTATGGTATTTTAATTTGGCTTACCATGAATTGTGTTGTCGTTCCACTGAGCCGGATCGGCAAATTCAGTTTTAAACTTTCCAATGTGCTTTTACAGGCCTCCGTCTTAATCGTTATGATCGGCATCCCATTATCATTTATATGTAAACGTTATTATTTGAAGAGTGGAGCTATTTCAAAATAAAAAACCTGCATATAAACGATACGATTTCATTTGTTCTGTAACGTTATATCCAGTTGTTCAAAATAGTTTTAGTTCTTTTAGAAAGAGACGCAAATTTTTTTTGAGCGCAATGCAACATTACTTTTTCGAATTTCATCTTTGCAGTATTCCATAACCATTAGTTGTGGCTAACATTGTAACCTATACGCACTTGCAAAAAGTGTCCTGCCATTTATTTACCTGAAAGCATTTTTTAATTAATCAATTCTTTATGAAGCAAAAGTTGTTGCTGCTTTTAAGCAGTATTTGTGCATTCTCGTCTATGTCTCAGGCTCAAAGGACCGGCCATTATACTGTTTATGGTGGTATTCTTGGAGGCGGTAACTATTCGCATTATTACTATTGTACTAAACCAACAGATTTTGATAATGCTTACAGGTTTGGTTGGAATGCAGGTCTTTATTTTGGTGTGCCAGTAACAAAAACTTTTTCTATTGAGCCGCAGGTAATGTTCAACAGAGTAGGTGGGCAGGCTTTGTATAAAGATAAACTTGCAAACCCTTCTAATGATGATATTAGAGCTGATTATGTGTCTGTTCCTGTGCTTTTCAAGTTTAACATCGGCAGAAATTTCGACGTGTTTGCGGGTCCTCAATTCGACTTCCTGATGAAAGCAAGAGAAGTTAACTCTGGCATCGATGTAAAAGACTATATGAAAAATACAGACATCGCCGCAACCGGCGGTTTTGAATTGTTTCCAAGAAGCCGGGTAACATTCTATGGTCGCTACTATCGTGGTTTCCAAAATGTAGCTAATGGTGAAACTCCCGCATTTTATAACGAGGGTGTTCAGGCGGGTTTAAAAATCAAGCTTTTTGGAAAAAAGGTTAAAGCTGCTCCAATTGTAGTTCCTGTTCCGGTTAATGCAAAACCAGCAGTTGTTGATTCTGATGGTGACGGCGTTCCTGACGATCAGGATAAATGTCCAAACGTTGCAGGACTTGCAAAATACAATGGTTGCCCAATTCCAGATTCCGATAACGACGGCGTTAATGATGAAGAAGACAAATGTCCAACGATTCCGGGCGTTGCTAAATACCACGGTTGTCCGGTTCCTGATTCAGATAATGATGGAATTAATGACGAAGAAGATCAGTGCCCTACCATTCCTGGTGTTGCAAAATATCATGGCTGTCCGATCCCGGATACTGATAACGATGGTGTAAACGATGAAGAAGATAAGTGCCCAACCGTTGCGGGTTCAAAAGAGAATCACGGCTGTCCTGAAATTAAAAAAGAGACAATTGCCAAAGTGCAAAAAGCTGCGAAGAACATCTTCTTCCAAACTGGTAAAGCAGTGATTCTTGCAAAATCAAACGCGCAGTTAAATGAGGTAGTGAACGTGTTAAAAGAAAATCCATCGCTTTACCTTGACATTAAAGGACACACTGATAACGTTGGTAAAGCGGAAGCAAATCAAAGACTTTCCCAACAAAGAGCGGATGCCGTAAAAGCGTATATGATTAAAAAAGGAATCAGTGAAGATCGCGCGACATCCACAGGTTTCGGCGATTCTCAACCAATCGCACCAAACAATACGGCAGCGGGTCGTCAAAAAAATAGAAGAGTAGAAATGGTACTACAGAACTATAGATAAACCGTTTTAAAATCAACCTGAGAAAAACAAGCCAGCCGCCGAAATTTTTCGGCGGCTTTTTTATGCGTAAATGGCTGGATAAGTCTTTGTCTGAAAACAGATCATAAAAAATCTTGACAATCATGAAAATCTGTGTTCCTTCTCCCATCCCTGTTTACTAACGTTAAAATCATCATTTATCAGTTGACATCCATATTTCAATTTTGTATCTTAACAACTCTTCCGTTCAAGTGAATGCTGCTACAAATCTGATCGCCTTCCAAAAATCACGATTGAAAAAATATTCAACACCTAAAACGCTTTTTATGAAACACTTGCTTTTAATGACTGCATTTTCGTGTCTATGTATGATTACCTATTCCGGCTATTCCCAGGATAATAGTGCCGCTGAAAAAGCCTGGATGGCCTACAAAACTCCCGGCGATATGCACAAAATGCTCGCGTCCGATGTTGGCGAATGGAAAACAGAGACAACATCATGGATGGATCCTGGCGGAGCACCTACCAAGTCTACAGGATCTTGTACAAACAGAATGCTGCTGGATGGCCGCTTTCTTGAAACGCACCATACTGCATCGATGATGGGTATGCCTTTCGAAGGCTGGGGAACGATCGGCTACGACAACGCAAAGAAAATGTTTGTAAGCAGTTGGGTCGACAACTTTGGAACAGGCCTGATGTACATGGAAGGTACATGGGATGATGCACAAAAAGCCATTGTTTCGAAGGGAAAATTTCCTGATCCAGAATCCGGCAAGGACATGGAGATGAAAGAAATTTATAAAATAATTGATAACAACAGCAGGGTAATGGAAATGTACGTGACCGGGCCGGACGGCAAAGATTTTAAAGTAATGGAATTAAAATACACCAGGAAATAACCGTTGTTTTGATAAACGAAAAATCTAAAACGATCCTTAATCTGAGGATCGTTTTTTTATCTCTTCTAATAAGTTTAATGTCCCTTTCTTAATTCGTTCACATAACCGCTGTAATTACATTTGGGTTTCAAAACAGAAATCTATGCGCCCACTTTTATCCGGTATTCTATGTTGCGTTATTTTCACCAGTGGCAGCTTTGCTCAACAACAACCGGTTATGGACATTACTACAATGCGAATTGGCCCTTTTAAGATGACAATGCTTAAATCGGAAGCCCAGGCGTTTACAAAAATATCTTTAAAGAAAGCTGTAGATGTGAAAGGGTGGCCAGTGCCTAATGTTATAAAGTACAACGAAGAATTAGTCGAAGTAACTATTGATAATTATTTTGGAAATGGAAATACAAGCAAAGATGCAATTACGGAGCTTCGCACCACGAGTACAAAATTTAGAACCAAAAGCGGAATGGGTGTGGGATCTACTCGGTATGAACTTTTGAATGTCTATAGGGACTATAGTAATTTTGAAATAATGCAGGATTGGGACGAAGTAGCGAACAAGCCATCAACTAACAAGTCTCATTTTATTCTGAAAGATGAAGGCGTTTCTTTTTCTACCAAGTTGTCGTTTCAACTCGTTGATAATATTGTGACAGAAGTGAGCATTTATCTTGACTACGGAGACTGATGAAATGATTAATAAAAGGAGAGAGCTGTAAATTTTTGCGGCTCTCTCCTTTTATTAATCAGGTTATTTATTCAAACGAATAACTCATCTCTCCGCCTTTCTCATCCTTCAACACGATGCCCATTCCCAACAACTGATTTCTGATCTTATCCGATGTTGCATAATCCTTTTTACCTCTCGCTTCTTTTCTCATATCGATCAGCATTTGCATTACTCCATCAAGTTTGCCGTTGTTGGTTTCGTTTTCACTGCGCATGCCAAGAATGTCTTCCAGGTATGTTTTGAACGAGCTCTTAAGCAATGCAAATGTTTCTGTACTCATTGCATCCGCGGCAATGTGTTTGTCTTTGATGCCGTTGATTACCGGCACTAATTCAAACATATTTGCCAGCACTTTCGCTGTGTTGAAATCATCGTTCATGAACTCTTCAAATTCGCCGATCAGCTTTTTCACTTTCTCATCAAGCTCAGTGTCAACAGCAGTTGCATTGTTTGTTGCAGGAAGTTTTTGCAATGTCTCATAAGCTTCCCATAATCTCTTCAAACCTTTCTCTGAAGCCAGCAGCGCTTCGTTTCCAAAATCAAGCGTGCTGCGATAATGCGTTTGTAAGATGAAGAAGCGGATGGTCATTGGGCTATAACCTTTCTCCAGCAAAGGATGATCTCCATTGAACATTTGCGTAAGCATGATTTGGTTGTTGTAGCTTTTACCCATCTTTCTGCCATTGATCGTGATCATGTTGTTGTGCAACCAATAACGAACAGGGGCGTGGCCATTGCAAATAGTGCTTTGTGCAATTTCACTTTCGTGGTGCGGAAACTGAAGGTCCATACCACCGCCGTGAATATCAAATTCGTGACCCAAATATTTTGTTGCCATTGCGGAACACTCGATGTGCCAACCCGGGAAACCTTCTCCCCATGGGCTTTTCCATCGCATAATGTGTTCAACAGGTGCCGCTTTCCAAAGAGCAAAATCTTGTTTGTTTCTTTTCTCATCCTGCCCTTCCAACTCACGCGTTGTCTCAAGCAGGTCATCAATTTTTCTTCCGCTTAATTTACCGTACTCGTGTGTTTCGGCATACTTTTTTACATCAAAATAAACAGAGCCGTTTACCACATAACCGTAACCATCTTCAATGATTTTTTCGATCATGTTGATCTGTTCAACAATGTGTCCTGTTGCAGTAGGCTCGATGTTTGGCTCGACGTTGTTGAATTGCAGCATGGCCCAATGAAAGAGGTTGGTGTACTTTTGCACCAGCTCCATTGGTTCCAGTTTTTCAATAACAGCTTTCTTTGAAATTTTATCTTCAGCTTCGCGGCCCTCTTCTTCAAAGTGACCTGCATCGGTTATGTTTCGCACGTAGCGCACCTTATAACCCAGGTGCACGAGATAGCGATAAATGATATCAAATGTGATATAAGGTCTCGCGTGGCCAAGATGGCTTTCGCCGCTAACAGTAGGTCCACACACATACATGCCCACATGCCCATCCACTATCGACTTGAAAATTTCCTTTTGACGCGTGTAAGAATTGAATACTTTTAACTGACTCATAATTTGGTTGGAATCCCGTTTAAGGTTTGCAAAAATAATACTTAGTCCGGCTATTATTACAGAAGACTACAACACGCGATTTTGCTGATATATACGAGGGAAAACATCATAAAAATTGTAAACTGAAGCCAATCTTAAAACTTTTAAAGAATTTGGCAAAATATTTTTTTTCCGTTATTATTTAATGTATCATTGCAATGGAATATTAGCTGATCAGGTCGATTTCCCTAGCTCACAAGCACGTCAGTCATAGTCATTCCGCTCAAAAAAATTCATTTCAAACTTTCTAACAATCAAGGTTGGTTCATTTAAATCTGATTAACACACAAGTATTTTATGTACGACATTCTCCAATTGAACGACATGCTCGTTCCAGAGTTGCTTGATATTGCTGAGCAACTTAAAATCTCCAACGTTAAGAAATTGGATAAACAAGACCTCATTTACAAAATCCTCGACAGCCAGGCTGTACAGTCCACCGCAGGTAAATCCCAGGAAGAAAAAGGTAAACGCAAAAGAATTGTAAAAACAACCACGGCTAACTCCACTGAAGAAGCAATAGTAGAAAGCGAACCTGCTGAAGCTCCAAAACCTGCAGTAAAGGCGGACGCTAAAAAAGCTCCAAAAAAAGAAGAAAAACCGGCTAGAAAAGTGGTAAAGAAAAAAGCTACCGCAGAAGAAGATGAACAACCAGCTTTGCCACTGCAAGATGAAGTAGACTTCTCTTCAATTGATGATGAAGAAAATGACATGCCGGAAGCTGCCGAAGAAAATGTTCAGGGTGCAGAAACTGCAGCAGAACCTGTTCAGGAGCATGCACGCCCTGCTCATCACGGACGCAATTTTCAGCAGCAACAACAACAACAGCAACGCCGCAACGATTATTTCAACATAGAATTTGATGGTATTATACAGGCAGAAGGCGTTTTGGAAATGATGCCCGATGGCTATGGTTTCTTAAGGTCTTCTGACTATAACTATCTTTCTTCTCCGGATGATATCTATGTATCTCCGTCGCAGATAAAATTATTCGGTCTGAAAACAGGTGACACTGTTACCGGTTCTGTAAGACCGCCAAAAGAAGGTGAAAAATATTTCGCTCTTTTAAAAGTAGAAAGCATCAACGGCAAGAGCCCTGAAGAAGTGCGTGACCGTGTACCTTTCGACTATTTAACACCGCTTTTCCCTTACGAAAAATTAAACCTTTTCACCGCTCCAAATAACTACAGCACAAGGATCATAGACCTGTTTACACCAATAGGTAAAGGACAGCGTGGATTGATCGTGGCACAACCTAAAACTGGTAAAACAGTTTTGCTGAAAGAGATTGCAAATGCCATTGCTCAAAACCATCCGGAATGTTACCTGATGGTTGTATTGATCGACGAGCGTCCGGAAGAGGTAACAGATATGGAACGCAGCGTAAAGGCAGAAGTAATTGCTTCTACATTTGATGAGCCTGCAGAAAAACACGTAAAAGTTTCTACTGTTGCTTTGCAAAAAGCAAAACGTCTTGTAGAATGTGGTCACGATGTTATTATCCTTCTTGATTCTATCACTCGTTTGGCACGTGCGCACAATACAGTGGCGCCTGCAAGTGGTAAAGTATTGAGTGGTGGTGTGGAAGCAAACGCAATGCAGAAACCAAAACAGTTCTTTGGTGCTGCACGTAAAATTGAAAACGGAGGTTCATTAACCATACTTGCAACTGCATTGATCGATACTGGTAGCAAAATGGATGAGGTGATCTTTGAAGAATTCAAAGGTACCGGTAACATGGAGCTTCAGCTGGATCGTCGACTTGCAAACAAGCGCGTGTTCCCTGCAATTGATCTTGTTTCGTCTTCTACAAGACGCGATGATCTGTTGCTTGACAGAGAAGTATTGCAACGCATGAACTTACTCCGCGTGTTCCTTACAGACATGAATACGGAAGAAGCAATGAACGAATTGCTAAAACGTATGCGTGGCACGAAGAGCAACGAAGAGTTTTTGGCAAGCATGAATAGATAAGAGTTGTTGGTTGCTAGTTGGTAGTTGTTAGAAGAGCTTGCTGATCAATTACTCCAGCGAAAATCATCAATTAAAATATAGAACGCAGTTAACGATTGTTAGCTGCGTTTTTTTTTGCTTAACGCAAAGCATTGCACACCAAGCGTTTTGCGTTAAGCATTCAGCATTAAACATTCATTATATTTTGAAAAAATCCCACCACTCTCTATGACATGTAGTTATTAATGTTTTTATTTATAAAAAATTTCGCAAATGCAATTTGATGGTTTGATTTTCGATATTGGAATGTTTGATGGCATCGACACCCGTTACTTTTTGAAAAATAATTACAAGGTCATTGCGGTTGAGGCAGATCCCTCACTGGTAAAAAAAGCATCTGAAACTTTTAAAGAAGCAATTGACAAGGACCAGCTTTCTATTTTAAACTTTGCTCTATCTGACCAGGATGATCAGGACCTTTCTTTCAATATTAGTGAGTACGCTTTCTGGAATTCATTAAAGCCTGAAGTTGCTGGCAGGTTGGATACATTTAAAGAATCGATCATTGTAAAGAGTCGCAAACTCTCTACGTTGTTTGCGCAATACGGAGTGCCATTGTATTGCAAAGTAGATATCGAAGGCTTCGATGCTATCTGTGTATCTACGCTTGAAGGAACAAAACTTCAACCAAAATATATTTCAGTAGAAACAGAATGTATTGGTGAAAATGAGGTGCTTGATGAAGCAGGCATGCTGAAGACGCTTGACACACTTAAAGCAATTGGTTATAATCAGTTCAAACTTGTTGACCAAACAACGCTCGCTGTATTGGAATTAGATAAACCTTTCTATGGCGGCACATGGGACAAACTGAACAGGTTGAAGAATAAATATTTTCACTACAACTTCGTCCGTGATCACAAAAATGGTGTGAAGTATAATTTGTTTTACACCGGTGCATCAGGTGCATTTGGTGAAAGCCTTGGTGGCAGCAAATGGTACAACTATGAAGAAGCAAAAAAACTATTGCTTCAGCACCGCGAACAATATTTCAATCTCTACAAAAATCAGAACAAGAACTTTACGTTTTGGTGCGACTGGCACGCGAAACTGTAAAAGGCAGGAACGCAGATTTTCATGATTATGATGATTTATCATGATTTAGAAAAAGATCATAATAAATCATGAGGATCATGAAAATCTGCGTTCTTTCTCTCACAACGCGTCAATCTTATTCGCCAGCTTTCTATCCCTCTCCGTCACTATGTTCCCGGCGTCGTGCGTGGAGAGCCAGATTTCAACTTCGTTGTATACATTTTTCCACAGCGGATGGTGATCCATTTTTTCTGCTTCCAACGCTACTCTTGTCATGAAAGCGAAAGCCTGTGAAAAATCTTTGAATTTAAATTTCTTATATAGCTGGTTATCTTTTTCTTCCCACATAAGGCAAGTGTTTTAAAGTAAATGAATGT
>Ga0318567_10000357_pt1 | contig 19466 bp, 20 predicted proteins | sample GRESIP088b5f20_FD_203691 | JGI IMG/M metagenome (GOLD analysis project Ga0318567, IMG submission 203691) | Tropical soil microbial communities from Luquillo Experimental Forest, Puerto Rico - GRE.SIPMG.088b5f20 | ecosystem: Environmental > Terrestrial > Soil > Tropical forest > Bulk soil...
GGGCGATCACCTATGTCGCCGAGCACGTCTCCGACGAGCGCCGTGGCTACTATACCGGCTGGCTACAGACCTCGCCGACTCTCGGCATCGTTCTGTCGCTCCTGGTCATCATCGTCACGCGCAGCTACCTCGGCAATGATGACTTCAACGCCTGGGGATGGCGTATTCCGTTCCTGTTTTCATTCCTGTTGATGGGCATCGCTTGGTACATCCGGGTGAACTTCCAGGAATCGCCGATCTTCGAGGAGATCAAGGCGAAAGGGGCGATGACCAAGAACCCGTGGAAGGAAGCGTTCCTCAGCGAGAACATAAAATACGTGCTGATCGCCACGATCGTCGTGCTCGGCGAGGGCGTGGTCTGGTACAGCGGGCAATTCTGGCCACTGTACTATCTCGGCACCGTCGTCAAACTCGATACGCTGACCACTGCCTATATCGTCGGCGCCGGGCTGATCATCGGCACGCCGACCTTGATCTTTTTCGGTTGGCTCTCCGACCACATTGGCCGCAAGCCGGTCATCCTGGGCGGCTTCCTGCTCGCAGCGATCACTTATTATCCGCTGTTTAAGTGGCTCGGCGCGGTCGCTCAACCGGGTAACGTCAATTATCCAATCGCGATCCTCATCATAGCCATCATGGTCGCCTATGTCGGCATGGTGTACGGGCCGATCGGTGCGTTCCTTGCCGAATATTTCCCTGGCCGAATCCGCTACACCTCGGTCTCGGTGCCCTATCACATCGGCAATGGCTGGGGCGGCGGCTTGGTGCCATTCATCACCACGGCGGCCTACACGGCCACCGGAAGCCTCGCCTACGCGCTGATCTATCCGATCGCCGTTCCGGCTGTTGCCTTCGTGCTCAGCCTGTTCCTGATGCCGGAGACGCGCGAGCGCAGCATCTGGGACGAGACGGCGCCCCAGAAGGCCTGATCAGTAAGCCTGATCGGCAATCAAGAACGAACGACCTGCGGGGCCCTTTCGGGCCCCGCAATTTTTTGGCTTAGGTCGCGTTTTCGACCACTGGTCGTCCAGCAACGGCTTCACACAAACGATTTATCGGGATTTTTGATCGAGCACGGCTGGCCCAGTCTGGTTATGCCCGCGATTGCGACCGAAGAAAAAGACTACACGATTGCCGAACGATTTCCGCCGATCGGGCGCAAGCTATAATAGGTCGGCCACTAACACCGTGCAGCTACGCGGCCGCACGACGTCGCGCGATACGAGGAAACTGTATTATGTCAGCCATCGCCTCATCCTCCAAGGTATTCAGGAAGTGCGCACGGAATAACGTGCGCAGCAAAATTAGCGTTGCATGTTGTCAAGTGGATGTGAGACGAGGTCGAGCAGCCGACCAAATTTGATCTTGTCATCAATCTAAAGACCGCCAAGGCGGTCGGTCTTACCATTCCGAAGAACGTACTCGCGGTCGCCAACGAGGTGATCGAATAACTTTGCCAACCCTAGTATTGTGGGTGCCGTCTTCGAAAGAGGCGAGCATGAGAGCGTTTGCGACGCTTGACGACGCTGATATCAAGAACAAACGCGTGCTGATACGCGTGGACCTCAACGTACCGGTTGTAGGCGGCAAGGTCACCGATAGGACCCGTATCGAACGTATCGCCCCAACTATCATTGAGTTGGTCGACAAAGGAGGCAAAGTCATTTTGCTCTCCCATTTCGGGCGCCCGAGCGGACACGATCCCAAGCAGTCACTCAAGCTGTTGGCCCCGGCGATTGCCGACGTCCTGAAGCGGCCGGTTGCCTTCGCTGAGGACTGGATAGGGAAAGAAGCAACCGCAGCGGTCGCCGCTATGAACCCTGGCGACATCGTATGCCTGGAAAACACTCGGTTTCATGTGGGCGAGGAAGAGAACGATCCTGATTTCGTTGCGAAGCTCGCGGCGCTCGGCGACATTTTCGTCAATGATGCCTTTTCGGTGGCGCATCGCGCGCATGCCTCAGTCGAGGGGCTTGGCCACAAGCTGCCCAGCTATGCTGGCCGTACCATGCAAGCCGAACTCGAGGCGCTGACCAAAGTGCTGGAGACGCCGAGTCGTCCGCTCGCGGCGATCGTAGGCGGCGCCAAGGTCTCCACCAAGCTTGGCCTGCTCCGCAATCTTTTGGCCCGGGTGAACGTCCTCATTATTGGGGGCGGAATGGCGAACACGTTCTTGGCCGCACGGGTCATAATGTCGGTAGATCGCTGTGCGAGTACGATCTCCTCTCCACGGCGCGCGAGATTGTGGCTCACGCGGAGGCGAAAGGCCGCGAGATCGTGCTTCCCGTTGACGCTGTGGTGGCACAGAAATTGGAGGCAAACGTACAGTCGCGGGTCGTCTCCGTGAATGCGATTGGGCCTTCGATATGATTCTCGATATCGGCCCTCGTAGCGTACAGCGTGTTATTTCGGTGTTAGCGCAGGCGAAGACGCTTGTGTGGAACGGGCCGTTCGGCACCTTCGAGGTGAAGCCATTCGACCAGGGTACAATTGAAGTCGCGAAAGCCACGGCGGAGCTGACCGAGGCTGGCAAGCTCGTCTCGGTAGCCGGCGGCGGGGACACGGTCGCGGCCCTTAATAGCGCGATTGTGGCCGAGCGATTTACTTATGTTTCGACCGCCGGCGGCGCCTTCCTGGAATGGCTGGAGGGTAAGGCCCTGCCTGGTGTAGAGATGCTCGCCGCAAACCGTTGCCCGTAAACATTGCGACCTACTGCTCGCGTCCTCGATGCGTGAGCGCCTCCCAGCCACGACGGAGATCAAAAATCTCGATGTCGTTCTCGCTCCTATGGTAAGTAGCGCTCTTGATTACGGCATTGAGGCCCGGAACATCGCCGCCACCGGTAAGGATACCGATACGCTCTATAGCCATTAGCTGCTCCTCACCAACATGCGCGCTTCCGCCAACGTTAATGAGCCAGATCGGCCAACAGTGCCGCCAAGCCAATGAAAGCGGGAATGGGTTGAGTGATGACATTTCTGGAACGGCGTCGCACAAAAATCGACACCCAAGATACTGGGCAATGGTCATCGGGAGAAGTAAAAGGACGGCCTCATATGCATGAACTTCAACCGCTTGATCTGAGAAAGTGGCTGGTCCACAGTCAAAAAACTTTGTCACAAGCGGCTGCGATCAGTCAAAACAAACATTTGATCGGGCGGCGGGCAGATACCACATGACAAGCTCAGTTTTGGTGGGCGATGTTGGCGCTACTAACGCAAGGTTCGCGCTGGTATCGAATGGAAACTTGAATGCAATCAGCAGCTTTGAGGTAGCTAAGTTTGGGAAATTTGCGGATGTGCTAGCGATTTTCCTAAAGGAACATTGTAGTCAGACGCAGATCCATCAGGCGTTCCTTGCTATTGCAGGTCCTGTAAAAGGTGAGCGTGTCCCTCTGACAAACTCTTCCTGGGTAATTGATGCCGGTGAGCTGCAAACGGGTTTCGGCCTGCAGGTTCGAATTGTCAACGACTTCGAGGCGGTTGCTCTTTCGCTACCCAGTCTTACATCCACCGATTTGGCGCAGATAGGAGGCGGCAGGCCCGAAGCAGGAGCACCGATGGCGGTACTCGGGCCAGGGAGCGGACTAGGTGTCGCGTGCCTAATTGACCACTCGGAAAGGCGGGTGGTTATTGCAAGCGAAGGAGGCCATGCAACATTGGCACCGATTTGCGAGCAAGAGGATCACATCGTGGCTCACTTGCGCAAACGCTTTGGCCATGTTTCGGCCGAGCGCGCCATTTCTGGTAGCGGCTTGGAAAACATCTATCAGGCGATTGCCGCGCTTGAAGGATTGGAAATCCCACCGCGAAACGCGGCTGAGATTACTAAGAACGCCTTCAGTGGTGAGTGTCAGCTTGCCAGACAATCGCTGTACGCGTTCTGCGCTTTTTTGGGATCGTTCGCAGGAAATGTGGCGTTAACTTTCGGGGCGCGAGGCGGGGTCTATATTGCCGGAGGTATTTCACCTCGGATCTTGGATTTTCTCATTCGATCGGAGTTTCGCAAACGGTTTGAAGCTAAAGGAAGGTTGCGGAATTACCTCGAAGCGATCCCGTCATACGTGATTACACATCCGGCAGCCGCGTTGATTGGCTTAAAATCTCTGGTGGAAGCTACAGCGCAAGCAACGTTAGGGTAAGGCTAAGCGTTACTCCTGATGATACTGGATACGACCCACGCGATCGGGTGGAAGGCAAACGATTTTGCCATTCAAGGCATCGATGGCAAAACCTATTCGCTTGCGGAGGTTCGCGGGCCGAAAGGCACGCTAGTGGTCTTTATCTGCAATCACTGTCCCTATGTGAAAGCGTCCATCAGCCGGATTGTGGCCGAGGCCAAAGCGCTACGCCAGATCGGGATTGGGACAATCGCCATCATGGCCAAACGACACCGAGAATTATCCCGAGAACTCCTTCGACAACATCAAGACGTTCGCAGCGCGGCATGGTTTCACCTTTGCCTACGATCGATACGACCTAGGAAGTGGCGCGCGCCTATGGCGCGCAATGCACGCCCGATTTCTTCGGTTTCAATGCACAAGATGAGCTGCAATACCAAGGTCGTCTCGATGCGTCGCGAATGACCGCTTGCCGAGACCTTCTTCCGAGCCTCGGCACGGCGAATCACCGAATCACGTCATTCGCATGATCGGCCGGCCTAATTCGTCCTGTCACGTTTGGCGGGTTTTCGTAGCCCTCACTGGGAATACGATAATGCGGCAGACCTGACCATCCGCAGTCGCACGGTTCCATGTTCGAATGACGACCGGTCCGCGTCGTCCAACAATGGAAGCCGTTAACTCCCGGATTTTGATCCTGCCATTCCGCATGGACGCAATTGTGCACAAGCACGCGGCCACCCTTTGGCAGTTGCTGGGGAACATTTTTGATGTAGCACAGTCCAGTTCGCTCGAACATTATCGTTCTTCCTCTCGTATTCTACGGAAGACCCATTATTTTTTTGGTCGGTTAAATAAAACGGATGAAGATTTCGACACACAGCTGACGTCCGGCACCCCCAATGAATGCGCTCAACCAAATATATCTCAATGATTCCATTTGATCGAACAGCCCATGGATGGAAGATGCTCTTTCGGCCCATACCCTGTGTCGGCGATCTGCTTCATCGCTTCAAACAAGTCGCGGCGAGCGTCCGCGATGGGCGAGCATGCAGATTACTGGCGCCGCTATCTCGCCAACGATTGTCAAGCGGAATGGGCTGCACGGGCGCGCCGATCATTGACGTTTTGCGAGATGCAGGTCCGTTTGACGGCTTCTGCTTGACGTCCGCCGCTTGCCCGGAATGCGTTAAAAGCCACGGGACAGAACCGCAAGCGCGAATTGCGAGCTGCGCGCTCCGTCGCCCGACACTATTGAGCTCACCGCTAATTTTGGCAATCTTTTGCAAAAGCTCTGGCAGCTTGGCGATATTCACCGCGATCCGGCGCGCCTCACCGCGCAAGCGGACATCGAGACGTCTGCCGCAACGTGAAACGATGGTAAAATACTGCGATGACATTGCGCTGGACCGCCGCCGGCATATTGGAGGCGGCCAAGGGATTCCGTCGATTGAAAGCTTACAAGCACTTGCCGGCTCTCAAAGCTGCGCTTGCGGTCCATCAATCCAAATGCGTCAGCAAACGAGTTGAAGACAACGCTGATGTCGCATAGCATCATCCACGGCGATGCCTACTTCGCCTACTTCAACAAAATCTGGGGCATCCCCTAAGGAGACCATGTGAAAGCTTTGGTCGCTCAAGGTGGCGGCCCAACGGCTGTCATCAATCAGTCGCTAGCCGGCGTTGTACTCGAAGCGCGTCGCTTCAGCAATATCGAATCTGTCTACGGCGCCTGCCACGGCGTTGCCGGCATTTCCCCCGAAAACATTGTCGACTTGGGGCAGGAGACTACGCAGCAGATCGAGCTGGTCGCGGCCATGCCGGGGTCGGCACTCGGTTCGACGCGTGACAAGCCAGACACCAGGTACTGCCAAGAGATCCTCAGGGTCCTGCAGGCGCACGGAATCGGCTACTTCTTCTATATCGGCGGCAATGATACCGCCGATACTCTGAGCATCGTCAGCGAGGAGGCACGTAAGGCTAGCTACCCGCTGCGCTGTATCCACGTCCCGAAGACCGTCGACAATGACCTGATGTGCAACGATCACACGCCAGGATTCCCGTCGGCGGCGCGCTTCGTCACCCAGGCATTTGCGGGCACCAATCTCGACAATGCGGCATTGCCCGGCGTCTACCTCGCGGTCGTCATGGGCCGGCATGCGGGCTTCTTGACTGCCGCCTCGGCGCTGGCCCGGAAATATCCCGACGATGGTCCGCATCTGATCTATCTGCCTGAACGTGTGTTCGTGTTGGAGAAATTCCTCGCGGACGTGAAGGCCGCCCACGAACGCTTCGGCCGCTGCATGATCGCAGTGTCCGAGGGCATCCATGATGCCTCTGGCACGCCGATTGTGAGCCAACTCGTAAAAAACATCGAGCGCGACGAACACCACAACGTTCAGCTCTCCGGTACCGGGGCGCTGGCCGATCTCCTCTGCGAGGAGATCAAGTCCAAGCTGAAAATCAAGCGTGTCCGTGGCGATACGCTCGGCTACCTGCAAAGGTCGTTCCTCGGCTGCGTGTCCGACGTAGACCAACGCGAAGCGCGTGAGGTCGGCAAGAAGGCCGTGCAGTATGCGATGCAGGGTGCGCCGGACGGCTCGGTGACCATCCACCGAATCGGGTCCTACGCGGCTGACTACAAGCTCACCACGCTTACTGAAGTGACAGGCAAGACGCGAACGATGCCTAGCGCGTTCATCAGCGCCAACGGCACCGATGTTACCGATGAGTTCCGGCTTTACCTGCGTCCTCTGCTGGGCTCGGGTATGCCCGAGGCTCACCGGTTACATTCGAATCCAGTGCAGAAAATCCTGAATGTGTGAGAATGTGCTGGATAAAATCTGTTGAGGGCATTTCAAAAAGCATTGGGATGTTATTTCCCGTGTCCAGCGCGGACTGAGTCAATTTGAAATCGTCTGAGAGACCTTGAGACCGGAAGCGCTAAATTTTAGGATTATGTTTTAGCCTCGCTTTAGGCCCCATCATCCGCGACATAGGCGATGCGCATGAAATTGGTGGCGCCCGGCGTGCCGAGCGGCAGACCGGCAACGACAATGACGCGCTGGCCGGGTTCGGCGAACCGTTCCTTAAACGCGATACGGCAGGCGCGCTCGACCATATCGTTCTGGTCGCGCGCATCCTCGTCGATGACGCAATGGATGCCCCAGACCACCGACAATTTCCGCCCAGCGGCGTCGATCGGCGAAATCGCGACAATCGGGCATTTCGGCCGTTCGCGTGACACGCGCATACCGGTCGAGCCGGAGCAAGTCCAGCAAACGATCGCGGCGAGATCGAGCGTCTCGGCGACTTGGCGCGTCGCAGCGGCGATCGCATCGGCGCCAGTTCGTTCCGGTTCGGTGTGCAAGACGTGCAGCGACGGCAAATAGGTGCTGTCGTCCTCGACCTCCTCGGCGATGCGGTTCATGGTCGCGACCGCTTCGACCGGATATTGGCCCGATGCCGATTCCGCGGACAGCATGACGGCGTCGGCGCCGTCAAAGATGGCGGTGGCGACGTCGGAGACCTCGGCGCGCGTCGGCACCGGGCTGGAGATCATCGATTCCAGCATCTGGGTGGCGACCACGATCGGCTTGCCGGCGCGGCGACACGCGCGTGTCATCTCTTTCTGCACGCCGGGAACCCGTTCCAGCGGCATTTCCACACCCAAGTCGCCCCGCGCGACCATGAGCGCGTCAGCTATTTCGAGAATGTCGCCAAGCCTCGCCACAGCTTGCGGCTTCTCGATCTTGGCCATCACCGCGGCGCGACCGCGGGTAAGCTTTTTCGCCTCGGCGACATCCTCCGGGCGCTGAATGAACGACAGCGCGATCCAATCGACGCCGGCGTCGAGAGCGGCTTCGAGGTCAGCAATGTCTTTCGATGCCAGCGCCGCGAGCGGCAGCACCGTATCCGGCAGGCTGACGCCCTTGCGGTTTGACACTTTGCCGCCGACTTCAACACGCGCCACGATCCGTTGCGGTGTCACCTCGATTGCTTTGAGGCGAAGCTTGCCGTCGTCGACGAGAAGCGTATTGTCCGGCTTGATCGCGGCGAATATTTCCGGATGCGGCAGCTGCACGCGGTTGGCGTCGCCTGGCGCCGCGTCGGCATCGAGCGTGAAATCCTGACCGGTATCGATTTCGGCCGCTCCGTCCTTGAAAGTGCCGACGCGCAATTTCGGACCTTGCAGATCGACCAGGACGCCGATCGGCCGGCCATGTTCGGTTTCGATGGCGCGGATCGTCGTCACCAATTCGCGCATGCGCTCGGGATTGGTGTGGCTCATATTGATGCGGAAGACGTCGGCGCCTGCCGCAAACAGCCGCTCAATCGTGACGCGATCTGAAGAAGCCGGTCCGAGCGTGGCAACGACCTTGGTGCGGCGTCGCCGCCTCATTGCGTTCGCGCTCCCAAGGGCGAAAGGCTCGGCGCGGAGTCGGCGCGACCCGGCGGCAGCGCGATCGCCGGCGTTGGCAGCGGAAGCGCGCCAGATCCACCCGAAGGTGCGCCGCTTACCCGGCCGCCAGGCGGCGCCGGTTTTTGCACCGACTGTTCGCTCGATTCCGTCAATTGCAAGGTCCAGGCCCGTTGCCCCCCGGTATCAACTTCGAAAAACCCGGTGCGGTCATAGCCGCGGGCCAGGCAGTCGCCGATGCCGCGGATGGTGAACTCCTTGTCGCGAATGCACATAACGGCCTGTCCCATCCATTCGCCGCCGCGATCGTAGTCGATGGCGTAGACATAATAACGACTTCGCCACGGCGCATCCCATGCACAAAGCCCAACCGCCGGACCCCTCCCCGCGTTAATGAAGAAGCCGGACGGCTAGCCCGTTCGCGGCAACAAGAGTATGTTTTCGGCTGCGCCAGAAAAGCAAAAACCGGCGTTGTCAATGTGCCCCGGTGTGGGCCCCTCGGAGGAATACGATGACCCAGTCACGCCTGCCCGCCTCTAAACGCCCGACTCGCCGCCAAGTCCTCAAATCGGCGGCGTTGGGCTCTGCCGCCGCCGTTGCCGCCCCATACGTCAAAGGTGTCTATGCGGCGGGTTCCTTGTCACTCGGGGTATGGGACCATTGGGTCCCGGGCGCCAACAACACCCTGACCAAGCTGTGCAACGAGTGGGGTGCCAAGAACAATTGCGAGATCAAGATCGATTACATCACCTCGCAGGGCGAGAAGGACAAACTCACTGCGGCCGCCGAAGCGCAAGCCGGAACCGGCCACGATATCATGTCCCACCGTGACTGGAACATCCGCATTCACCAGAACGTGCTTGAGCCGCTCGACGACCTTGTCGCCAAGCTGATCCAACAATACGGGCCGATCAGCCCGGTCGCCGAATATCTCGCCAAGATCAAGGGCACCTGGCGCGGAGTTCCAACGGCTGTCGGCAGCCAGGTCAAACCATGCTGTTCACGGATCGATCTTTACAAGCAGCATGCCGGCATCGATGTGACCGAGATCTTCCCCGCCGATGAAGCGAAATGGGATCAGGCAAAGACCGAAACGTGGAATTGGGACACCTATCTGACCGCCGCCGAGAAGCTCTACAAGGCGGGCTACCCGGTCGGCTTGCCCATGGGACAGACCAGCGACGCCGTCGATTGGGTCGGCGCGCTGTTCAACGCCTTCGGCGTGGTCATGATCGATGACAAAGATAACATTAAGATCAATTCCGCCGAGACCCGCACCGCGCTCGAATACCTAAAGAAACTGATGGCGGTGAATCCGCCGGAAGTCTACGCCTGGGATGACGCCGGCAACAACCGGTGGCTCATTTCCGGCAAGGGATCCAACATCATGAACCCGCCGAGCGCCTGGGCGGTCGCCAAACGCGACAATCCGCAGGTCGCTGCCAACTGCTGGACGCATCCTATGCCGAGGGGGCCGAAAGGCCGCTTCGTCGGCCAGCTGCCGCAATTCTACGGCGTCTGGAGCTTCTCGAAGAACAAGCCGGCCGCGAAGGACCTTCTGCTCTACATTTCTCAGAAGGAATCCATCGCCCAGCTGGTGCAGGCGTCGTACGGCTACGATCTGCCCTCATTCAAGAGCATGTACGATCTCGACACCTGGAAGACGGTCGAGCCGCCGGTCGGAACCGTTTACGGCTACCCACCGCGCGGCGACGAACAAACCTCGATGCTGGGCTTCCCCGCGCGCTCGGATGTCGGCGCGCAGATCTATAACCAGGCGATCAACACCATCATGGTGGCGAAGTTCACGCAGGGCAGTGAAAAGCTCGACGACGTGATCAAATGGGCCGAAAACGAGTTGGAAGGAACTTTGCGCGCCTGAACGCGGCTCGGCCCATTAGTGCAAATGCATGCCGGTCGCGCCTTGACCGGCATGCCTCAAGCATGATCCCGAATGGTGGATACCGGTTTTCGGAAAAGATCATGCTCAAACAATAGCCAAGCGACGAGGCAGGCGATGGCCGCTACTGTTCATACCTGGTCACCACGGCTCCAGCGCAACCGGCTGCAAAGAGCACTCGGAGCGTCATCGACTGGTCTGCACCAGGTGCTGCGGCGCCGTTCGACCGTCGCTTTCCTGATGTGCCTGCCGCTAATCCTGATCATCGCCAGCCTTGTGGTCTATCCGGCGCTGTACTCAATCTATCTATCGATGCTGAACAAAGCGCAGACCCGCTTTATCGGCCTCGGTAATTTCCGCTTCCTGTTGTCGCGCGACGTGTTCTGGATGGTCGTTCAGCAGTCGGCGATTTTCGCGCTGACGGCAGTGTTCTTCAAAGCCCTTATCGGACTAATTACTGCGCATCTGATCAACAACCTGCCCTCTAAAGGTCAGCGCAAATGGCGCGGCATGCTGCTGGTGCCCTGGGTTATTCCGTTGGCGCTCTCCTCGCTGAGCTGGTGGTGGCTGTTTGACCCCACCCATTCGGCGTTCAATTACATTCTCGCGAGCTTTGGTCATGACGAGATCGCCTGGCTCAGCAATCCATACTGGGCGCGATTCTCGGTGATCCTCGTCAACGTCTGGTACGGCGCGCCATTTTTCCTGATCATGTATCTCGCCGCGCTCAAGTCGGTGCCCGAACAACTTTATGAAGCAGCCGCCATCGACGGCGCCAATTCCTGGCAGAAATTCCGCCACATCACACTGCCGATGATGCGCAACATTATCGCCATCACCGTGCTGTTCTCGCTCATCGTCACGTTTGCCAACTTCGACATCGTGCAGATCATGACGGCGGGCGGACCGCGTAACATGACGCACGTGTTCGCGACATATGCTTTCCTGCTCGGTATTCGCTCGGGCGATTTGCCGCTGGGCGCCGCGACCTCACTGTTCATGTTCCCAATCCTCGCAGTTGCGGCGATCTTTATCCTGCGCGGGGTGCGCAAGCGCGGCAGAGAAATCGGATGAGCACTGCCGCAGTCGTCGCACGCGACGCCGGCGCGGGTTTGGGCTTAAAAGGAAGCCTGAGCCGCAATCGGCGTTGGGCTCTGATCGCGTCTTACTTTTTCCTGGTTCTGTTCGCGATCTTTTTCCTCATCCCGCCCTATTACATGATCGTTACGGCGTTCAAGAGCGACGCCGAGGTCGCGCATATGGCTACCAACCCGTGGATCATCGCCGATGGGATTACGCTGGATCAATTCAAACTGCTGCTGACACAATCGGACTTTCTGATTTTCTTCAAGAACACAGCGATCGTGACGATTTGCGTCGTGTCGATCACCATGGTGGTCAGCGTATTGGCGGCATTCTCACTCGGGCGGATGAGGTTTTGGGGTTCAAGCATTCTCGCCACAGGCATTTTTCTGACCTATCTCGTCCCCGATACGCTGTTGTTCATTCCACTATTTCAGATCGTTAAAGCAGTCGGGCTGCTGAACTCCTATTGGGGAATGGTGCTGGTTTACCCGACACTCACGGTGCCGTTTTGCACTTGGATCATGATCGGCTATTTCCAATCAATCCCTAAGGAACTGGACGAGGCCGCTTTGATCGACGGCGCCGGCCACATGCAGATGCTAACCAAGATCTTCATCCCGGTGGCGATGCCCGGGATCATCGCCGCCATGATCTTCGCTTTTACCGTTTCGTGGGCGGCATTCGTTTACCCGATGGCTTTTCTCTATTCGGCGGATCAACAGGTTCTCACCGTTGGGACCGTCACGAGTCTCATCCGCGCCGACGTTTACAAATGGGGAATGCTGATGGCTGGCGCGCTGCTCGCAGCCGCGCCGCCGCTCGTGATTTATGCCTTTCTCATGGACTATTACATCGCCGGGCTGACCTCGGGTGCCACCAAGGGCTGAGAGACCAAATCATGGCCGAAGTATTGTTGCGTAACGTGATCAAGCGATTTGACAATGTCGAAGCCGTACGCAGCATCAATCTCGACATTCCAGACAATGAATTCGTCGTTTTGGTAGGTCCATCGGGCTGCGGCAAGAGCACCACGCTGCGCATGATCGCCGGCCTCGAAGAGGTTACCTCAGGCGACATCTATATCGGCGGCGAGATCGTCAACGACCGCCCGCCCAAGGACCGCGATATCGCGATGGTATTCCAGAACTATGCGCTCTATCCGCATATGACAGCCTATGAGAACATGTCATTCGGACTGAAACTGCGAAAATTTCCCAAAGATGAGATCCGTAAGCGCGTCGATAACGCGGCGCGTATTCTCGATATAACAGAGCTCTTGGACCGCAAGCCCAAGGCGCTATCCGGCGGCCAACGTCAGCGCGTCGCCATGGGGCGAGCAATTGTGCGCGACCCGAAAGTATTCCTGTTCGACGAACCGCTGTCGAACCTGGATGCCAAGCTGCGCGTGCAGATGCGCACCGAAATCAAGCGCGTGCATCAGATGGTGAAGACAACGACGGTTTATGTCACGCACGATCAGGTCGAAGCAATGACGCTTGCCGATCGCGTCGTCGTAATGAATGGCGGATCGATCGAGCAGATTGCAAGTCCGCAAGACCTGTACCATCGTCCGAAGACACGTTTCGTCGCCGGATTCATCGGCTCGCCGGCCATGAATTTCATCCGTTGCCGGATCGAGCAGAACAGCGCCGGGCTGCGCGCGCGCATTTCCGATAAAATTTCGCTTCCGGTGCCCGCGGCACGGTCGTCGCGCTATCAATCGCTGGCCGGAAAGGAACTGACGCTTGGACTGCGGCCCGAGCACATCACCGAGCCCCGGCGCAGCGATCGGGATCAGAACTGCGAATTTGAGGTCACGCTCGACGTGGTCGAGCCCATGGGCATGGAAACGATGGTTTTCTTTGGTGTCGACGGCCAAGAGATTTGCAGCCGCGTCGAGCCCACCAGTGCTGCCGGACCGAGTGAGAAGATGCGGCTTTACGCCAACATGGATCATATGCACCTGATCGATCCGCAGACCGGTCTGGTGCTCTAGCCCTTAAACGACAACCAGAGCCGGACCTGAAGCTCGCGGCGGGCACTCGCAATGCCCGCCCCTTTCAATCCACGCCTAGTCCTCGCTATACGCGTCGTCCGAGATGTCCCGACCAGTATAGTCAGGCATCATGGCGGCCGCGATGAAGCTGATCACGCAGAGCACGGCGATATAGGCCGAAATCGCGTAGCCGGTGTGATACGCGGCGAACAATGCAGTGGCGATGATCGGGGCTGGCCCCCCGGCAATGATTGACGCGAGCTGATAGCCGAGCGACGCACCGCTATAGCGCAGGTTCGGCGTGAAGGATTCCGCGATAAACGCCGCCTGCGGCCCGTACTGCAGATCATGCGGGATGAGCGACAGGAAGATGGCGATAAAGACCAGTGCCGGAGACGCGGTGTCCACCAGCGCGAAATAGATAAACCCGAACACGAACATCACGATGATGCCGATCAGATACATCTTCTTTCGCCCGATCTTATCGGACCAGTGGCCAGCCAGCGGAATGGTGAAGAACGACAGGCAAGCGGCCGCCATGACCGCAAACAAGATAAAGTCACGCGACATCTTGAGCGTGCCGACCGCATAGGCGAACACGAACGCGGTGAACACATAAAACGGCGCCTGTTCGGACAGCCGTAGCAGCGCTGACAGAATGATCTCCTTCGGCTGCTTCTTGATCACCTCGGCGACCGGCGCCTTTTCGACCTTTTCCTTGGCCAGGATTTCCTGGAATACCGGCGTCTCGAAAATGCCGAGCCGGATCCACAGACCGATGCCGACCAGGATGATCGACAGCGCGAACGGAACGCGCCAACCCCACGTGGCAAAGTCGTTGCCGGCCCAGGCGCTAAACGCCAAGATCGCAAAGTTGGACAACAACAAGCCGCAGGGCACGCCGAATTGCGGCCACGATGCAATCAGACCGCGCTGACCATGCGTGCGCGACCATTCCATCGCCAACAGCACTGAGCCGCCCCATTCGCCACCGACGCCGATGCCCTGGATCATGCGGAGCACGGTCAACAGGATCGCGCCCCAGATGCCGATCGAGGCATAGGTCGGAACGAAGGCAATAGCGAACGTCGCCAGTCCCATGCACATCAGCGTGGCGATGAGCGTAGCCTTGCGGCCGATGCGATCACCGTAATGGCCAAAGATTGCCGCGCCGATGGGACGGCCGACGAAGCCGATGAAATAGGTGCCGAAGGCGAGCAGTGTCGCCGACAGCGGGTCCTCGTTCGGGAAGTAAAGCTTGCCAAAGACCAGGCCGGCGGCCGTGCCGTAGAGGAAAAAATCGTACCACTCGATTGCCGTGCCGACCGTCGACGCAATGACTGCTTTGCGCAGCTGTGCGCTATGTTCGGCCTCAGGTAACGTGCCTACTGTCGTCGCCATAGCCATTGGCTTATCTCCCCGTTTCCTTCGCTCTTGGAGCGCGGGCTTGTCGCCGCCCGGTCCCCAAGAGCAACGATACTTCCGCCCGTCGGCGATGGCTATAGCGAACGGGCCGCTCCCCGCGGCGACTTCATGGCCGCGGGCAGGGGGTCGGGATGGCTATTGGGTCGGGCGGCTTGACGCCATCACCGTGACTGGCGTTTCGCGATAGGAGTCGGGGAACAATCTTTTGAGATTGTCGAGCTTCGGCAGGTCATTGAATACGATGTAGGGATATGTCGGGTGCAACACCAAAAAGTCCTGGTGATAGTCCTCGGCCGGATAGAACCCCGATAAGGGCTCGAGCTTAGTCACAATCGGGCCGCCAAAGACATGCGCCTGTTGCAGCTGGGCGATATAGGCACTAGCAATCCGCCTCTGTTCGTCGTCTGCATAGAAAATCGCGGAGCGGTATTGCGTACCGAAATCCGGGCCCTGCCGATTAAGCTCAGTCGGATTATGGGCGACCGAAAAGTAGATCTGCAGGATCTTGCCGTATGAGATATGCTGGGGATCGAACGTGATCGAAACGGACTCGGCATGGCCGGTTCTGCCGGTGCCGACCATCTCGTAGCGTGCCGTGTCCTTCTGGCCGCCGGCATAGCCGGAAACCGCATTGGTGACACCTTTGGTGTGCTGATAAACCGCCTGCACACCCCAGAAGCAGCCACCCGCCAACACTGCCGCTTGCAATCCACCGGCTGGGACAGCGTCCGCTGCCGGCGCCGGGATAACGACCGCCTGCTCGGCTGCCGCAGCATGCCGCGTGCGCAGGCCCGCCAAAGGAACCGCCGTCAAAACCGCGAGCACACCCTGCAAAACCGTTCGGCGTGCGGCGCCCTCAACACCTGCCGCATGGGTTCCTGCAAATCTGCGCTGCATGTTGTTTCCTCCTGGCATCTGGCGGTCGGACCGCGCTGTCGAACGACTTCATAGTCAGGGCGAAGCCGGCGCGCCAATCACAAAGCCGATGCGGACGAAAGTCGAGACGTTCACGGTTTTGTGTCCAAAGGGAAGCGCTGAAGCGCTTTCACACCGCCGGCCGCTCTCAGTGTCAGCCGTCAGTGAGTCCAAGGGGTACGCCGGCTATAGGCGAAATTGTCGGAGTAAGAGATCCTTTGGCGCTTTATCGGCTGGGCATCGAACACCTGATAGGCGATCCCGTTGCGTTCGCAATAGGCGATCGCCTCTTGCTTGGTGTCGAATTGAAGCCGCAGCTGCTGCTTCATGTCGCCCGAACTGGTCCAGCCCATCAGCGGCTCGACGGACCGCGGCTGCTCGGGCTCGTAGTCTAAGACCCATTCCTTGGTCTTCGCCCTGCCCGATTGCATCGCGGTACGGGCCGGCTTGTAAATCCGCGCGGTCATTTTCAACCGATCCCATCAACGAAGTGGCAAATCCTGACCGCGCAAACGCAAGCGCTCGCGGAAAAGCGCGGCCGGAACTGGTCGGGGCAGCAGGATTTGAACCTGCGACCTGCAGTACCCAAAACTGCCGCGCTACCAGGCTGCGCTATACCCCGCCTGTCGCCGAACCGGATACCCGTTTCGCCATCGGGCAGCAAGAATATGTTCTCTACCGCCCAACCCCCCCGCCGAAAAACGACCCGGTGACGCGGTCGCCGGCGGCAATGCCATATTTGCGCGCGGTGCCGGCGATGACCTCAAGCACAGCCCGCACCGGGCGCCCGGATGGGATCAGATCGTCCGACATAGGCTTGGCGTCTTGCGCAACCCGTACGACGCGCCCGTCGCTGGCGATGAAAATCATGTCGAGCGGAATATAGGTGTTGTGCATCCAGAATTGGACCGGCTGGTCCTCCTGGAAATCGAACAGCATACCGCGGCCCTCGGGCAGCTCCTTGCGGTACATCAAGCCGAGCGCGCGCTCAGCGGTATTGGTCGCAAGCTCGACCGAGAAGGCGTGCACGCCGGTTCGCGTCACGATTTCGATGGTGTCTTGCCCGCCCGCTCGCGCCACCGGCACGGCTGTGGCGAAAGCCCAGCCAACGACGACTAACGCGGCCAGCAATCGAAGCGAATGGGTGAATGCTATGCGGAAGAAAAGGCCGGCTGGATCTAATGCGATGCGGGCCCGAGCGGCCCGCTCTCCGGCCGCACCTCCGCCGCCATCAGCCCTTTCGGTCCTGGTCCATATCGAACCAGGACGAATTGGCCTGGGCGCAATTCGGTCATGCCGAAGCGCCGCAACGTTTCCATGTGCACGAAAATGTCGGGCGTCCCCTCCCCTCGCGTAAGGAAGCCGAATCCGCGAAGCCGGTTGAACCATTTGACCTGTGCTCGTTCGAGACCGCTTGTTGGCGCGACCGTAACATGGGTGCGCGGCGCCGGCATCTGGGCGGGATGAACCGCCGTGGATTCGTCCATTGTGATGATCCGGAACGCCTGAAGGCCTTTCGGCCCGGCAAGCGCTTCGCAGACCACTCGCGCCCCCTCATAAGCCGTCTGGTAACCATCACGACGCAGGCAAGTCACGTGCAGAAGCACGTCAGGCATGCCGTTGTCCGGAACGATGAAGCCATAGCCTTTGGCGACATCGAACCACTTGATAACGCCCAAGACCTCGATGGCCCCTGCGGAGGAGGTTTCATCTATGGGTGACGACTCGGGCTCGAGACCCGGTCTGAGAGATTTTTGTTCGATCCCGTCCGACGCCATGACGCGTGGCCGCCGCCGCTTCTGTGCTGGCGCCCGACGGGCGCTTCACGAATCTTCTTCGGAATCGAAGATAACACCGGCGTTCCGACGCGAAAGGACAAAAATGCAACACTGTGCCAAAAGTGTCATTCCCTGTGTACAATGTGCATCTTACGCGGCGGATTGCGCCGCCACGAACGGTTCCAGCACCGTTCCGATGTCATCGCGCACGACAAGATCTGCAATTTCGTCGAAATCCGTCGCTTCGCGATTGATGATCACGAGTTTTGCGCCGCTCCGTTTGGCCAGCAGCGGAAGCCCGGCCGCCGGCCAAACCACAAGCGATGAGCCTATCGACACGAGAAGATCGCAAGCTTGCGCCAAGTCCTGGGCACGCCGCACTGCGGTATCCGGCATCGCTTGGCCGAACGAGATGGTCGCGGTCTTGATGTAACCGCCGCATGTAGGGCAATCCGGAGCACAGCCGTTAGCGGCATCCATACGCCGGCGCACCCAGACCAATTCGTACCGTGCGTTGCAGTCGAGGCACGCAGCAAAGGTCGTATTGCCATGCAGCTCAATCACGTGTTCGGGCGGTATTCCCGAGGCTTGGTGCAGATTATCGATATTTTGCGTGACCACGGCCGGGACCTTGCCTGCCCGATAGAGGTTCGCCAGGGCCCGGTGGCCACGGCCTGGTTTTGCGCCTGCGAATTTCTCTTCCATGGCGAAGCGGCGCCGCCATGATTGATTGCGCGCCTCCTGGTTCGACATGAACTCTTCGAACGGGATCGGCCGGTTCTTGGTCCACAGTCCGCCTGGCGACCGAAAGTCGGGGATACCGCACTCGGTCGAGATCCCTGCTCCCGTGAAGGGCACGACCGTGCGTGCCGCGTAGACCATATCCCGCAGCCGCGCTATGGCACTTTCGAGGTCAGGCGCAATCATTGGTCATCAGCGAAGCTTTTCATAACACGGGCCGCTGTCATACAGTCATCGTTCGATAAAGCGAAATGACTTAGTCGGATGACATTTCGGATGACATTTCGCTTTAGTTCTTGTTTAAGCACGATCTTTTCCGAAAACCGGTATCCACTTTTCGGGATCATGCTGTAGCGGAGGTTTTCAAATGCGGTATCTGCATACAATGCTGCGCGTGCGCGATCTCGACGCGGCGCTCGACTTCTATTGCAACAAACTGGGCCTTGAAGAAGTCCGCCGCCGTGTGGACGAGAAGAATAAATATACGCTGGTGTTTCTTGCCGCGCCCGCGGACGACGAGCTCGTTGCTAAGGGTCCGGCAACTCGCCAGGCGCCGCTGGTCGAGTTGACCTACAACTGGGATAGCGAAGATTACGGCGAAGCACGCTATTTCGGTCACATCGCCTACGAGGTGGACGACATCTACGCGCTCTGTGAGAAATTGATGAAAGCCGGCGTGACGATCAATCGTCCACCACGCGACGGCAATATGGCCTTCGTGCGTTCTCCCGATAAGCACTCGATTGAGTTGTTGCAGAAGGGCTCGCCACTGCCGCCGAAGGAACCGTGGATTTCGATGCCGAACAGCGGGAAGTGGTGATCCGCCCCGACAGGCGGCCGGCTATCGCGCCGAAAAGCTTCGGTAAAATGGTCTGCTTGGTTGCTGCTTGGGGCAAAGGTCTCTATATGTCGCCCGCTTTGTGTATCGGTATTCGTCGTTACATTTGCGCCCTTCGTCTAGCGGTCCAGGACATCGCCCTTTCACGGCGGAAACACGGGTTCGATTCCCGTAGGGCGCGCCAGATAAATCAATGACTTAAGCGAAACGCCTAAATCAATATTCAAAAAATATTCAATATGCGGGT
>Ga0318567_10000361_pt1 | contig 19278 bp, 20 predicted proteins | sample GRESIP088b5f20_FD_203691 | JGI IMG/M metagenome (GOLD analysis project Ga0318567, IMG submission 203691) | Tropical soil microbial communities from Luquillo Experimental Forest, Puerto Rico - GRE.SIPMG.088b5f20 | ecosystem: Environmental > Terrestrial > Soil > Tropical forest > Bulk soil...
TCACAGATGTCATCGCAATCCCCAGGTTCACATTGCCCAGCATCAAGGCGGAGGCACCCAGAACTACGAACCCAAAGGTCAACAGAAGGCGGCTGTCGACTTTGTCCGCCAGAATCCCTGCGATGACCATCGACAGCATCGAGCCAACGCCCCGCGGGCTCACAGCCAGGCCGCTATCGAGAGCGGGATATCCGAGCAGCGTCTGCAGAAACAGCGGTAACAAGGCGGTCATGCCATAGAGAACAAATCCATAGAGCCCCGTAATCAGCGTGCCGACGGCGAAGTTGCGGTTGAGCAGCACATGGAACTGCACAATGGGCTCTTTGGCGGTGAGTTCGCGGGCGACAAAAGCCACCAGCGCGATTATGGAGACCGCGAAGGTCCATCGAATCCAGTCGGCTTCAAACCAATCCGCATCCTGGCCTTTATCGAGGAACAGTTGCAGCGTGCCGAGCCAGAGGGCCATGAATCCGAAGCCAATCCCATCCACAGCGCCTGCGGGTTTGGCGCGCAGGTACGGAGGGTCTTCCACAAACATTCCCGCAAGAAAGAACGCAAGCACGCCAACGGGCAGATTGATGTAAAAGATCCAGCGCCACGAGTAACTGTCGGTGATCCAGCCGCCGAGAGTGGGACCGATTACGGGCGCCACTACGATCCCAGTGCCATAGACGGCCATTGCCTTGCCGTGCTCTTGGGGTGGGAAACTCTCCAGCAGAATGGATTGAGCTAGCGGCTGCATGCCTCCGCCGCCTACGCCTTGCAGTATGCGGGCCACAATAAGCATAGGCATGGTGATGGCCATGCCGCAGAGCATGGAAGCAGCCGTAAAGAGCAGGATTGATGCCAGTAGCAGCCGTTTGCGGCCGAAGCGTCGTGTGATCCAGCCGGTAGCCGGCAGCATGATCGCGTTCGAAACCAGATAACTGGTGAGAACCCACGTGGCTTCGTCGTTCGAGACGGAGAGATTGCCTGCGATGTGCGGCAGGGCAACGTTGGCGACCGACGAATCCAGCACTACCATGAAGGTCGCCGTCATCACAGCGCTGGCGATGGCCCAGGGATTCGCGGATGGAGTCCAATGCGCTGAGAGTTCGCTGCCAGACGATGCCTGCGCGGGCATCGTTTCGGGCAAGGCGGCTGTGTCTGGTTCAATTTCTCCACTGACCATATAGTCATTGGATTATACTCAGTAGTCATAAGACTCAGTGTCGTTCGTCACGGAGAGCGGAGGTGCGGTTTGGCAGGCAATGCAAAGCAGCGAAGCGCGAACAGTAAACAACGGATGATCACCGAGTTCCGACGGGGAGAGATTCTGAATGCGGCTCGCAAGGTTTTTGCCCGCAAAGGGTTCGCCGAGTCGATTGTGGATGATATTGCCGCAGAAGCAGGTATCGCCAAGGGCACCATCTACATCTATTTCGCTTCCAAAAAGGATATCTATAACTCTCTGCTGCATCAGGATATGGAAGCGCTGAAATGTGGAATGCTTGAGCGAATGGATGCGGCACCGACTTTGCGAGAGAAGATCGTAGAGTTCGCTCTTGCCAGGCTCGAAAACGCGGAAACGAACCGCGAGATTTTCCGCATAATGGACACGCAGTCAGCCCATATCTCGATCACGCGCAGCCAGTATCGAGACTGGCTGCAGGCGCCAGTGGCGCATCTTGCTGCCGCGATTGAGGAAGCCGCAAACACAGGCAAAGTGAAGCCTGTCTCCTCCGAGAAAATCGCGTGGGCAGTTGCTGACCTGTCGCGAGGGGCAATTGTGCGTCGCCTTCTCGGATCGACGGATGCGACGCTGCCCCAAGAGGCAGCCTTTATCGCCGATCTGGTTTGGTCATCCTTACGGCTGGAACCTCAGTAGTCTGCATCGTTGGAAAGGCTCGCCAATTCAATCCTGTCTTCGCTGTTGTCGTGAATGTCGCGCGTCACGAGCATAGCCAACCGAAGCCGGCCGTGAATCGACAACAAAAAGAGAGAAGGCGAGGCGCTCGGAAATCGGCGAAGGTTCTCTATAAGGGGAACCGGATCAGGCATAGTCTTTCGTGATTCTCAATTGATCAATCCTCCTGCGCAGAGATGTTCTCTTCATCCCCAACCGTTCGGCCGCGCCCCCTGGTCCGGATATCTTTCCGTCGGCCGCTCGTAACGCCTCCACGATTGCCTCCCGCTCACTCACCTCTGAGGCAGCACCGACCCCAAGACCTCTTTTCAATTCGCGAATCGGAGCGGCCAGAGTTTCATCACGCGAAAGGATGACGGAGCGTTCGATAAAGTTTTGCAATTCACGGACATTGCCGGGCCAGGCCCAATCCATGAGCGCCGCCATTACTTCGCGCGGGATGATGCGGATCGGCTTGCGCATTTTCCGCACAAACAACGACACGAAGTAGTGAACCAATGGAGGAATATCCTCTTTCCTTTCCCGCAACGGGGGAATTACGATCGGGAATACATTGAGCCGGTAATAGAGGTCCTCGCGGAATTCCCGATTTCGCACCATAGCCGGCAAGTCACGATTGGTTGCCGCGATCAATCGCACGTCTATCTTGAGCGTTCTGTTACTGCCGAGCCTCTCGAACTCCCGTTCCTGCAGCACGCGGAGAAGTTTCGGCTGGAGCTCCAAATCGACATCCCCAATCTCGTCGAGAAACAGGGTTCCCTCGTGGGCAAGTTCAATTCTCCCCTGTTTCTGCGTAAGGGCTCCCGTAAATGCGCCCTTCTCATGGCCGAACAATTCGCTTTCCATCAGACCTTGGGGGATAGCCGCACAATTTAGGCGCACGAACGTGCGGTCACGGCGCAAACTCAGGTTGTGTAGTGCCCTCGCTATCAGTTCTTTGCCTGTTCCAGTCTCTCCAACCAAAAGCACGGTTGAATCGGTCGGAGCCACGACGGATACCTGGTCAAGCACTTTTCGTAACGCCGGGCTGTTTCCGATAATGTCTTCGAAGTTGTACTCGGATCGGATCTCCGACTCCAGGTAGTGGCGTTCATCCTCCAAACGCCTCTGAAAAACGCTCAATCTCCCGTACGCGAGAGCATTCTCGAGAGCGAGAGAAATCTGATTCGCCACCTGGACGAGGAGATCGAGATCCGGCTTGCTAAATGCATCCTCCTGGCAACTGCCGAGTGTGATCACTCCAAGAGGATTGGAGGAACCCATCAGGGGGACACTGGCGAGACTTACGATGGATTCTGAGGTAAGAGGGGCAGCAAGGGGAGCCGGCAGAGCCTTGATTCCATCTTGTCCAATGACTGTCACCATTCTGATACGGAGCTTCTCGAGATCGCTTTGGGAGAACTGCGGAGAGGGCAGGTGTTCCACGTATCCGTGACCATTCGGAAAATCCAGGGTCACGCATTGCAGGCGGTTCGAGCCTTCCTCAAAAAGCCAGAAGCCCGTAAATGCGTTCCTGAAAAACTCACGAATGGAAGCCGACGCCGCGAGGAACAACGCTCTGATATCGAGTTGAGTAACGGTGTGATTGTTAATGTCGAGAAGGAGCTTCAGCCTGTCTCGTTCATGTTCGTATCTCTTGCTCTCATACTCCAGTTTGTCTCGATACCGGTCGGCAGCTTCGAGGGCAAGAGCGCTTTCGACAGCGACTGACACGTGCGTGGCAATTGCCCCCATCAACTCAATATCGTCGGCACTGTATTGTTCGTGATCGGTCGCTCCGAAAATCAGAACGCCGAGCTTTCGACGGGGACTGGAAACCGGAAAAATGTAGGCTTTGGGTATGCCATCGAGACAAACGCGGTGGACCAACTGCGGGATCTTCTGCAATTCCTGGCGTGCATCGATGAGAACCGGTTCCTGCTTGTCCAGTACCTCGGCAATGACTGTGTTGCTGAATGGCACTTCGGTCCCTACCGGAATGCCGGGATCGAAACCGCCCGCAGCCAGGGCGTACAGCTGCATCGTGCTCAAGTGACGGTTTAAAAGCAGAGCGATCGCATTGAACGATACAACCTTGGAAAGCAAGTCCGATACGCTGCGCAATAACTCCTGAATATCCGGTTGCGATGCTACGGCCGTCGAGACATCAAGCAGTGCCTGATACCTGTCGATTCCCAGGAGGCTCGAATTGTCTGGTTTCCTCATTCGTTCAAACTGCCCCAAACGTGGTGTCTCGCTTGAGCATTCCTCCATGGATCGCGTTCACCTGTCCGACAATGCTGCTCTGACAACCTCCACCGCTATAGCAGTTGCCGGCTTACAACAGATGCATCTTCTCGTCATCGAACGTCCTTATGAGGACAGCGCCGAGCACCGTAAAGGCCAATATCATTGCGGACTCGGTAACGATGAACAGAGGTCTCCTATGCGCCGGCGAGAGCAGGTTGGCATCCGACAGATATTCGAAAAGACAGCCGATCGCGACAACGAAATTCAGGCAGAGGATCAAGATAATGCTGAGCGCCGAGACCAGAATGGAAATGCCTCTCCACCTGAAACCTCCCCACACCAGAGCGGCGATCGCGACGACGATCATCGCGGAGATGGCTATTCTGTGCACTGGCAGCGCGGTACTAAACGGCAGAAATAGAGCTAGGATGCTTGCCGCGACAGAACATCTCATGAAGGCATTCGCCCATTGTTCCAGAAATATTCCCGCGAAAAGTCTCAGCACCACGACAATTCCTATACAAACCTCAGACACCGCCAGAGCGGCAACAACGAGTTTCAAGAGCTCGGACATCGTAGTTCCATGAAGCAGCTATGTTCCTGGAACCAGCATGTAGTTCCACTAACGAAGCAAGCATGCGGCAAAGGCGCCAACGTTTAAGACACTTACGGAGCCGAATACAGAATTGCTGCCGCCATCTCCGGTCCTCTCCCGGGGGGATTGAAAGCGGTTCCCACCGGAGAACCGGCGGGCTCCGCACGCCACAACTTCGGCTATTGGATTGCGCAGCACCTTCCTCGAAATGCTTGCCGGGGACGCGTCCAGCCCAGAACGTTCTCCGGTATTTCCAGGGCAAAACGGCAAATACCCCTTGCATAATTCACCATTAGGTTAATAATATATCCGATGAGAATCGCGCAATGAAAAAAACACCGAAAATCGCCAGACGCCGGCAGCCCGGAAGGCCGGGCAAGGAAGAGCTGGACGGCGCTCTGCTGCTTTTGCGGGCTGCGGAAACCTCGTTTGCCACTCTTGGCTTCAGGTCAACCACAATCCGCGGAATCGCGCAGGCGGCGGGCGTTAACCATACCCTCGTGATTCACCACTTCGGTTCCAAAGCCGCACTGTGGAGGGCGGTAATGGAAAGAATAGCCAACTACCTGAAACCGTTCGTCCAGAATCTGCGCGAGTTGCAGGGGCAGACTGAAATCCCTATCCGTGAGCGGCTCGAGAAGGCGTTCGGATTGATGGTCGCCGCGACCTGTGGAGAGCCAGAGTGCGGATTGCTGCTTTCGCGGATAGGTTCGGAACGCGGAAAGTCTCTCGATCTGTTGGTCGAGATGTTGCTTCGGCCGTTCCACGATGCCTTCTATCCGTTGTTGGAAGAGGCGTCAAAGGCTCGGGTCATCAAGAAGCAGAGTCTGGAGATGCTGTACTTCATGATCCTCAATGCCGTAACCGCGTCAGTGTCATACAGGCACGTCTTCAACTATTTTGACAACACTCCGCGTAGTCTTGCCCAACTCGAGGAGGGCATCACCAAGCTCTTGGTAGTGAATTTCGCTAGTTGATGAACATCAGGTATTTCGTATTTCGAAGGCGGCACAGGAGGATGTTGTGAAAACGGACATAGGCACGATACTCGTGGCCACAGACTTCATGCAAAGTTCCCGCCTCGCTCTCGATTATGCTGTCTTTCTGGCGCATCGTCTGCACGCACATTTGGTTATCGTCCACGCTATTGAACTAGGCCCTGAAGCGAGCAATGTCGAAATTGTCTGTAAGCAGCCAAGCCGGACGCGCATGGAAGCTGCTGCAAGACTCCAGGCATTTGTAGAAGCGAGCGGAAGAGACGGAGTACCTACGGACTCGATCCTTGTTGAAGGTTCAGTACCCAACGCGGTAACCGGGGCGATACAGAGGTTCGGTGCCGACCTGCTGGTCATGGGCACCCAGGGGGTCCATCGCGGATTGGGGCACCTGTTGATTGGTTCGAATACGGAGGCCCTGATGCTGCGCTCCCCATGTCCAACATTTACGATTGGCCCTCACGTGCTCGCCGGAGTTGGCCTCGACAGCCGGTTCAAGAAGGTGATCTACCTTTCGAACTTCAGTGCTGCGTCAGCCGCTGCTGCACCCTATGCTCTGCAACTCAATCGGTGTCTGGGAGGTGGCATAGAGATCTACCAGGTGGTCCGTGACCGGGAGGAGAAGGAGAAGACCGGAAAGTTCAAGGCGCTTGTGGAGCGTTACTGTGCGCGTCTCAAATGCTACGGATCGGACGTCAAGGAAGAGTGGTGCGATCCCGAGTTTGAGCTTGGCAGGATTATTTCTCCCGATGAGGCGTTAGAAGAATCCCTCGATCCATCCATATTGATGGTCGTTGGCGCACCGGAGATGACGACATTAAGGCGCCACCTTTCTGCGAGCTTCCCTTACCGGCTTCTGGCGAATGCGGCTTGTCCCATACTGACGGTTGGCAATGAGACCGTAACAGGTACCCCAGTGGCTGCTTGAAAGGAAGTGTGCTGTTGCTGGAAATACGCTCATGCTGGATTCGGAGCCTGATCTGGGCAATTGCTCTAATGACAGCAGAGAACTTGTGCTGGGCATCGGGAGCACACGGCAATCCGCTGAGTAGTGACCCCTTGGTCCGAGAGGCTTTGGAGCATTTCTATCACTTGGATTTCCCGGGCGAGGTCGATTCTTTCGAGCGGCTTCATGCGGCACATCAGGGCGATCCTCAGGCCACCGCGTTTGTGCTCGAGGCCGTCGTCATGCAGGAACTTTACCGATTGGACCTGCTCGATACGACCTTCTACGCCAATGATGGTTTCCTTTCCGGCAAACATCCCGCGGTAGAGGACCCTCGAGTGCGAGATCGCATCTTTGCGCTTACGGATGAGGCCGTTCAGGAGGCCGATTCGAGAATTGCGAGAAACCCGAAGGATGTTGACGCATTGTATGCCCGCGCATGGGCTCGGGCACTCAAGTCCATTTATGTAGGCATGGCGGAAAAGAGCTACGTTGCCTGTTTCCGGCTGGCAACGAAGGCAAGAGACGATGATGCGCGCGTACTGCAATTGGATCCGGAATACGTCGACGCGAAACTGGTCACCGGCATTTACGAGTATGTAGTCGGCTCTCTTTCCTTCCCTTTTCGCGTATTGATTGGTTTCGCCGGAATAACCGGCTCCAAATCCCGGGGAATAGACATGCTGCATGACGCCGGCAATCGCGGCATTCTGTCCAGTGTGGAAGCGCAGACCGCTCTCGCGCTATTCCTGCGGCGCGAAGCGAAGTATCAACAAGCGATTCTTTTCATCGGCAAACTAAAACATCAGTACCCGCACAATTACCTCTTTTGCCTGGAAGATGCCAACCTGCGCAAGGATGCTGGAGAAGGCATGGGGGCTGTCGCGGCCTATCGCGAGGTTCTCGCCTCCAATGCAAAGCCGGGCTACTTCAGTTCAGCGCAGCTCGAGCTGACCTATTTCGGCCTGGGAGAAGCCCTGCGAGGGCAGCGACACTATCCGGAGGCAGCGCAGGCTTATGAACAGGCCGCAGAAACCAGGAGTGTGGGGCCAGAGCTTAAGATTCGCTCACTCGTGGCGGCCGGTGAATGCCACGACCTGAATGGTGATCGGCAGAGCGCAATTAAGGACTACACCGCAGCGATCCGGGACGGCCCCGGAACCTCTCGCGCCAACCTGGCGCGGAAACGCCTCCGCAGCCCCTATCGCGGCAGTTAAGAGACAAGGGGCGTTCCCAGCAAATCAATCAAGAGAGGGGCACACGAGTTGAGAAATGAGAAATGAGAAGTGGGTGAGGACTATGCTCGCCTTGTTATTAACCAAATGGGCAATTAAAGACCGATTCATCTGTGGCGACGGGAATCAAAGCACACCGCCTGCTTTCGTGAATCAGTTGGTTGAACGGGAGCGCCAGCTTCTGAGGAGGCATCCGGACAAAGGATATGGCAAGAAGAGAGCACAAACCGCAATTTGAGCGCCTCAGGTTCGGGCGAGTCGACCCACAAATAGACGATGTGGAGTCGGCGATCTCGAGGTCACGAGAGTTCCTGCTTTCCGAGCAGCACCCTGACGGTTACTGGTGCGGCGAACTTGAGGCTGACTCGATGCTTGAGGCCGACTATATCTTTCTTCACAAACTTCTGGACAGCGGTGATCCCGACCGGTTGCGGCGCGCATTCACTGAGATGATGCGCTACCAGAATGACGACGGCAGTTGGAGCCTCTATCCGGGCGGCCCAGGGAACATATCGCTGTCTGTGAAGTGCTACTCCTCGGCGAAACTGATGGGATTGAAAGCGGACGACCCGCGTATGCAGAAGTGCAAAGCGTGGGTTCTCGCCCACGGCGGCGTCGTCGAGTGCAATACGTTTACGAAAGTGTACCTCTGTGCACTGGGCGAATACGATTACAGCGCTGTTCCCGCTATTCCGCCCGAAATCATCCTGTTCCCCCACTGGTTTTACTTCAACATTTACGAGATTTCTTCCTGGTCAAGATCGATCCTCGTTCCGCTGGCCATCATGTTCGCCAAGAAGCCGTTCAAAAGACTTGCACCGGAGCAAGGCATTGATGAGTTGTATGTCGGTGGCAGGGAAAACGCAAAGTTGCGCCTTCAGGTGAGTCGAGAGTCTGTCTTCTGCTGGCGCAATTTCTTCATCCTCCTGGACCGCTTGATGCACCTTGCTGAGGCGGTTCATCTCAGGCCGTTACGAAAGCTGGCTCTTCGCCGCGCGGAGAAGTGGCTTCTGGACAGGCTGGAAATGAGCGATGGACTGGGCGCGATCTATCCGGCCATGCTGAACGCCATTATCGCGCTGAGATGCCTTGGATACTCGGAGGAACATCCGCAGGTAGTGCGGGCCCGGGTTGAGTTCGAGAAACTCGGGATCGAAGATGCGCCCAACGATGTCATGCCTGAACCAACCTTCCGAATGCAGCCTTGTGTATCACCGGTCTGGGATACAGCTCAGACCGTGTATGCGTTAGGCGAAGCCGGCGTGCCTGGCGATGACCCCCGCATGATCAAAGCTGCCGAGTGGCTGCTATCTAAAGAAGTTCGACATAAAGGCGACTGGGCGGTGAAGGTTCGCAATACCGAACCGGGAGGATGGTACTTCGAGTTCAATAACGAGTTTTATCCGGACACCGACGATACGGCACAGGTGTTGCTGGCGCTCAGCAAGGTCGATCATCCCGATTTGTCCACCGTGCTCCAGGCAATCGAGCGAGCCTTGCGTTGGGAGTTGGCCATGCAATGCCGTAATGGTGGATGGGGGAGTTTTGATAAAGACAACACCAAGATGATCTTTCAGTACATCCCGTTCGCAGACCACAATGCGATGCTCGATCCGCCAACAGTCGACATCACGGGCCGCATGCTGGAGATGCTGGCCGTCTATGGTTACACGCGAGAAGACAAACGGATTGAAAGAGCGATTCAGTTCATCTTCTCCGAACAGGAGCCTGATGGAAGTTGGTACGGCCGGTGGGGTGTCAACTACCTCTATGGCACCTTTCTTGTACTACGCGGTCTAGAGGCCGTCGGTGTGGACCGGCATGAACCGCAAATACAGCAGGCGGCAGAATGGATTCGCATGGTGCAGAATCCTGACGGCGGATGGGGGGAGACGTGTGGCAGCTATGACGATCCCGCGACACGTGGCATGGGTTTAAGCACGGCTTCGCAGACATCCTGGGCGCTGCTTGGCCTGTTGGCTGCCGGCGACGACCGTTCTGACTCGCTCGCCAAAGGGGTCCGATGGCTGCTTGAGCGGCAAAGAGCGGATGGCAGTTGGGACGAGTCGACAGGCGAAGGCAAGGCGCGACAGAGCATCATCACCGGCACTGGGTTTCCGCGGGTCTTCTACTTGGCTTATCACATGTATCGCCAATACTTCCCTCTGCTGGCGCTCGTTGCCTATCAGCGCACAAGGAGTTGTCGCCATGAAGGCGACACGGAAACTGATGCCAGGAGGTACCCAATTCGTTGGTTGAGATTGCCAGAGATCCCGGCCTGACAGATCCCACTCGCAGTCGCCGCAGAGACTGCGCTTCACGGATTTCGCGCTAGCCCGCGAATGTCGCTTTGCTGCGCACAAACGCGAGGAATTCAAGTGAGTAGCTTCTTTGAATTTGTCGGCAGAGTCGCCCGTTTCGGCTTTCGGGTCATCGTTGACGCCTTTCGACCACCCCTTGAGCTGAAGCAACTTTGGAGTCAGATTGAAGAGGCAGGCTCGCGATCCTTGCCTCTGGTTGCAGCCTCTGGGTTAGCACTTGGCGTCGTCATGACCCTGCATACGCGAAACACCCTGGTCACTTTTGGCGCTGAAGCGGCGATTCCCAAGGTCCAGTCCGTCGGCTTTTTTGTCGAGATCGGCCCGCTGCTGGTCGCTCTGCTGGTCGCCGGCCGCGTGGGAGCGGGAATTGGAGCCGTTCTTGCAAACATGCGCGCGACAGAGCAAATCGACGCAATCGAGGCCTTATCGATCGACTCATTCAAATACCTCGTCGTGCCGCGCGTGTTGGCCTGCGTGGTGGTGCTGCCGCTGCTGACAGTGTTCATGGATTTTTCCGGAATGTTCGGCGGGTTCCTGTCTGAGTATGCGCTCTCTCATGTATCCGCTCGCTTGTACATTACCCGCGCCTTTACGAACCTTGATTTGGCGAACTTCATACCTCCGACCCTAAAAACGGCCGTATTCGGTTTCATCATTGGCACGATCTCCTCATTCTTTGGCTACACCACAAATGAGGGCGCCGAAGGTGTTGGGCGAGCTGCTACCAACAGTGTCGTCCTCTCCTCTCTCGTCATCATTCTCGTCGACATTCTACTGGTTCGCTGCATCTTCCTTCTCTTCCCGGAGAGTGCGATATGAATGCACAAGCGCAAGTCGCGATCATGCTGGATCACGTCTCGAAATCCTTCGGAGAAAAACACGTTCTGCGCGACATATCGCTCGAGATCAGGCATGGAGAAGCTGTTTGTATTCTCGGTCGTAGCGGAACAGGCAAGAGCGTAACCCTCAAGCTGATCATCTCGCTCCTAAGGCCGGATGCCGGCCACATCAGGATCGACGGTGACGACATCACGCAGCTTGAGGGGGAACATTTATCTGCGATGCGGAGAAAAATGGGCTTCTTGTTTCAGAATGCAGCGCTATTCGACTCGGTAAATCTGCATGACAACCTTGCCTTGCCATTAGAGAGGCTGACAAACAAATCGAAAAATGAAATCGAAGAAATCATTGATCGCGTGTTGGGAGAAGTCGGCTTGTCGGCAGACACAAGAACTATGCCGGTAGAGCTTTCGGGCGGCATGAGAAAGCGAGCAGGCTTGGCGCGGGCGATGGTGCTCAATCCTGAAATCTTATTGGTAGACGAACCGAGCAGCGGTCTCGATGCAATCACGGCGTCAGAAATAGATGATCTTCTGCTGCGCCAAAAAGTACAACAGGGGACCACGATGGTCATCGTCACACATGATTTGCGCGGCGCGCGGCGCTTAGGCGACCGGTTTGCTGTGCTCGATCGGGGTTCGTTCATTGCCTTCGGTGCGCTGAGTGAGCTCAAGGACCACGAAAACGAAATGGTGCGCAGACTCGTGGCGGAGGGTTAGAAGTGAGAAGCCGGGATCTGACAGTTGGAATCTTTCTTATCGCAGGTGTGATCCTGTTCGCTTGCGCCATCTTCCTGATCAGCAGCCAGCATGGCGCCTTTGCGCCACATTTTGACATCTATACCGAACTTGGGGATCTCGACGGACTGACAAAAGGAGCAAAGGTTCAAGTCGCCGGCTTGGGTGCAGGTGAGGTTACGGACATCGCCATCCCCAAGGCCCCCGGGACTCCGTTTCGAATCCGGCTCAGGATAGACGATCGGTTCCACCCGCTTGTGCGAACAGACTCGTTTGTGACCATCGCAACCCAGGGAGTAGTTGGAGACAAGTTCCTGCTTATTCATCCCGGGACTGCGCGGAGTGCAGAGGCGAGCGCCGGATCGACGCTTCCAGGCAAGGATGCCGTGAGCATGGATGATTTGATGACGGGCGGTGCTGAACTGCTCAGCGAGGTTAAGAGCACTATGGCGACGACACGGCAGAAAGTGGACAAGGCCCTCGACGTTGCCACCACGACAGCCAACAACGCGAACGACGTTATTGTCGGCGTCAAGGAGGGAAGAGGTACAGTTGGCATGCTCTTGCGGGATCAGGCAACTGCCAGTCGTATCCAGCAGACCATCCAAAACGCACACGAAGCGTCAGAATCGCTCAATCGTACGTCTCAACAGGCAGGCCAGATTGTCACTGACATTCAATCTCGTAATCTTGGCCAAAAGGCAGACGAAGCCATCTCAAATGCGCAGAGCGCAACGCAAAACCTCAAGGCGTCCTCCGAACAGATTCGAGGAACTGTCAGCACCACGTTGGGTCCTAATGAACAGGGAGTCGATGCGGCTACCAGCGTGCGCCAGTCCCTCGCCAACGTGAACGAGGCCACGGAAAATATGGCCGACGACACCGAGGCTCTGAAGCGCAATTTCTTCCTCCGTGGCTTTTTCAAGAAGCGGGGCTATTACAATCTCTCGCATATTCCGCCCGATCAGTACCGCAAAAGCAAGACATTTTCGAGTTCCCGCAATCACAGGGAGTGGCTGCAAGGGGATGACGTTTTCGCAGTCGGTCCTAAAGGGGACGAGGTGCTGACTGCCTCCGGGAAAGCGCAGATCGACAGGGCTGTTGCTGAATGGCGCGACTTCCTGGATGGGCCTCCGCTGATAATTGAAGGCTATTCCGCAGCCGCCGATCCTGCTGACCGTTTCGGGGACTCACGCAAGCGGGCTGCAGTGGTACGAGATTACGTCCGCAGGCGGTTCCATCTGGACCCGCAGAATGTCGCTGTCGAAGCTCTCAGCGATCAACCACCTTCCGGAGTGGGCAAGGACAACTGGAGTGGAATCTGCTTGGTGCTTTTGGCTGCCTCCCAAGGCGGAGGCTAGGAGTCCATTCGATCATCCTATCGCCCGTACTCACAGCCTAAAGCCACATCCAGTGGTCGGCAGCCTGGATCTCCTTATCGATCCCCCGTTCGAACTTCCCACACCTCTCCGCGGCGTGCCGTTCCAGCGAACCAACGACCTCATCGCAACTGTCGTCATGAGTGCCGTCGGCATGATCGGCCTCGCATTCGGTTTTCGCGACCTCGTCCGGGCAAGGACGCGTCAGATCCACTTCGGCATCATCCCTTCCGGGTAACGCGCGCCGTATCCACCGTGAGGCAGAATCTGCCTGATGCGATCAAGGTCGTACATTTTAAGACTGACGGTCGCGGAGTTCACATTCTCTTCGAGTCGTCTTGTATTGCGCGTACCTGGGATCGGTACAATGTCGTCGCCTTGCGCAAGCAACCAGGCCAGCGCGAGTTGGGGCAAGGTGATTCCCTTGGATCTGGCGAAGTCACCGAGTTGGCCCGTAGCCTGTACATTTCTTTCGTAATTACCGGGAGCGAAGCGTCCGTCGAAGCGCCTCATGTCACCTTCGGGAAACTGGGCGCCCGGCTTCGCTTGGTCGGTGAGAAATCCACGACCGAGCGGTGAGTAGGCAACGAAGCCAATGCCCAGCTCGCGGAGTGTTGGAAAAAGAACCTCCACATCCCGTTCGAAGAGCGAGTACTCGGTTTGCAGCACCGAGACTGGCTGGATTCTATGCGCGGCTCGAATCGTCTTTTCGCCTGCCTCGCTCAGGCCGAAGTAGCGCACCTTACCGGCCTGGATCAAGTCCCTCACCGTGCCCGCAACGTCTTCGATTGGCACGTTCGGATCTACGCGGTGCTGGTAGAGGACGTCTATGTGGTCGGTTGCGAGGTACCGAAGGCTGTTGTCTGTCACCTCGCGAATGTGTTCAGGCCGGCTGTCGGTGCCGTGCTCGCGCGTGAACCCGAACTTGGTAGCGATCACGACCTTCTCGCGAACCTCCTTTAACGCGCGACCTACGATCTTCTCGTTCTCGCCCCACCCATAAAGTTCGGCGGTGTCGAAGTGGGTCACCCCAAGTTCGTAGGCATGCCGGATCGTCTCGATGGCTTCGTTCAGGTTGGAAGGGCCGTATGCCAGGTTGATCCCCATGGCTCCGTAGCCGATGGCGGATGACATCAGGCCTTGACTTCCCAGTTTTCGTTTCTGCATTGCTGGCTCCTTTATCCTTTATGAATGTGCGCCGGCACACGAGGTGAACGGCAATGCACATTCGTTTGTGGTACTCGGCCCGGGCTTCATCTTGTGTTTGATACACCCGGACGCTGCCGACAAGCGCTCCGCGAGGTTTCTTGTGGTGAACCATGACTGTGGTCAGGGCTCCCACACGCCCGCTTCGCGGTGAGCCCGCGTGACGTAATACAGACTATTGGGCAATCCACTCAATCAGCGGAGATCTGAACCAAGTCCCGAGAATGCAGCTTTGGATCTTTTCGCTCTTGCCAGGAAGGACGCACGGAACGCTGAATGCGCGCCAACGCATTACCGACTTGCATCGAAGCACGAAGCGCGTGCTTAGCTTTGAGCGGGCCAACAAGACGCATTTCACTAATCCAGTGGGCAGCCGCGCTTACAGAGCAGCCACATTGGGCACAATCCGGATCTCCTCCAAAAACGCAGGGCTCGACCGGACTCTCCAAATCCGCAGAGTAGTTCTTTGACAAGCGAGAGAACGTGCAGTCTCTGGGTGAGGCTGGAGGATGGAGCAGTGCTTGCGCGTAGCCATCCGGAGTGAGCAACTTAGGGTAGAGCTTGCTGAGGTGCGATAGCTGTTGCGTGACGTAGGTGCGCGTCGCCGGAATGAGTCGCTCGGGACTCTCCTCTCCTCGCTGTGGAGAGTAGAGACTCACCCATATGCTCCGAACCTCATTGCGGCCGCTCCAGAAGCGCACGTACTCTTCGAGATATCCTTCGCGTTCAAGCATCTGTGCAGTAATTGTCCAGTGGATGTTGACTAGGCCGCCGGCGAGATTTGAGAGAATTCGCTCATAGGTGGCAGGTTGCCTACGCACATCGTGGTGTTCAGGCAATCCATCAATCGACACAGCGACTGTGAAATTGGACAGGCGTGCCCACTCTTCAGGAATGGGAATAATACCGCTGGTGACAATCATCGTATGAATGCCGCGGTCACAGAGCACGGGAAGAATACGGCCAAGTTCGCGATGGCGCACCATCGGCTCGCCACCAACCAGCGTGACCTGCAACGGCTTGTGTCTGTCAACGAGATCCAGGATTCCACGAACGAGCTCGTCGCCACGCTTGTCACTCAGTCCTCGCAGCGTGCGACCTTCGCCAAGATGGTCTGCCCCATAGGCATAGCAGCCGGGGCAATGCAAGGGGCACTCACGTGTGATTTCTATCGAAAGAATTGGCGTATGGCCACTGAGGACCTTACCCCAGGATTGCCAGACATTTCTAGTCTGCACTCCGTTGCCTCGTAGGGAAGAATTGCTCTCGCTAGTACTCGGTTTTTAGACGCGCGTGAAGAGCGTACGTTGCACTTTTTGGCTTTGACGTTGAGACATTCGTCGACTCAAAGCGCTATTGAAATATCTTTTGCAATTTGTGCCGAGGATTGATACTTTTCTGGCATAATATTAACCGCATGGTGAATTACGGAAAAACAGCTTCGTTATCGAGACGCATGAAAGTAGGTGTCAGTCTGGCTAGCTGCAGACCGGATTCAAGTCAGAGCCCTGTTGGTGGGGTAATTGTAAGGTTTGCGAGAGCCCAGACGATCTAGGCGAAACAGTTGATCGTCGAAGACGCAGGCAGATTGGACGACAACTTTAATCAATTCGCTATGCCAAATTGCGGACGAGGCGAAGATGAACTACCGAGTCTTGACAGTGTCGAGGGAGTATGGAAGCGGCGGGGCCAGGATTGCCAAGAGCATTGCGGACAATTTGGGATGGAAACTATTGGACGAAGCCCTGATTGATGCAGTTGCTTCTGCTGCGCACGTGGATAACGCAGCCGTCAGTGAGTATGACGAACATGTTGAACACTGGTTGCATCGCCTGAACAGGCGAACTCTGCGAGCTGCAGCCATAGCCGGTGGCTTCGGAGCAAGCGTGTACAACTGCTTTGACGAAGACGCCGCAACCTCGCTCACCTCGCAGATCATCGAACAGGCGTATGCGGACGGCAACTGCGTCATTGTCGGTCGAGGGGCGCAATGCATACTTCGCGGTAAGGCAGCTGCATTTCATGTCTTCATCTATGCTCCGTTCAAGGAGCGCGTACGCCGTCTACAGGATCGGCTGGGATCTCCAGCAAACTTCGGACACCGCATCCAAACCGTGGACGCGGAACGCGCGCGCTACCTGTATCAGCGATTCTCGAAAAACTGGGTTGACCCGCATCTCTATAACCTGATGCTTTTGTCCACGGAGGATGAGGAGTTGACGGCACGGCAGATTCTCTACGTCATGAATGAAGGGTAGGATTGACAGTGCGGTACGGTCGGTAAACTCCCAGATACAAAGACCGGGGGAAGGACAATCTCTGCGGACAGGTTCGTTATTATCTTGGGATGCTCTGGTGGTGGTAAAGTTTCAGCCTTATGCGTTAAAGCGATGGGTAAACTTCATGCTTATGGGGTATCAAACTTCAGTTTGATGGGGCTTCGACTACTGTAAGCCGCTGAATTAGATGGGTCCAACTTCAAGCCTATTCGTTAACGAACAACGAACACTCCCATCGGCCACGCGTACGCCATGCGCGCGCACCGATTTTTTCATGCAGAATTCGCAGTCACGGACTTGACCGCTCCGCAGCACTGTCGCCGATTCTGACGACAACTGTCGACTGCTCGGGGCGGGCGATGTCGATGCCGATCGCCTAAAAGATGGCGGCGGTGGTTTTCCTGGCCCGTTAATAGCGGCCGTGAAATTGCGAGTTGTCTGAGCCCATTTGTCCGCCCGCAAAACCTGTCCCGACAAACCTGCGCGCGGCTCGCCCCCTTCCTACAAATCCTGCAGCCTTCATCCAGCGAACCTATACCCATATGCCCATGCGGAGAAATCCGCCTGGGCATAGCTTTTTATGGAGAACTCATGCACGTTTCCAGGATTCCCCAGTTCCTCGTTTGTCCTTTCTGTTCTCTGAAACAACTCGAACGCACCGACGGAAAGTGCGCTCGTTGTCGTCAACCGATGGGATTCACCTATCTCGAGCTCCATCTGACAAACTCCTGTGACATCCAGTCCGAAACTTCAAAGTGCGCCGGACTGCTTCTGCGAGCTCTGAGACTTCGGCGCGGCCTCACGCAGGCCTCGGTTGCCTCGCTCGCCGGCATTCATCGAACCTATCTGTCGCGCTCGGAACGGGGTAAGGTCATGCCGTCTCCCGTCACCCTGCTGCGCATTGCTGGTGCGGTCGGCGTGGACAAGGTCATGCTGCGTATGCGCAACAAATGTCGGTGATCGTAAGAGGATCAATTGCACGAGAAGAGCTCAAGAACTTAGGAGTGTGCCGATTACGGCACACTCCTAAGCCGCAAACTGCCGCCGGTGACGGGATCTGTGGAAACATCTCCTAGAGAAGCAGGGGGAAGAGCAGGACAGTTAAGTTTGGGCCGCATGTTGAAACGCGACGTAAGACTCGCGCACGGGAATCATCCCGGCAAGACAGGCGGGGGTTGAGAGTTCGAATTTCTCTGCGGCCCACCCAATTGCAGGTCCTGCGCGGCGTCTCGAACGAAAGGATAGCTATGGGCGTACTTGATGATGTTCTCTGCAACAACGATCTGTTTGGCAAGCACAAGGGCGAGACACGTCACACGCAAAGTCTCAATTCCGTGTTCCCAGGATCCACATACGAGATCACTCCTTCAGGGCGCCTGGAGCTATTGGGATACACCTACGAAGATCGCAGTGATCCAAACGCTCAGGGCTGGGAGCGATTCTTGGGGTGGATGACACCGGTCTTCACTGGACAGCGCCGCGATATGGACTTGCACGGTTGGGTAGAGTTCCCAGGTTTTGGCCGGGCCAAGTTCACGGATGGAACGATGATTGCGTTTGAGACTGATTCAGACCAAAGCGCCACAGTGCCCGTGCAGGAAAGGACCGACACTCCTTCTGTACTGTCGCCCAATATGGAAGCACCTATCTACATGCAGGACGAAGCTCTGGGAACGTTGCGAGTCAACGGGCGGAAGGTGGAGGCAACCTGCCTACGGTGTAGGCATTTCATCACGAATGATTGGGGAGCGCGAAAAGTTCTCGAACGCTTCTGGGCGCATCAACTGCTCGAGCATCATGTGCCTCCCGATTTGATCGGAGTAGAAGGCCTGGAGTACGTTGGCGCGGCTGGAATCCGCCTTGCAGTGCAAATCGTGGTGGTGTCGAGGCCGCGGTCGTAGGCATGAGGACCATCCACGATCCATCGTGAGTCGGTCCGGAAGGGAGAGTATGGGAGGTATCCAAAGCGAAAGAGTCATTCTGGTCGAGGGCAACGCGGGCGAGATTGTTCCCAGTGCTAAATTGGCGGCCGACATGCATGGGTTCGTCATTATGGTTCCGCCCGGTGAAGAAGGTGAGCGGTTGCTCGACATGCTGTGGCGGATCACGATGCTCTACACATTTACGCCCCGTATGCTCAGGAGGCGGGCGTTCCTGCGCAAGGTGGTGGAAGCGGTGTGGAGCAAAGAGAGCCGGAAAGACAAGCCGGCCCGGCGTCCTGCGCGTAAGAGGGGGAAGGCCGCTCCATCGCCGATGCGCGACGCGGAAGAAGAGAAGGATCTGGAAATCGCTCGTCGGGTGATGAAGGACAACCGTGAGGCTCTGCATGAGCTGGCTGGGAGCGTGCCGGATATCGAGGACATTCCTCGCAGGAAAGTTAAGTCCGGGATCACGACGAAAGTGGTGCGGGAGGTGGAAGGCACCAAATTGCGCAGAGCGTCACTGCCGGCTCCCCGGGAAGGAAGTAACGCTAAAAAACGAAAGTAAAACTCACATGCGAGCACTTGTCATTTCCGACATTCATTCCAATCTCCAGGCATTCGAGGCTGTTCTTGCCGCTGCGCCGAAATACGACTCCGTCTGGAACCTCGGCGACGTCGTTGGTTATGG
>Ga0318567_10000364_pt1 | contig 19223 bp, 17 predicted proteins | sample GRESIP088b5f20_FD_203691 | JGI IMG/M metagenome (GOLD analysis project Ga0318567, IMG submission 203691) | Tropical soil microbial communities from Luquillo Experimental Forest, Puerto Rico - GRE.SIPMG.088b5f20 | ecosystem: Environmental > Terrestrial > Soil > Tropical forest > Bulk soil...
TAAGGTTTGTTGCCACACTCACCGCTACGACTAACACAAAAAAGCCGAGCGTTTTCATTCTTTTTGTTGTTTCCATATTCTTCAATTAAATTAATAATTTGGTTATAGCTTTGTCTGATTTATTTTATAACTACAATAGGGATTATTGTAACTTTTCTTTTTGCGAAAATAAGCAAAAGTCATTCCATCAAATTAAACTACCGGAGATATTTATCTACAATTAACGTTCACTTTTTCGGGCTTAACTCGTATTAACAACAACAAATTCGTTCGTGAAAAAATCTGAAAATTTCGAACAAAAAAGCCACCCTGAACAGGTGGCTTTCAAATGAATTGATTAAAATATGCCAGTTGAAAAATGTCAACTTGTCAGATATCCTTATTTTTTAAAACCATAAACAGCCAAATCGCCCAATTCTTCTTCAATGCGAAGCAATTGGTTGTATTTTGCCATACGGTCCGACCTGCTCAACGAACCGGTCTTGATCTGACCCGAATTAGTTGCAACTGCAATATCGGCAATAGTAGCATCTTCGGTTTCGCCTGAACGGTGAGAGGTTACCGAGGTGTAACCGGCACGATGCGCCATTTCGATAGCATCCAAGGTTTCGGTTAAAGTTCCAATCTGATTCACTTTAATCAAAATGGAATTTGCACACCCTAAATCAATCCCTTTTTTCAGGTAATCAACATTCGTAACGAAAAGATCATCGCCTACTAATTGGATTTTACTACCCAATTTATCAGTCAATAACTTCCAGCCTTCCCAGTCGCCTTCGCTCATACCGTCTTCGATAGAATCGATCGGATATTTGCTTACCAATTCGGCTAAATAATCAGCCTGTTGAGCCGAATTACGCTTAGCTCCGGTTGGGCCTTCAAATTTAGAGTAATCGTAAATGCCATCCTTGTAAAATTCTGATGAAGCGCAATCCAAACCAATCGTTACATCTTTACCAGCTTTGTACCCGGCTTTTTCGATAGCCGTAATGATCGATTCGAGGGCATCTTCCGTTCCTTTAAGCGTTGGAGCAAATCCACCTTCGTCGCCAACAGCTGTACTAAGGCCGCGATCGTGAAGTACTTTTTTCAACGAATGAAAAACTTCGGCACCTGTGCGCAAACCTTCTTTGAAAGAAACTGCACCAACCGGACGAATCATAAATTCCTGAAAAGCAATCGGAGCATCGGAGTGCGAACCTCCATTGATAATATTCATCATAGGAACCGGCAACACAAACGTGTTTGTTCCTCCAATGTAACGATACAAAGGCAAATCCAGATATGCTGCAGCTGCCTTAGCCACTGCCAGCGAAACACCCAAAATAGCATTTGCACCCAGGTTTGATTTTGTGTTTGTACCATCCAGCTTAATCATCAATTTATCGATGGCACGTTGTTGCAACGCACTGATTCCAACCAAAGCCGGACCCAGAATGTTATTTACATTAGCAACCGCTTTCTGAACGCCTTTACCGAGGTAACGGCCTTTATCGCCATCGCGAAGTTCAATAGCTTCATTCTCACCGGTTGAAGCACCGGAAGGAACTGCAGCCCGGCCAACGACACCGGATTCTAACAAAACATCAACTTCTACGGTAGGATTTCCGCGCGAATCAAGGATTTCGCGGGCAACAATTTTTTCAATTTTACTCATGTTGTTTTTTAATTATAGAATTATATTTCTAATGATTGATTTTCGTACCATTATTAACGCATACCGGAAGAAATTGTTCGGAGGGGAAGCACAAAGAACAGGGGGACAAGTTCAGAAAAAAGTAGTATTTTTGCCCAAACAACAAGAAGCTAAACTCAAAAGAAAACGATATGAAAAGATTAATTCCATTGGCAATTATTTGCCTTATGTTCACAACATCGTGTGCCCAACTACAACAAGTTGCCAATCAAGTTTCGACTGCAACTAACCTGACCGGAACAAAAGTTACGAATACGGAAAATATTTCGGGACTGAAAAGTTCGCTGAATGTGGGGATAGAAAATGCTGTTTCAAACCTTGGGGCAGAGAATGGATTCTACAAAAATGAAGCGATAAAGTTGTTGCTGCCACCCGACGCCAAACCTATTATCGACAATATACGCATGATTCCTGGCGGACAAGCATTGGTAGACAAAGCTGTATTATCGCTAAACCGGTCGGCCGAAGACGCTGTGAAAGAAGCCACACCAATTTTTAAAAGCGCCATCATGAACATGACCATTACCGATGCAACAAGCATTTTATTTGGAAACAAGGATGCCGCCACCCAATACTTGCGCAAAGCCACTTACTCGCAACTAAAAGCTGCTTTTGCGCCAAAGATTCAGACATCGCTTGAGAAACCACTGGTAGCCAACGTATCTACCACAAAAACCTGGAGTGCATTAACTTCGTCATACAATAAAGTTGCCGGATCGCTGGTTGGATCGGCCACCGGAATGAAATCGGTAAATGTAAACCTGCAGGATTACGTCACCGAGAAAGCATTGGACGCTCTGTTTTTGAAAGTAGCAGCCGAGGAAAATGCTATCCGCACCGATCCGGTAGCCCGTGTAAATGATTTATTGAAAAAAGTCTTCGGACAATTGGATAAGAAATAATTGCAAGAATCCGTTGCTCTTTTTGGAAAAGTTATTTTCAATTGTCGAGGCTTCCGCCCCAAACCCCGACTTACTTTTTGTCTTAACACAAAAAGTAAGCAAAAAGGTCAAGACTACGCCCGCTTCGCTCGAAAAACTTACGGTCGGAAAGCTAAAATCCCCAAACTCCTCCCTACGGTCGTCAAACAGTGGGTATTTTTACGCTTTCTTTCCTTGTTTTTCGGCTCACCGGACAAGGTCGATCCCTGTCAGGAAAGAGCAGATTTATAAGTTCTGACATAAAATAAAATGGCATAACCCTTATCCCCTTCAGGGGTTAGGGGTCATCTCACTCAAACTCCACCACCGTAATTCCGGCTCCGCCAAATTGAATATGTTCGTCACGATACGTTCTGACGCCATGAACCGTTCCTAGGTACTGGCGGATCATTTGGCGCAGCGCACCGGTTCCCGTGCCATGCAAAATGCGCACAGAAGCCACGCCAACCATTACCGCATCATCAATAAAATACATAACAGCCTGCAGGGCTTCGTCGCCACGCATGCCACGCACATCGATTTCCGATTTGAACGTGAGCTTGCGTTGGCGCACCTCGTCGGTGGCTGTGCTGCCCAGCGATTCGTATTTATGCTTCTCTTTCTTCAACTGATTATTGCTGACAGGCTCCAATTTGGCCAATTTTACAGTCGATTTCAGGTTCCCGAATGCCACCAACGCTTGTTTATCCTGCATTTCAATAATCGTTCCGGTGGCCGTTTGTCCCTTCATTCGGACATTGGAACCAACTTTCAGAATTTCGTGTTCCGCATTTTGCGTTCCGCGTTCTACTTTTTTTATATCTGTCTTTTTGCTTAGTTGAAGCTTCTTATTCGCATCCCTCAAGTCCACTTTAGGGGATTTAGGGGTTTGGTCAACACCAATCTTCCTTTTAAAATCTTCCAATTCCTTACGCACAGCTTGTGTCCGTTCCTTTTCGGCATCGGCTTCTTTAATCTGACGAATGGTATTTTCGATTTTTGCATTGGCTTCGCTCAGCAGATTTTTGGCCTCATCTTTGGCTTTGGCTGTGATTTCTTTTCGCTGCCTATCCATCCCGGCCATTTCAGCCTCATACTTTGCCAACGTTTCTTCCAGTCGTTTTTCTTTCTGGCGGATTTGCTGACGTTTGTTTTCCCAATACCGCTTATCACGCACAATGTCTTGCAGGTGCTTGTCGTAATCGAGATGCTCCGCCCCCACTTTGTCGGCGGCCTCGGCAATTAAATCTTCGGGCAAACCGATTTTGCGGGCAATTTCCACGGCAAACGAACTTCCGGGATTGCCAATGCTAAGTTGAAAAAGCGGTTGCAGGTGCTGGCGGTCGTAGAGCATCGCCCCGTTTACAATTCCTTCGGTATCTTCGGCATAATGTTTCAGGTTGGTGTAATGCGTGGTGATAACGCCAAAAGCCTGGTTCCGGTTGAAGCGTTCCAACGTGGCTTCGGCAATGGCACCGCCAATCATCGGTTCGGTTCCGGTACCGAATTCATCAATCAACAACAGAGTTTTCGGATTGCTGTTCCGGATAAAATATTTCATATTCGTCAGGTGCGAACTGTAGGTAGACAGATCATTTTCGATCGACTGTTCATCGCCTATGTCGATAAACAAGCGATCGAAAATACCGGCGCGGCTGCTATCGTGAAGCGGAACCAACAGTCCGCATTGCAGCATGTATTGCAACAGCACCACCGTTTTCAGACAAACCGATTTACCACCGGCATTCGGACCTGAAATCAACAAAATCCGTTGCTTTTCATTCAGGGTAATATCCAGCGGAACAATTTCTTTCCCCTGCTTTTTCAACGACAAAAACAAAATGGGATGCACCGCCTTTATCCATTCCAACTGGCAACAATCGTCGACACGCGGTTTGATGGCTTTTATTTCGATGGCAAAAAGCGCTTTTGCACGCAGGAAATCAATCAGGCCAAGAAAATATTGCGAAGCAAAAATAGATTCGGTATGCGGACGTACAAAGTTGGTAAAATCTACCAAAATGCGCATAATTTCACGACGCTCCTCGCCTTCCAGTTCCCGCAAGCGGTTGTTGGCTTCCACCACCTGGGTGGGTTCGATAAAAACCGTTTTCCCCGTAGCCGACTCGTCGTGCACAATCCCGTTTACCTTGCGTTTAAATGCCGGCGAAACCGGGATTACCAACCGGCCTTCGCGCATGGTGGGCGCTACATCTTTTTCCACATACCCATCGGCCTGTGCCTGGCGCAGGATTGAATTCAGCGTCCGGGAAATCGATCCCTGAACCTGAAAAACATCCTTGCGAATGCGTGCTAACTCGGGCGAAGCATTGTCTTTGATCTTGCCAAACTTATTCAGTATGGCATCAATGCGGTTAATGATCAGCGGGAAAGTTTCGATGCCCAGCACCAATTCGTTCAAATGCGGATACACTTCGGCTTCGTGTTTGGTAAGAAATGCCACCAAGCGGCGCACCGCTTCCAACGCCCGGCGCAGGTCGAACACTTCCAGTTCGTCCAGAAACAAACCTTCCACCCGCACCCGCGACAAAGCCGGACGGACATCGTAGAAATCGCCAATAGGCAATTCGTCGCTGTCGGTGGTGAGTACCCGCAGCATTTCGTCGGTCTGGCTGAGAAGTTTCAGCACTTCCGCATAATCCGACGAGAATTGTATTTCATCTACTTTTTCCTCACCCAACGCGCTCACACATTTGTCTTTCAACAATTGGCGGATGGTGGAAAAAGCTATTTTTTGTTCGATATGTTCTGGATATAACATAGACCCCTGGCCCCTAAAGGGGGATTTTTAGTTAGTTTTGGTTTATATTTTGCAAGAAGAACCGATTTGTTGAATCATGCATCGTTTCTTACTTACCACGGGTTGCACCGCGGTTATTCAAATTGACTCCTTTCAGGAGTCTAAAAGACATTTTCTTTTTGATCGTGTATGTTCTGTTTATATCGAACTCACATTATAGTAATTGGCTATAGTCTACGAAAAATTCTGGCAATTATTCATTCTGCCCTATTGGGTTCCCGGTTTTTCAAGCACTTGTTTTTGCAATAAAATTAACCCTGGGTTCGTCCAGATTCGTTTTTATCCAATAATATTAACCCTGGAGCCGTCCAGATCCATTTTTATCGAATAATATTAACCCTGGAGCTCTCCAGATTCATTTTTGTCCAATAATATTAACTCTGGGTTCGTCCAGACTCGTTTTTATCGAATAATATTAACTCTGGATTCGTCCAGATTCATTTTTATCCAATAATATTAACCCTGGGTTCGTCCAGATTCATTTTTATTCAATAAAATTGACTTCCCACAAACTCAGATCCGATTTTATTCAATAAAATTGAATCCCCACAAACTCAGATTCGATTTTATTTAATGTTGGAGCGTCTGGCAGTTTCCGGACAGGTCATTTTTAAATTTTTTAGTTGCCGGCATTTTCCTTTTCCACTTTCTTCGCCTCGTCCCAAATCACATCCATTTCGGCCAATGTCATCGATTTTAAATCTCTGCCAATGGTAATGGTTTTCGATTCGAGATAATTGAAACGGCTGATAAACTTGCGGTTGGTACGTTCCAGCGCATTTTCGGGATTAATATCATACAGCCGGGCAGCATTAATCAAGCTGAAAAGCAAGTCGCCAAATTCAGCTTCCATCTTGTCTTTATCCATCGCTGCAATTTCTTCCTTGAATTCATCAATTTCTTCCTGCACCTTGCCCCAGACTTGCTCGCGATGTTCCCAGTCGAAACCCACGCTGCGGGCTTTATCCTGAATACGATGCGCTTTGATCAGGGCCGGAAGCGACATCGGCACACCCGCCAACACCGACTTATTGCCACCCTTTTCCTTTAGTTTCAGCGCTTCCCAGTTTTGCATCACCGCTTCGCTATTCTCAGCTTCCACATCGGCAAAAATATGCGGATGGCGGTAAATCAGTTTTTCGCACAATCCCCGGCACACGTCGTAAATATCAAAATCGAAGGTTTCGCTGCCCATTTCCGAGTAAAAAACGATATGCAACAAGATATCACCCAATTCCTTGCGAATCTCTTTTTTATCGTCGCGAATAATGGCGTCGGCCAGTTCGTAGGTCTCTTCAATGGTTAGCGTGCGCAAACTCTCGAAAGTCTGCTCTTTATCCCACGGGCATTTAGCGCGCAGTTCGGTCATTATCTCAAGCAGGCGTTGGAATTCCTGCAATTTTTCTTCTGTAGTATGCATGTCTTTTCGTTACAAATATTTATTGAGCCTCAATTCACTTACAATCGAAACAAGCACACAAAGGTACGCATTTTTCATCTTCCTTTGCCTATCCGGACAGTTCTGCTTCCGGCATAAAAGTCCCCGAAAAATAAGGGTCCAGAAAAAACTTTTATCCTTTTAGGATTTATTAACCTCAAAACTATTGCAGAAATAAAAACTTGCCATACTTTTGCGGTGTACTATTTCACTAATACACTAAAACAACAAGTCAAAAAAAATTTCAACATGAAACGAGCAATTTTACGGTGAGGGAGTTGATTCCAAAAAAAACTGTTCATTGCGAGTTCCATGCGACAATAATATAAAAAAAATAAAAATAAACGCATGAATAAAAGTATGATCAACATTCAAAATTTGGAGTTTAGTTATAGTAAACAAACTTCATTGCTTTCGAACCTGAACCTGCAACTTGAAGCAGGGCGCATCCACGGACTGCTGGGAAAAAACGGCGAAGGTAAAAGCACGTTGCTGAAATTGATTTCCGGATTGGTATTTCCCAAACAAGGGGAAGTTAATGTAATGGGATTCGAACCCAAAGAACGCCACCCGGAAATGTTGCAGGAAATATTCTTCCTGCCCGAAGAATTGCCTCAACTGACGCTGAGCATTGAAAACTACGAAAAAGTATATGCTCCCTTCTATCCGAACTTCAACCCGGTTCAGTTCAACGAATACCTGAAAGAATTTGACGTGCAAACAAAAAGCTCCATGCTTAATAAATTGTCGCACGGACAGAAAAAGAAAGTCTTTGTAGCCTTCGGATTGGCCACCAACACCAAGCTGCTATTGATGGACGAACCAACCAACGGACTGGATATTCCGTCCAAAGGGCAATTTCGCCGCATGGTGGCTTCGGCTATCGACGACAGCCGCTGCCTGATTATTTCCACGCACCAGGTTCGCGACCTGGACAGCCTGATTGACAGTATCACCATCATGGACGGCCACGAAATTGTATTCAACGAACCGACAGAGAACATTACCCAAAAGTTGCTCTTCAGAGTTGCTGAGCACAATGGAACTGACGAAACGGTGATTTATTCCGAAGACTCATTGCGCGGACTGTACCAGGTTTGTGAAAACACCACCGGCGAAGAAAGCAAGCTGGACATTGAACTATTGTTTAATGCGGTATTTACCGACAAGAAACGAATCATGAAACTTTTCAAATAACCACTAACACACTATACGCAATGAATACAACATTAAATTTCAATCGCTTAGAATTACTCATCAAGCGCTATTTTATAGAAAACAAAAACAAGGAATTGATCTATTGGGGCATTCTTACACTGGTATTCTGCCTGAACCATCAAGCCGGCTCCGCAAAAATGATTATCTACATCATGGGATTTATTTTTGCAGCAAAACAGTATAAGATATTCACTTACACGCCCGGTGGCATGCACTACCTGCTTATACCTGCAACCCATCTCGAAAAACTGGTTTCCAGCATCCTGCTGAGCACCGTTTACTTCTTCGGAATGGCTTTGCTAAGCTATTCGATTGGAAACATTGTCGGGACTAACCTGCTCAATATTATTTTGAATCAGTCAGATCCACTATCGTGGGATATGTTTAGCCTCAATAATGCCTATTCGATCGGTAACAACATGCACTTCATGCAAGCAAGTCCGTTTGTTGAACTGATTATCGGATTCCTGACCATTCAATCCATCTTTTTGCTTGGGTCGATTTATTTTAAAGGAAATGCCGTAGCCAAAACCATGCTAAGCGTTTTTGCAATCTTCTTAGTGCTTGGATTCATCGAATTGTCCTTGCTGAAAGCCTTATTCGGAGGTATGTCAATAACTGGAGACATGAGGTCACTCAATTTTTCCTCCGACAATTCACCAGCATTCACAGTTTTCGGATATATATTTAAAACAATTGGCTACTTACTCATCCCATTCCTTTGGGTGGTTACGTACTTCCGATTAAAAGAAAAACAAGTATAACAAAATGGAATTTAATCAATCACAAGCCATTTACCTGCAAATTGGCGATTATATATGCGAACAGATTCTGATCGGGCGCTGGAAAGAAGGCGACCGGATTCTGTCGGTGAGGGAGTTGGGTGTAGCCCTGCAGGTCAACCCAAACACGGTAATACGAACCTTTGATTTTCTGCAAAACAACGACATTATCTTCAACAAACGAGGTGTTGGATACTTTGTGGCAGAAAATGCACATAAAAAAATAATTGAATATCGGCGGAAACAATTTCTTGAGTTCGATTTACCAATTGTTTTTAAGAATATAAATTTACTTGGCATGAGTTTTGATGAAATTAAAACTCAGTACGAAGAATATAATAAGTCTAATCAATAATTTGGAAATATCCGTATGAAAATATCCCAACGTATCCCAAAAGCGATTGCTGTGGTTATCATAGTAGGTATAGGTATTCTTAGCAGAACAGAGAATAAACAAGTAATAACTAATCAGTTTGAGCAATTTAGCGAAAAATTGGAAAGCAATGCTACAAAGTCGGATTCGCTGGATACTGCCAGCACCGAAAACAAATTATTCATTTATACCAAGTCAATTATCCAAACAAGTATTCGTCACTTAATCTCAAATATATGAAAACAAGTAACAAATTATTATTAGGCTTCTTCTGCCTGGTCGTAGTAAATTTAGTAGCTGCGAATATTGCTGTAAAATCAGAAATCAATAAAGCTCCTCAAAGCAAAAACCCGTTAGAAATAAGCAAAACTGAAAATTCTCTTTTATTGATTAATCAGAACGTAGTGGTTCTGTCAATCAACAAAAACACAACGCAAGAACAATTAAATGATTACCAGAACAAACTGAAAGAAGCCAATATCAATTTAAATATAGACAAAATAGAATTTGGTTCTGATAAAAAAATTAAATCTCTAGGAATTTCCGTTGACTGCAATGATGGTTTTAAAGGTTCAGTCAACCAAACTCTCACTGGAGGTGAAAAGATTGGCTTCTATCGGATATATTCACCAAAAGCTCCATCGCCTTTCGGAATGTATCCAATGACAATAAAATAATTGGTTTTTAATTAGTATTATTAGGTTGCCATTTTGCCGTTGTGATAACGGCAAAATGGTTTTTTTATATAGCCCTATTCCATAAACGGATACTTTTTGCTAAGTTTACAACACAAAACAAAGATAATTTAAGGCACAATGAAAAAACTATCAATTCACAGCCTGATGCATGTTCCGTTCGAAGGATTGGGCTGCATGGAACAATGGATTACCCTCAATAACCATACGTTCAGCTACACGCACTTTTATGACAATTACCAACTTCCCGACATAAATGATATTGATTGGCTTATCGTTATGGGCGGACCCATGGGTGTTTACGATGAAGCGCAATACTCATGGCTGGCCGAAGAAAAAGCATTTATCCGGGAGGCTATCGAGAAAGGGAAAACGGTTATCGGCATTTGCCTCGGGTCACAATTAATTGCTGAAGCATTGGGAGCAAAAGTGTATCCAAACAAGCAAAAAGAGATTGGCTGGTTCGACCTGGAACTTACAACCGAAGGTAAAAATCAAAAAATTCTGGCTGGCTTCGAATACAAGTTTCCGGTATTTCACTGGCATGGCGACACATTCGATTTACCAGCCGGAAGCAAGCGCTTATTCCAATCGGAAGCAACCGCCAATCAAGCTTTCTTGTACAAAGAAAAAGTACTTGGATTGCAATTTCACTTTGAGGTAACCGCCCGGACTTTACACGAGATGGTACAAAACGGGATTTCCGAATTAGCAGAATGCGAAACAATTCAATCGGCAGAACAAATTCTTAAACAAACAGCGTTTATTGAAGCCAACAATAAAAAGATGTTTCAGATACTGGATTATCTAGGAGAATAACCCCTACCCCTAAAGGGGAACCCAAAATGTAAACTCTTTACAACCCCATTAGGGGTTAAATGTCGGTAAAAACAATTGATCGGCCCTCTGTCTTCGACCCCATACGGGGTCGGACTTTCTTTAGGATGTCATTTTCTACCGACCTTGAATCCATACAGGATTCATTAGGATAAATAACGGATAGTTATAAATAATAAATCAAACAAAAGTAATTCTCCCTTTAGGGGTTAGGGTTATTCTATTGCTTATTTATCACTTCCAGCCCTGCATTCAACCAAATATCAAGGTCTTTGTTGTATTCTTGTTCAATGTTGAATTCTTTATCCTTTTCTTTACCCAACCGCACAATCACTGCATCCAATGCCGGAATAGCAATGATATATTGTCCTAACATACCACGCATATACTGGATTTTCAATCCCCGGTAGTTGGCCAGCCAAATTTGATAACCGTAAAAAGTACAAGGAACAGGAGGATCGGCTTGCGTTTGTCCCGGGCGAAGCCGGCGGGTGAATTTAAGTTCCGTAGCCGGCGTAGTAGCTGCTTTGATATAATTTGAATCAATTACCTGCACACCATTCCAGAAGCCTTTGTTGAGGATCAACTGACCCAGGCGGGCAAAGTCGCGCGCATTGGAATTGAAGCAGCAATACGCTTTTTCCATGCCCTCTTTATGATCGAGCGACCATTGTGCATCTTCTTCAGCCTGAATCGGTGTCCATAACTTTTCGGAAGCATAATCGGCAATATTCTTTCCCGTAGCCTTTTTCAGAACAAAAGCCAGAATCTGTGTAACCCCACTTTGGTAATTGAACCGGACACCCGGTTTCTCAACCAATTTTTCTGTTAGAGTCAAATCCCAAAGGTTGTTGCCATAATAAGCTTGGGTGGTTTTAGAAAAAAGCGAACTATACGACTCGTCCCATTCCACTCCGGCACTCATGGTCAACAGATCTTTAATGGTAAGCACTTTGCCATCGAACGAAGTCCACTCAGGCAAGAAATCACTCACCGGCTGATCAACGCTCTTAATCACCCCATCATCAATGGCACAACCAATAAGCAAGGAAATAATACTTTTGGCCATCGAAAATGAATTGCTCAGGCTCAACGGACTGTAATTTTTCCAATATTGCTCCAGGATAATTTTTTTATGCTGGATAACCACAAATCCCACCGTTTTATATTTAGCAAAATCGGCTTCAAATTCCGTTGGGATCTGTTTATTTTCCAAATCCGGAGCAAACTCCCAGGGATGAGGATCTTCAGCTTTTACAATCCGGTTTTCAAAAATTGTATATTGACTAATCGTTGGCATCCAGTGCACCAATGCTTTCCGGACATAATAATTGCCGGGTACTAATAGAAAAATACCTGCCCCGACTACAATTGTCAAAAGCAGATATAACGCAATTCTTCCGAAAGAAATTTTTTTAGTCGTTTTCATAAGGCAAATTAGATTCTATGAACTCTTTTCAGGAATAAACTCAGTCAGTAGAATCGGATTAAATTCATATTTTTATAAAACAGTTCCATTTTATAAAAACTCAAACATGCCGCAATGTAAATCCTTACCGGGGATTACAATATCTAGCATTTTATATTCAGTTCGTTGAGAACTACCCGAATTTTTTCGTAGGTCTTAATGGTGTTGGGCACCAAAGGCAAGCGCAGTTTATTTTCGATAAAGCCCATAACTGCCAACATACTTTTTACTCCGGCAGGATTTCCTTCGACGAAAAGCAACTGAATAAGCTCTGTAAAATGATAATGAATCTGGCGGGCATTGTCGTAATCGCCTTGCTGGGCCAGACGTACCATGCGGCTGAACTCACGCGGAAAAGCATTTCCAATAACCGAAATAACTCCAACAGCCCCCAACGTTATCAATGGGAAAGTAATACCGTCATCACCCGAAATGACCATGAAATCTTTCGGTTTATTTTTAATAATATCGTCAATTTGAGTAAAATTGCCCGAAGCCTCCTTGATCGCGCAAATATTAGAAAACTCTTTAGCCAAGCGCAAGGTGGTTTCGGCTAACATATTCACCCCGGTACGTCCCGGAACATTGTAAAGTACCACAGGCAGTGGCGACGCTTTAGCTACAGCGGCATAATGCTGGTAAAGACCTTCTTGAGATGGTTTGTTATAATAAGGGGTAACAGTTAAGATGGCATCGATCCCACTAAAATCGGTTGCTTTCAATTTTTCAACCAAAGCTTTCGTGTTATTACTTCCCACGCCAAGCACGATAGGCAACCGGCCGGCGGCACATTGCACCACAAACCGGGTCACATCTTCCTTTTCTTGCTCGGTAAGCGTCGGCGTTTCGGCAGTTGTACCACATACAACCAGATAATCCGTGCCATTTTTGATTAGATACTCCACCAATCTGGCCAGCGCATCATAATCAATCGATTCATCACTTTTAAAGGGTGTTATCAACGCTACACCCATTCCTGTCAGTTTATTATTAATCATCGGTACAAGGAATACAATTTGTTTGCAAAAGTACAGTTTTAATCCGTAGTTTGTATGCTTTTGAGATAAAAAATTATCTGGTCGAAAAGGTAAGTTTCGTCAATCGGATTATCAATAGGTTCAACGTTTTGCGCAGGAACTTTCAGTCCTCCCACATCAAGCATAAAATCAAAAATAGGCAATTCTGTTTTTCTCAAACCCGCTTTCAAGGTTGCATGGGCATACATGGCGATATATTCCAACGCGACAACCGGTTCTACCGATAAATCGATCAACAGATCGAACTCCAAACTTTTAAGTTCATTGATAAACGAGGCTTCCGGCTTTTGAAAAAAGTCGGTCTGCTTGCAGTGCAAAATCCGGAATTCAGGCAATATAGATGCAGTGACTTCTTTTTTATTGATAAAACCCCATGCCGATACTTTTTTACCATCTTGTTGCAACCCGGAAATTATCTTACGAATATTGGTGTTTTTTTCCTGCAAGTCACTTTGGAACAACAGCAATATCGTTTTTGCCTTATCATAACTCACAAAATGATGTTCGCGAGGCATTTCGTCCAGGTATTTCCGGGCACGCTTTTGAAACAAATAACTATTTAGCTTTTTCATGGTTCAATTTAATTAAAATAATGTTGGATCCGCTTCCTGTACTTCGGCCTGAACCATCGACAAAAAAGTTTTTTCATCGACTAATTTCACGCCCAGCTTCTCTGCTTTTTTCAACTTCTCCGGCCCCATATTTTCGCCAGCCAGTATGAATGATGTTTTTGCCGAAACGCTTCCCACATTTTTACCGCCGTTCATCTCGATCATCGATTTATATTCATCGCGCGAATGTTGTGAAAATGTTCCGCTAATGACAATAGACAAACCTTCCAGTGCAGTTCCATGGGCCTGCAGTTTTTCTTCCGACAGGCTCATTTGCAAACCTTGTTCTTTCAATCGGTTTAGCATTTCAATATTCAGCGAATCGGAGAAATAGGCTACTACACTCTGTGCAATCCGTCCGCCAATTTCGCCCACAACAATTAATTCATCAAACGTGGCCTGCTCCAACGCTTCGATATTTTTGAAAGCATAGGCCAGCTTTTTAGCAATAGTTTCGCCCACAAAACGAATCCCGAGGGCAAAAATCACACGTTCAAACGGCACTTCTTTCGATTTCTCGGCGCCATCTTTAATGTTGTAAGCCGATTTTGTTCCCAAGCGCTCCAACCGGATCAAATCGGGAACTTTCAGCGTGTAAATATCGGCTATATTGTGTAACAAATCATTTTGATACAACAAATTTATCGTCTCGCTACCCAACCCATCGATGTTCATGGCCTTGCGGCTCACAAAGTGTTCCATCTTGCCTTTTATCTGGGGTGGGCAAGCATTTTCGTTCGGGCAATAATGGGCAGCTTCGCCTTCGAAACGCACCAAAGCAGCGCCACACTCGGGGCAATTCTTGATAAACTGCACTTTGTCGCCAAGCAGAATGCGGGCATCTTTATCCACCGCTGTAATCTTCGGAATAATTTCGCCACCTTTCTCCACAAAAACCATATCGCCGATATGCAAATCGAGCGCTTCGATAATGTCGGCATTGTGCAACGAAGCTCGTTTGACAGTGGTGCCCGAAAGTTGTACCGGATCCAGGTTAGCCACAGGAGTCACAGCCCCGGTCCTACCCACCTGGTACGAAACGGAATTGAGCCGCGTCACCGCCTTTTCAGCCTGGAATTTATAAGAAATAGCCCAACGCGGCGATTTGGCGGTAAAGCCCAACGCACGTTGTTGCGACAGTGAATTTACTTTCAACACAATGCCATCGGTAGCCACCGGAAGGTTCTTGCGCTCTATATCCCAGTAGCTGATAAACGCGGAAACTTCGTCCAATGTTTTACAAACTTTGGTGGCATCGGATATTTTAAAACCCCATGAATGAGCGGTCTTCAGGTTTTCGGAATGCAAGTCGGAAGGCAGGCTTTCGCCCAATAAATAATAAAGGTAAGCATCGAGCTTGCGGCTGGCCACCACGGCTGAGTTTTGCAACTTCAACGTTCCCGAAGCCGCATTACGCGGATTGGCAAAGAGTTGTTCTTCCTGTTCCTCCCGTTCACGGTTCAGCTCGTCGAACACCGACCACGGCATCAGTATTTCACCCCGGATCTCGAAAAGCGGAGGATAATCCCCCTGCAACCGCAGCGGAATACTGCGAATGGTTTTTACATTAGCAGTTACATCATCCCCTTTCTCACCATCACCCCGGGTCACGGCACGCACCAGAACGCCATTCTCATACGTGAGCGAGATGGAAGTTCCGTCGTATTTCAATTCACAAACCAGTTCAAAGTCTTCGTTCAATCCCTTGCGCACCCGTTCATAAAAATCCTGCACTTCGCCTTCGGAATACGTGTTTCCCAACGAAAGCATCGGGTACACATGCGCTACCTGCTCAAAACCGTTGGCAATATCGCTCCCAACTCGCTGCGTAGGCGAATTCGGATCGAAAAACTCGGGATGAGCCGTTTCCAACTCCTGCAATTGCCGGAGCTTGGCGTCGAAATCGAAATCGGATATAGTAGGCGCCGACAGCACATAATAATTATAATTATGTTGCTCAAGTTCTCGACGAAGGGATTCTATTTGGTCTTTGATCATGGGTCAGTCAGAAGTTACTGGTTACGAAAAACAAGCTGTCGGATTATCCTACGCATAAGATTCAGGACATCTTGATATGCAAAAATAAGAATTTATAGACAAGTAAACAAGTAAAAGATGCGATCGTCTATATCAAAAATACAAATTCTTATTTCTCAAATATCGCAGACGATGAGATGGCTTTTACGGATAGTAACCCGCATTGTACAAACAGTAAGCTGATATATAAAGTTGAAGAACTGGTGTGTACAGACAACAAACTGGTTGTTACAGACAGTGAACTGTATTGCACAGGCAATGAACTGATCTGTAAAGTTCATATACCTCCACTCGTTTGTTCGACGCTTTGCTTACACCTATTCGTACCGGATAATTTTAGCCGGGGTTATTTTGGTAATGAGGTAAGATGGCCCGATCATCATCAACAGTGAGGCCAGCAAGGTGCCCGCATTAAGCAAAATGATATACAACCAATTAAAACTGACAGGAACTGTGGTTACATAATATGCTTGCGGATCGAGCGGGATGATACCCGTGAAATATTGGATGGCACACAACGACAAGCCAATCGCATTGCCCCACAACATCCCTTTTCCAATCAGGAAGGCTGAATGATAAAGGAAAATCTTGCGCACCGACCAGTCGGTTGCACCCATCGATTTCATAATGCCAATCATATTGGTACGCTCAAGGATGAGTATCAACAAACCGGAAATCATATTGAATCCGGCAACAGAAAGCATCAGGATCAGAATAACCCAGACGTTCATGTCCAACAAATCGAGCCAACTGAAAATTTGCGGATTGAGTTGCTTGATTGTTTGGGTGGAATACGCGGTGCCATCTTTATTGAATCTGTTGGCAGTAGCATCATATACCCTGTCCCCCACTTCATCAATTCTATTGAAATCGGTAATCAGCACTTCCAACCCGCTGAAAGAATCGGCCGACCAATCATTCAGCGTCTGCACCTGACGCATATCCGCAAGTATGAAAAGCTTATCGTATTCAACGAAATTGGTTGAATAAATACCAACAATTTTAAACTTACGTGCCCGAACCTGATCCTGGATAAAGTAAGTATAAAAGCTATCGCCAAGTTTTAAGCCCAACAAATTTGCCAGGTATTTCGACAGAACCACCTGGTTGCTGGGCGTGCTTCCCGAAACATCCAGGGTTTTTCCTTCGATAAGATTCGCTTTGAAAAAATTCCAGTCGAAGCCGGTATCAATCCCTTTCACCACAATTCCCTGGAACTCTTTATCGGTTTTAATAATGCCCGGCTTGGTAACAAAACGTTGCACATGCTTTACGCCATCAATCTTCAACACTTTCTTTATCAAAGCCGGATCAGCTTTGATCGGGTTCATTTCGTAAGTATTGTTATTATCGAAATTGGTAATCTGGATATGTCCGCCAAACCCAATGGTCTTATTGCGAATTTCCTTTTTAAAGCCAATGACTACCGCCACCGAAATCAACATGACAGCCAACCCTAAAGCAATACCGATGGTGGCAATACGAACGGCAGGGCGAGAAACATTTTTCTTGCCCTGCTGGAAATGGATGCGTTTAGCTATGAAATATTCTAAAGACACTGAATACTGTTAGTTGAATGTAAATTATTTGGATTTGCAGAATCTATGACAAACCCCTCCGCTACGCTCGTCCCCTTTTAAAAAGGGGACATCTTCGAAGTGCAAAGTTTAATGCGTTCAATAATTTTCAACGCTTCATTTTCCTCTTTGCGTCTAAAATGATCAAAATCTGACAACCGTCTTCCCTTTTGCAAAGGGAAGTCCCCGACAGGGGGAAGGGTTAGAAGAAACTTTAATCACATCAAATCGTCCGTCCCGGATAAGCCTGCAAAGCCTTGCCAAGTACAATCAGGGCATGCTTCAAGTCCTCCTTGTCGAGCACATACGCAATACGAACTTCATCTTTACCCAAACCATCTACCGTGTAAAAGCCGGAAGCCGGAGCCATCATCACCGTATAGCCTTCGTATTCGAAATCAGAAAGCAACCAGGCACAGAATTTATCGGCATCGTCGATTGGCAGGCGGGCAACGGTATAAAATGCCCCCATAGGAATAGGCGAATAAACACCCGGAATACGGTTCAACCCATCAATCAAAAATTTACGGCGCTCTACATACTCGTTATACATTTCGAGCATGTATTCGGGCGAAGTATTCATGGCTGCTTCCGAAGCTATTTGGCCCAACAACGGTGGACTCAAACGTGCCTGGCAGAATTTTATAACGTTTTTACGAACTTCTTTATTCTTCGTTACCAAAGTTCCGATACGAACGCCGGTCATGCTATACCGTTTTGAAACAGAATCAATAAGAACCACATTTTCTTCAATGCCATCCAAGTGGAAAGCCGAAATATAAGGTGCACCGGTATAGCAAAACTCGCGATACACTTCGTCAGAGAAAAGATACAAATCGTACTTCTTCACCAAATCGCGAATCTTGTTCATTTCGGAACGCGTATATAAATAACCGGTAGGATTATTCGGGTTGCAGATCAGGATTCCTTTGGTTTTAGGCGTGATCAGCTCTTCGAATTTGTCGACATGCGGCAGGGCGAATCCTTCTTCGATAGACGAAACCACCGGACGCACAACGGCTCCCGCAGCAATAGCAAAAGCAGTATAGTTAGCATAAGCCGGCTCAGGAACGATAATTTCATCACCCGGATCAAGGCAGCTCATAAACGCAAAGTTCACCGCTTCCGATCCTCCGGTAGTGACAATAATATCATCTTCCGTCACGTCGATGTTGAAGGTATGATAATAGGCAGCCAGTTTGGTTTTCAAACTTTTAATCCCATCACTCGGGCTATATTCAAGCACAGTACGATCAATATTGCGAATCGCATCCAACGCGACTTGTGGCGTCTTTAAATCGGGCTGGCCGATATTAAGATGGTACACTTTGATTCCGCGTGCTTTGGCTTTGTCGGCCAGCGGAACCAGTTTACGAATAGGCGATTCGGGCATTGCCTGCCCCCGTTGTGAGGTATGTGGCATAATTTTCAGTTATCAAGTATCAGTCAACTGTTATCAGCATTAATTATAAAAAATGCTTTACACGACCGGCTGAAATACATATTAGTAATAATGGGTGCAAAATTAGTGAAATTTACCCGATAATAAAAGAATTTTACTTACAAGTTGACAGGGAAGAGTCATCAGAGGACAATGAACAGTCATCAGTAAACAATCATCAGTTATCACTACTGTCCGGTTATAAATCAAAGATAGTCAATTGATTATAATCACAAGTAGTTTCTGTTTTGTAAAGTTGTTTTATAAAAAGT
>Ga0318567_10000367_pt1 | contig 19099 bp, 12 predicted proteins | sample GRESIP088b5f20_FD_203691 | JGI IMG/M metagenome (GOLD analysis project Ga0318567, IMG submission 203691) | Tropical soil microbial communities from Luquillo Experimental Forest, Puerto Rico - GRE.SIPMG.088b5f20 | ecosystem: Environmental > Terrestrial > Soil > Tropical forest > Bulk soil...
CAGTCAAATCTGCGTCATCTGCGTGCTCCCTCCACCGGCTTGATCCCTTCATGCGTCGGCACAACTTGCTTGATCGTTCCATCGGCATTGAACTCCATTTTATCAATACAAACCTCTCTGTTGAAACCCGCATCACTACCCATCTTTATGCCATTAGGATAATTAAAGCGATGATACACCAAATACCATTCGTCTTTTCCCGGCACCTGAATGGTTGAATTATGACCCGTTCCGTAAATGCCTTTGGCATCATCTCTAACCACAACATAATTGTTGGCAGGAATTTTCATCGGTCCCATTGGCGATGTTGACATGCCATAACGCACGCGATAGTTTGGATCACGTGTATCATTTTGTGACCACAGAAAATAATAAATGCCGTTTCTGTAAAAAACGTGTGAACCTTCACAGTAGGTGCTATCCGGCGTAAACTCTTTTGTTGTTTCGGTTTTAATAGAAACCATGTCATCATTCAATTCTGCTGCAGCCATGTAACCATTGCCCCAGTACAAATAAAATTTACCACTCTGCGGATCCTGGAAAACATCCGGATCAATAACCTGTCCCCCACGTTTGATCATTTCGGGACGCTTGCTGATCAAGGGCTGGCCAAGATCTGTGAAAGGTCCTGTTGGATTGTCACTCACAGCAACACCAATCTTTGTTTCTGCACAGAAATAGTAAAAGTATTTGTATTGTCCGTTGATCTTTCTTTCGATTATGCAAGGCGCCCACGCTCTTGATTTTGCCCAACTAACATCTTTTCCCAATTGTAAAATAACACCCTCGTCTTTCCAGTTCACAAGATCAGGCGAAGAGAATGCTTTGAAGTATGAACCTGACCAACCATTGAAACCGTCGCTAGTTGGATACATGTAAAACCTGCCGGTTTTTTCTGCGTAAATGATATCAGGATCGGCGTACAAACCGGCAATCGCAGGATTATGATTTTCAACTGTCTTCACTGTATATGTTTGGGACCCTTTACCTGCAATGGTTACAGTGCATCGAACACCACCCGACGAAAAGTCGCGGCCGGCCGCAGTTACACTAACGCCCGGCAACGCAACAAAACCCGGATCAAAGTTCTTCAAATTAGTTCCCGGCAATACAGGCAACGTCAATACCCTGGCAGCCGTATCCAAAACTATGTTGATCTTTTTTATTTGACTATTTGAAACGTTGGTGATCACTGCATCATAGCTCATCCATTCTTTTGTTAGTCGCTTTATTTCTTCTGTTGTAACAGGCATCACCGTACCATGACGCGGATGAAAATTCATTGAAATGTCCTGATCAATCACCGAGAAGTTTTTGAAGTCTGTTGTTTTTGTAAACTGATATTTCCCGCTGGTGTACATGTCGTACATCAACACATAACCACTGCCATCGTTGAGTTTAAATGTGCCTGCGCCTTCTACTGGAGATTTTGTTTGCTGCACATAATTATCGCTCTGCATCATATACCCTTCTGTAAGTTTGTTTGACACGGCTATTTTTATCCCGGGCAATCTGTCTTCTGTTTTAAAGAACAAATAGTATTTACCATCTTTCTCTTCAATGTCTCCATCAATACAGGCAGCTTTATCGGGACTATAAAACAACTGCACCGGTGCTGTTTCCAAATCAGTGAAATCGTTATTTGCATACGCATAATAAATCTTATCAGGCTCGTTGCCGTGCTTCAGGGAAAAATACACCATGTATTTCTTTTTCTCGGCATCATAGATCGTTTGCGGAGCCCAAACCCTTAACAGGCTATCGTTTCCGGGAAAACGTTTTTGAATATTCACAACACTGGAGGTCCAGTTGATCAGATCAGTTGACTTCAATAGCACCATTGCCCTGTTGGAGTTCCAACCATGAGCAGATATCATGTCGGTTGCTACCATGTAAAAAGTTTTGCCGTCAGCTCCTCTTAAGATGTGCGGATCACGAACACCTCCGGTAGAACTTATTTTTTCTGAAGAAACAACCGGCTCATTATTATTCAATGCACGGTAATGATAACCATCCATGCTGATCGCAAATCGAATGGCTTCTTCACTTTTTTTATTTCCTGTAAAATATGCGAAAAGATAACCCTGGTATTTCTCCTTAGAAGCCGACATTGTCATCTTCTTTTTGGCAGCCTGGGCAAAAATCATTGAAGGAAAACACAAGAGCAACAGCGTGCGGAACAAATACTTCATTATGGCAACTTAGTTTTTTTAAATACTCCTCACACAGAATTGTGGGGGGGAATTATTTTCAAAATTAGCGTTGCTAAAGTATTTATTCGGGGGGAAAATTCATATTTAATGGGGGATAAAATAACAGCGCCGGTGAAAAAGGCAGGTTTTATTGTAAAAATGACACGTAATTGAGAGAGGGAGCACACAGATGACGCAGATTGGACTGATTTACGCTGATGTATTTCACGCAAAGGCGCAAAGAAAAAAAGCAAGGGCGCAAAGGAGAACTCGTTTTAAAAATTTCCAACACAGTCAGCCGTCGCTGCAAAAAGACAGGTACCCTTTGCGTTTTTGCGCTCCTTTGCGCCTTTGCGTGAAATCTTCTAAAAATTCGCGTCTCTGAATGACTCTACTTCATTGATGGTGGTTGGCAGATCTTTGCCGAATTTGTGAGAGCCGTTATCTGTGATCAGAAAATTATCTTCTATGCGTATGCCGCCAAATGAAAGCATCGTTTCAAGCTTACTATAGTTTACAAATGATGCGAGTTTGTTTTCTGCTTTCCATCTGGCAATCAACTCGGGAATAATGTAAACGCCGGGCTCAACGGTGAGAACAAATCCAGACTGTAGTTCTTTTGCAAGCCTTAATGATTTCCAGCCAAAGGAAGTGTTTCTTTTTATTGTATCTGTGTAACCAACATACTCTTCACCAAGATCTTCCATATCGTGTACATCCAGGCCCATCATGTGACCAAGGCCACATTGAAAGAACAGCGTGTGTACATCGTGTTGCACCGCTTCTTCCGGATCGCCGGTTACCAAACCTATTTGCTTCAGCCCTTCCAATAGCTTTACAGCGGCTTGCCTGTGCACTTCGCGAAATTCAATGCCCGGTTTTAACAATGAAACTGCATGTTGAAACGAATCGAGAACTGCCTGGTAAATTTCTTTTTGTTCGCTTGTAAAACTTTTGCCTGCAGGAAATGTCCTGGTGAGATCGCCTGCATAGCACATGGAATTCTCAGCACCGGCGTCGCAGAGAATCATATTACCGTCACGTATTGTGTTGCCGTGGTAATGGTTGTGCAGAATTTGACCGTTGATGGTGAGAATAACAGGATATGATGTTCTTGCATTGGCGGCCAATGCAGCTTCTTCCACTTTTGCCAACACTTCAAATTCTTTCATGCCCGGCCGTGTGTAACGCATAGCAGCCAAATGCATGTCACCACTGATGTTTACAGCTTTTTCAATTTCTTCGATTTCAACTTGTTCCTTGACTTCACGCTGTTTTACGATCGCTTTGATCAACGGTTCAGATACAAGCAACGGCAACTTTGCGAGCGGCGCATTCAACCAGCTCATCAGCTTCATAACATTCTCAGGTCTGTAAGGCGGCAGAATGTGAATGCGTTGGCCGCTATTCTGCAGACTTTCAATATCCGGTCCTACTGAACTTATTTTCTTTGCGTGATTAATGCCTGAAAGTGACGCCAGTTCAATGATTGAAGGTAGTGCTCCCGTCCATATAATATCGTCGAGACTAGCATTGTGTCCATACAAAGTTTCCATTCCTTCATCAATGTTCATCAACAATACAAGCCCGGGTTTATTTATACCAACATAATAGAGGAACGTGCTATCCTGGCGAAACGGGTAACAATTGTCCCTGTAGTTCATACTGCTTTCCTCATTACCCATTAACACGATAACGCCACGCCCTACTTCCTGCGCCAACTTGTTGCGTCTTTTAACATATACTTCCTTATCGAACATTGTCATTCTCATTGCTTGTGTATTGAAATCCAAATCGCAAATATAACATGTCGTGGGTGCAGTCAGGGCGAATGCAATTCGCCCCTACGGCAACCCTATTAATTCTTAATTATTAATTGCTCAGGAGCATTTTCAAATTTTCAAATTCCCACATTTTCAAATTATTAAATCACCTGAAACCCATACGCATACGGATCATCATCCGGATCAATGGAAATGGTGTTATAGCCGTAGATCCTTGCCCAGCCTTCGATTCCGGGCCTTATCGCTGGCTTGTCTCCTACTTTTAATTCCTCTTCTATGGTGCCGATGAATTTGGAACCGATGATGCTTTCATGAATGAACTGGTCTCCTTTTTTCAGTTTCCCTTTTGCATACCACTGCGCCATTCTTGCTGAAGTGCCGGTTCCACATGGTGAACGATCAATGGCTTTATCGCCGTAAAACACCGCATTGCGTGCAGTGGAAGTTTTATCTATCACATCGCCTGTCCACAAAATATGCGAACACCCGTTGATGGTTGGATTTTCTGGATGCACAAATGTATGTACGGCATTGATCCTGTCTCGCAGCGCTCTGCTCCAGCTTATTAATTTATCTGCACTGTAATCCTGCAATCCTTTAAAATTTTGTTGTGGATCAATGATCGCATAAAAGTTTCCTCCATAACTAACATCAACAGAAAGCATTCCCAAATCAGGACATTCTACCTGAATATTTTCTGCTGCGAGAAAAGAAGGAATATTCGTGAGCTTTACAGATTTTACTTTTTTACCTTCCTGTTTATAACTGATCATCACCAAGCCGGCAGGCGCTTCCATGCGCACAATGCCCGGCGTTTTAGGAACGATCAATCCTTCTTCAATGGCGATGGTGATGGTGCCAATGGTGCCGTGTCCGCACATTGGCAAACAGCCGCTGGTTTCTATAAACAACACAGCCACATCATTTGCTTCATCGTGCGGCGGATACAAAATACTTCCGCTCATCATGTCATGTCCACGTGGTTCAAACATCAGGCCCTTCCTTATCCAATCGTATTCTTTTAAAAAATGCTGGCGCTTATCGCTCATCGTGGCGCCTTTTAAATCCGGGCCGCCACCCGCAACAAGTCTTACGGGATTACCGCAAGTGTGTGCATCAATGCAGAAAAAAGTTTTTTTCATTCGCAGGTATCGTATAAGAGTTTGAGCAAAATTTTAGTGAGACGCTATTTTACAATTGCATCGTGTGTGTAACGGTTATTTATCAATCGTAATATACCTAAAGGATTACTATTTTGTAATTCCGCGGGCAACATTTCATCCAGGAAATTTTGAAAACAAACCGGCCTTACCCAACGTTTGATCGCAGACGTTCCTACTGATGTAAATCGTGCATCAGTAGTAGCAGGATATGGACCACCGTGTACCATACTCGCACAAACTTCAACGCCTGTTGGTGGATTGTTCAAAATAATTCTGCCTGCAAGATCATGTTGCAATTCAATGACATCTTTAAAGTCATGGATATCTTTCTGCGTAGCTACAATGGTACTTGTAAGTTGTCCCTTCAGACTTTTCAACACCTGTTGTAATTCGTCTTTATCGCGACAGCTGACAGCCAAAGAGAATGGCCCAAAAACTTCTTCAGCAAAATGTTCGTTTGCAAGAAAGTCTTTCGCCTGTACCATCGCAACTAGCGGAGTGGCTTCCAATGCCGCGGCTTCTTTACAGGAGCGTGCGAGTTCGCGAATACCATCGAGGCTCAATATTTTTTTCAATCCGTTTTCATAAGCTGCATGGATGCCGGTGTGTAACATTTTCTGCGGCAACACTTCTTTAATTGCAACCGACAACAACCGAAGAAATTCTTCAAAAGCTTCACCTTCTGCACCAATCAACAAACCCGGATTCGTACAAAACTGTCCCGTGCCCAATGTAATGGATGCAGCAAACGTTGTTGCAAGTGCAGCTGCATTTTTTGACAATGTATCGGGATAAAATACAACCGGATTGATGCTGCTCATTTCTGCAAATACGGGAATAGGGCTCGAACGTTGTCTTGCATACTCAACCAACGCCGAGCCTCCGCTATATGAACCGGTAAAACCCACTCCTTTCGCAGCAGGATGCATTACTAATTCTTTTCCCACTGTGTTGCCCGAGCCCATTACATGCTGCACAGTATGTGCAGGCACGCCTGCCTGCACAATCGCAGTTTCAATTGCCTTGAAAACACAAAGCGAGGTTCGTGCATGAGCAGAATGTCCCTTCACTACAACCGAACATCCCGCAGCCAATGCACTCGCTGTATCACCACCTGCTGTTGAAAATGCAAACGGAAAATTGCTTGCACCAAAGACAATGACCGGGCCGGTGGGCAACAACATTTTCCTTGTATCAGGCTTCGCTGGTACCTGACCTTCAACATCGGCATCAATTGTTGCTTCTACCCAACTGCCTTCGTGCAGCAAAGACGCAAACATTTTTAACTGCGTGGTAGTGCGTGTTATTTCATTGTTCAATCTCGCCTGCGGCAAATTTGTTTCTGCCTGTGCCAGCGCTACTAATTCGTCTCTTGATTCTTCTATGTGAAAAGCAATTGCTGATAAAAAATCTCCACGTTTTTGTGGTGTTAGTTTTTTGTATGCAGCAAAAGCATTTGCGGAACGCTCCATTACTACAGCAATGTCAAACTGTGTAGATGGAGCAATTAATTCAGTTGTAAAATTTCCTGCCATATTCTTCTGAAAAATTTTAAAGTTGATATAAGCGGTTAGCATTTTCACGATAGCCATCAACCTAAGACTCGATGAAGATTTTTCGCTTCGCGAATGTTTAACATGCCGCCCCGCCGGGGCTCGTATTTGGTTTGCTTTGATTCAAAATTGCTACTAACATGTCGCCCCGATGGGGCTTGTCTCCTTTTTTGCGTTGGTTATTGCAAACTAACATGTCGCAGGTTGAAGACAATTTCAACTTATCGGGTTCAAAGCCCAGCGGGGCGGCATGTTAGTAGGCGACGCAACGATGTTTCGTTCCTATTTTTCAGCCGGGCCCATAAAAAATGGTTGATTAATTAACCCGCCAATATTCTTTCTTCGATGTGTAAATAATCTGGCAACTCCGGACGTGTTTGCAACGCCTTTGTAATGATGCTCAATATCCTTTCTCTTTCTGCACCAATGAGCGTAAGGCGCGGCGCCCGCACATTCTCAGTGCCAATGCCCGCTTGCGTTTCAGCGAGTTTAATGTACTGAACAAGTTTTGCGTGAATATCCAACTCCAGCAAAGGCATGAACCAACGGTAAATTGGAACCGCTTCCTGCGCACGGCCCGCTTTTACAAGGCGATAAATGGCAACCGTTTCCGCAGGAAATGCACAAACCAACCCTGCCACCCAACCGCTTGCACCGAGCAACATTTCTTCCATCGCAAGTGTATCCACGCCGCAAAGCAATTTGAAGCGATCACCAAAACGATTGATCATGCGGGTAACATTCGTAACGTCTCTTGTAGATTCTTTCACCGCCTGTATGGTGGGAACATTTACAAGTTCGTCAAACATCTCTAGTGTGATCTCCGTTTTATAATCGATGGGATTGTTGTACAACATAATCGGCAGATCAGTTGCTGCAGCAATGGCCTTGAAGTATTCAACAGTTTCGCGATGATCGGTTTTATATCGCATGGGTGGCAACAGCATCAGGCCTTTTGCTCCCCACGCCTTAGCGAGCTGAGCCTGCCTGATGGCTTCTCTGGTGGAACCTTCAGCAATGTTCATTACAACCGGCACGGATCCGTTTACTTTTGCTACACAAAACTTCACGAGCTTTTCTTTTTCTTCTACGGTCAGCACACTGCTTTCTCCAAGGGTACCTCCTAAAATAATTCCGTCTACCCCTGCTTCCAATTGTGCATAAAGATTCTTCTCAAATGCGGGAAGATCCAACTGATCGTTTGCATCAAACTTTGTTGTTAGCGCGGGAAATACGCCTTTCCATTCAATTGTCATATTGCTGATAATTTGTTACGAAACTATCCTACAAAACGACTGGAGAATTGTTCGTTTTTAGTAAATGATAACCTGATTTTAACCCATTACCCGGAGGATCGGGAGGGCCGCAATAATTGTTCTATTTTGACCAATAATAACCGTATTTTAACCCTGCCGCCTGTTTATTTGGCAGCAGGCAGATAATTTCCGTAAATTGAACTGCTAATCAAGATTGACTAAAACGAACTGCCATGAAGATTCTTGAATTCACCATTCCTGTGCCGGACAACAAGACGCTTATTTGTAAAGAAGAATCTTTGCATCATTTTTATCCTCATTTGCACAGGCACAACGAGGTGCAATTAACCTGGGTGATACAAGGTGAAGGCACGCTGGTGGTTGACAACAAAATGCACGCTTTTCATGGCAACCAGATCTTTTGGATCGGTGCGAATCAATCGCATGTATTTAAGAGCGATCCCACTTATTTTGAAAATAACAGCAACAAGAGCACGCACGCTATTGATATCTTTTTCAGTTGCGATTCAAAACTAGGTTCCTTCTTTTCGATTCCTGAAGTAAAGCATTTGAAAAATTTCATTGAGCAGAATGGCGGCGGCTTTCAGATTCCTGAAAAACATATTAAAGGGGTATCGGAAAAAATGATGAAAGTGCATGGTACAAACGGCGTTGACCAGTTCCTGCATTTTATTGACATGCTCAAGTTCATCGCTTCATTTGAACAGCTCGAACCTCTTGCTGCTGAAGCCCAAACTGCATCTTATGATGACACGGAGGGAATAAGGATCGCGAGCATTTATAATTATGTGATGCAAAATTACAAACAACAAATCACGCTGGAAGAAGTGTCAAAGCTCGCGTACATGACGCCGCAAGCTTTTTGCCGCTACTTTAAAAAACATACGCACAACACGCTTGTTTCTTTTGTGAACCAGGTGCGTGTAAATGAAGCCTGTAAAAAACTGGTTGACAGAAATTATGACAGCATCGCTTCTGTTGCTTATAATACTGGCTTTAACAGCATTACCAATTTCAACCGTGTGTTTAAAAGCATCATAAAAAAATCTCCGAAGGAATATATTGATAATTACTATCAAAATATTAAGCAGCCGGTTGCAAATGCTTAAGCAGACTGTTTCGAATTCATCACCAGACCTGACAGGTTTTTGAAAACCTGTCAGGTCTTGGTCGCAAACTATTTTCAGGCATGCTGCAAATGTTGATTTACAAATACATTGTCATCCAAACCGCTCCACTGCAAAGGCTTGCAGGTTTATACTTGGTGGTTTTTCTTCTACCAACTCGCTTACGAGTTTACCGGTGCCTGCGCCAAGACTCAGGCCCAGCATGGCATGGCCGGTTGCAACCACTACATTTTTAAATCGCTTTATTCTGCCAATATAAGGCACTCCATCGGCAGAAGTGGGACGATAACCGTACCATATCTTATCCTTTGACGGAAGTTCAATTTCAAATTCCGGAAGAAAACTTTTCACGGCTTTTACAATGCCTTCCACACGCTCATATCGCGGAGGTGTTTTTGTACTCACCACTTCCATCGTGCCGCCATAGCGCATTTTGTTACCGTCCATCGGAGCGATGGCAACGCGTCCCTCGGTGAGAATAGCGGGTCTGTTTAAACGGTATGGTGAGTTTTCAAGCGTAAATGAATAGCCTCTTCCCGGCATCAACGGAATGCTTGTTTGCAGCATGGCCGCCACTTCCCTGCTCCATGAACCTGTTGCGATCACAACATCGTCCGCTTCATGACCAGATTTATTGGTGATGACCTTTGTTACTTTTCCCGATGCAGATTCAAATCCTTTCACCTCTTCATGCAACATGGCCACACCGTTTTGCACTAAATATTTCTTCAGGCTCGCCATTAATTTATCAGGATATAAATGAGAATCGCATCGAAAATAAATAGCGCCCAAAGCATTGATTGTTGCTTGTGGCTCTAATTCCTGCAATCCTTTTTGATCTATAAGATCAACGTCAAGACCCAGTCTTTTACCGGCTTCCACAGTTTCCTGTGCGTGATGTCCCACTTTTTCTGTCTGGAAAATTTCAAGCATGCCTTTTCTCTCAAACGCAAAATCGAAGCCGGGCATTTGTCCCCACGAGGCATATTCTGCCTGGCTGAAAACGGCAATATCTTTTAAAGGAACGGCCGAATTCTCCACGTTTCTTTTGCTCGCACTTTTCATAAACTTCAATCCCCAATCGATCAATGAAAGATTCAAGGATGGTTGTACGTAAAAGGGACTCTTGCTGTTGAACATCCATTTAAAGCCCTGCCACACAATGCCCGGCGCCGCAAGCGGAATGAAATGACTTGGGCAAACGTACCCGAGGTTGCCGTAGGAACAATTGTCCGTAAAACCATTCTTATCTATTACAGTCACCTTGTGGCCCGCACGCTGCAAATAAAAAGCACTGCTTAAACCGATTATACCGCCGCCTATTACGATAACGTTTTTCATAAGTCTGTTTCCTTATTTTTCCCGGTGCCTTTAAAAGTTATAAAATTTTCAGCCGGAAGTGAAATCTTTTGGCTGTGAAAGTAACTTCTCTGTAAAAAACACAATTAACGATAATTAACCCATTGTTACCGTTATTTCACTTAAGTGAGCACAAAGAGAGCACGCAGATGACGCAGATTTAGCAGATTTACGCTGATCTTTTTCATGCGATTTTCCCGAAGAAAACGGAGACTTTATCTATTGATGTCAATTAAAATCCGACGTATCCGTGGCAAAATCTATCTGCTAAATCTGCGTCATCTGCGTGCTCACTAACCGATTAATTGTCATTTTGACAAATTAGCTGATAACATTGGCAGTCTAACCGCTCCGGTACTTTTTTACTATTAAAGGTCATTTTTACACTTAAATTAAATAGCCCGGGTAAAAAAGCGGGCTAAACAACGTGGATAAATACTGCATTAACGGGCAGTTGGCAATTTGTCCCCCCTAAATTATCATTTTGTCCATGTAGCATCTTTAACAAAATTTTCAAGTTTGCTTTGCCAAAAACGATTGCCATGAATCCACAACATTTTACTTACGAAGTACATGACCACTTACCTACACATTATATGTACTGAATCTTCCTACAAACATTATTGACTTTAAACTAAAACGCAGAATGCTTATGAACAGAAAGCAGCTATTGAACAATGGCTTGTTACCATTATTTATTTGCATCCTTGTTGGAATTGCATCGAGGTGCTATTCCCAGGAGAATGAGATTACGGTGAGAGGAAAGATCCGTTCCGACTCAGCCGCGATCCCGTCCGCAACGATTGTGCTTAAAACGAATCCTCAAAGAAGTACCCAATCCGACGAGAAAGGTAACTTCTCCCTCAAAGTTCCGGCAAACGGAACGCTGATCGTTTCTTCCGTAGGTTTTGAAACGCAGGAAATTGACGTTCAGGGAAACAGTATTTTGAATGTTGTTCTTAAAGCAAAGGACAACAAACTAACCGACGTAGTGGTGGTTGGATACGGTACTCAGAAAAAAGCCACCGTGGTAAGTTCTGTTACATCCATCAATCCCAAAGAGATCAAAGGACCTACGAGCAACTTAACAACGATGCTTGCCGGCAGGATCTCGGGTATGATCTCTTTTCAAACTACGGGTGAACCTGGCGGCGACAATGCCAACTTCTTTATCCGCGGTCTGGGAACGTTTGGTTCGGGAAAAGTGAACCCGCTTATCCTGATAGACGGTATCGAATCAAGCACTACGGACCTTGCAAGATTGCAACCAGATAACATCTCCGGCTTCTCCATTTTGAAAGATGCGACCGCTACTTCAGTGTATGGCGCACGTGGTGCGAACGGTGTAATCCTTGTAACGACAAAAGTTGGTCAGTCAGGCAAAATGCAATTCAACGTTCGTTTGGAGAATTCATTTTCTTCGAACACGCAAAGTGTTGGTTTGGCAGACAACATTGACTACATGAATCTCGCTAATGAAGCAGTACTTACAAGAAACCCACTGGGCGCTGTTTTGTATAGCCAAAACAAAATCGACCACACGGCTGCGGGCGACGACCCTTTGTTGTACCCAAGCAATAATTGGGTAAACCAACTGATAAAACCAGTTACTACCAACCAGAGAGCTAACGTGAACATCGGCGGCGGTGGAGACAAGGCAAAGTACTATATCGCGTTGAGTTACAACCGCGACAACGGTAACATTCGAAACAGTGAATTGAACGGGTTTGATAACAACATCAAATTGCAAACGTACTCGATACTTTCCAACGTTACTTTAGCCCTGACCAAAACAACAGAAGCGTTAATCAGTCTTAAAGGACAGTTTGACGATTATAACGGTCCGGTTCCGGGTTATGATGAATATGGCAACGCACTTAGCGGGGGTGCAACAGTTTACCACAATGCTATTTACAGCAATCCGGTTGCCTTCCCTGCAGTTTATCCGCAGAGTTACATACCGTATGCAAAACATCCTTTGTTTGGTAATGCGGTAATTCCCGGATCAGCAAATGCATTGTATACAAACCCGTACGCACAATCACTTTCAGGTTTCCAGGCAACCAACACAAGCACAATGACCGCTCAGATGAGTTTGAAACAAAACCTGAATTTCGTTACAAGCGGTTTGTCTGCAAGAGCAATGGCTTACACAACACGCTACTCTACTTTTTCTGTAGACAGACAGGTTAGCCCATATTATTATTCTTCTGATCTTGTTGATGGAAAATTAGCAGGCATCTACCTCATCAATGATGGTAGCGCCGGTAATCCATTTCCAGCGCCAACAGAATACCTGACTTACGCACCGGGCGACAAAACATTGAACAGCACTTTTTACGGTGAGGCGGCAGTAAACTACAACCGCACATTCAGCGAGAAACATGCCGTTGGCGCGATGTTCATTGGAACAATGCGCAACTATGTTACTGGCAACGCTTCTACTTTGCAACTTTCTCTTCCTTCAAGAAACGCGGGCGTTTCGGGCCGTATGACATATGGCTACGACAACAGATACTTGCTGGAATTTGATTTCGGTTACAACGGATCTGAAAGATTTGCAGCGAACCACAGATTCGGTTTCTTCCCTTCTGTAGGTGGTGGCTGGGTAGTGTCTAACGAAAAATTCTGGGAGCCATTACTTAAAGTTGCCAACAACCTGAAATTCAGATTCACTTATGGTTTGGTGGGTAACGACCAGATTGGTAAAGCGGAAGACAGGTTCTTCTATCTTTCTGAAGTTGGCCTGAATGGTGCTGTGGCAGGCGGTTTCGGCACGAACTTTAACTCAAGCAGAAACACTGTGTATACCAACCGTTATGCGAACCCTGATATCACCTGGGAAAAATCACAACAGCTGAACCTTGGTATGGACCTGACTTTGCTGGACGACATCAAAGTAACAGTTGATGCATACCATCAAAAACGCAGCAACATCCTGATGTCAAGAACTACCATCCCTTCTACAATGGGTTTGCAGGCAACGCCATCTGCAAACGTAGGACAAGCGGAGAGCCAGGGTATTGATATCGCACTTGATTATCACAAAACAATTTCAAGATACTGGTGGGCACAGGGAAGAGGAACATTTACTTATGCAAAAAGCAAAGTATTGGTAAATGAAGAACCTGCGTATGCAGAAAACAACATCAACCTTTCACACGTTGGTAATTCTGTTGCGCAGATGTATGGTCTCGTTGCAGAAAGATTGTTCAGCGATGACAAAGAAGTAAGCAACTCTCCTACTCAGTTTGGTCACGTACTTGCAGGTGATATCAAATACAGAGACATTAACGGTGATGGTAAAATTAGTGTTGCAGATTATGTTCCTCTTGGTTTCCCAAGTGTTCCTGAAATACAGTATGGCTTTGGCTTTTCACTGGGTTACAAAAACTTTGACTTCAGTGCTTTCTTCCAGGGTACATCACGTGTAGCATTCATGATCGATCCGATCGCCATTTCACCGTTCTACAACCAACATGGTTTGCTGAATGCAATTGCCCAGGATCATTGGTCAGAAGACAACAGAAACGCTTATGCATTGTGGCCACGTTTGAATATCAACAGTGATGTGGTGGGTGGCGCTCCTACTTACAACAACAACTATGCTTCTTCATGGTGGTTAAGAGACGGTTCATTCATGCGCTTGAAATCTGCAGAACTTGGCTACAACTTGTCTCCAGCCGCTCTCAGAAGAATACATTTTGCAAATGCAAGAATTTATTTGAATGGAATCAACCTGCTAACATTCAGCCATTTCAAAACATGGGATCCTGAAATGGGAGCATCAGGTTTAGGTTATCCAATTCAAAAAGTTGTAAACGTGGGCATGCTATTCGGATTCTAAAACTTCAAACAACTAATTCATGAAATACAGTTTCAATAAAAATAAAGGCTATTCATTTTTCAAGGCACTGAAACCGTCCGGACGTTTGCGCGGTATCGTTGCAACAGGCTTCGTGATCCTGCTGTCGGCAACGGCTTGTAACAAAGGATTTCTCAATGTTGTGCCGGATAACGTGGCAACGATCGATAACGCATTTGCATCTAAAACAGAAGCAGAAAAATATTTGTTTACCTGCTACTCTTATTTGCCAAATGATGAGGACCCAACGTACAACCCGGGTATCACTGCCAGCGATGAAACATGGATCGAAGACAACGAAATTCACATCCGTTCTACCAACGTTGCGCAAATGCCAAGAGGTGGACAAAATACATCTGATCCTATTTGTAACTACTGGGACGGAACAAGGGACGGTGCGCTAAACAGCAATGGACACGGCATGTTCAGAGCGATCAGGGATTGTAACGTTTTTCTTGAAAACATAGAGGACCTGACGAAAGTTCCAGACCTTGATATCGATACAAGACAAAGATGGATCGCTGAAGCGCAGTTTCTGAAGGCATATTATCACTTCATATTGTTCAGGTCATATGGACCAATTCCTGTTGTTGATAAAAACATTCCGATCAGTGCACCGTTGAGTGAAACACAGGTTAAAAGACAACCGGTTGATAGCGTTGTAAACTACATTGCTAATTTATTAGACACAGCTGCGGTTCACCTGCCTGCATCTATTCTTAACCAGGCATCTGAATTGGGAAGAGTTACACAGCCTATCGCCATGGGTCTGAAAGCAAGATTGTTGTTATATGCCGCAAGTCCTTTGTTTAACGGCAACTCAGACTTTGCAAGTTTGCAAAACAAAGGCGGCGAAATGTTATTCAATGCTACTTACAGCGCAGACAAATGGAAAAGAGCAGCAGATGCATGTAAAGCAGCGATTGATGCAAGTACGGCACAAGGCATTGAACTATACACATTCACCACTCCTGCCGGCAGCGTTCTTACTGACACGACTATAACGCAGATGAGCATACGCAATTCCATGAGCGATCCGTGGAACTCAGAGCTTGTGTGGGGACTGACTCATAGCGGCATGGGTCTTAACTCATTCTTCCAGGCAATTGGTGGCGCAGCGTATGACAGAACTTACATTCAAAACAACGGTATCACTTACGGTAATGCATTGATGGGGCCAACGTTAAAAATGGCCAAGATGTTTTACACTAAAAACGGTGTACCTATTGATGAAGATAAAACGCTTGACTTCTCCAACTATTCTGCATTGCGCATTGCAACACACGCAGAAAGGTTCAACGTAAAGGAAGGTGAATCAACAGCAAGATTGAACTTTGACAGGGAACCCCGCTTCTATGCAAACATTGGTTTTGACAGATGTATCTGGTATATGGCGAACAGTCCTTCTCACTCTGATGAGAATACATTCTACCTGTTTTGCCATGCAGGTGAGTTCGGACAAAACTCTCCTATTCCAATCACAACAATGTACATGAAGAAGATTCTTAACTGGAAATTCGACTGGAAAACACGTTTGTACACACCTTACCCATATCCTGTAATCAGGTTGGCAGATCTGTACCTCATGTATGCGGAGGCTTTGAATGAAGCGAATGATGCGCCGAACGCAGATGTTTACCAATATGTAAATCTCGTTAGGGCAAGAGCAGGTTTGCAATCAGTGCAGGATGCATGGTCAAACTATAGCAACAACCCAACCAAGTACACAACTAAAGCAGGTATGCGTTCTATCATTCAAAGAGAACGTGCGATTGAACTGTGCTTCGAGGGGCAACGCTACTGGGACCTGATCCGCTGGAAGACAGCAGCAACGGAGCTTTCTGGAAATGTTACGGGTTGGGACAGAACAGCAAAAACTTCGGACCTGTTTTATCGTGAATTAACTTTTTACTCAAGAAAATTTGTTGCACCACGCGATTATTTGTTCCCGTTGAAAGACAACGATCTGTTGAATAATCCAAACCTGGTACAGAATCCAAACTGGTAAGAAGTTAAAGCATTCGCTCACTAATAAATTTCAAAAAATGGGTAAACTAAATTTATATATTCTATCATTTTCTTTACTGGCATTTGGTTGCAAGCAGGAGACGTTGAATTCACCGATTGTTACCAATTCAAATGCACCTGGCACTGTTGCAAATGTAAAAGTGCTTAACCAAAATGGCAAAGCCAGCATTACTTATTCGTTGCCATCAGACAAAGATCTGCAGTATGTAAAAGCTGTGTATGAAACTTCACCTGGTGTGGCCGCGCAAGTGATCGCATCACGATATGTCAACAACCTTACTGTTAATGGTTTTGGCGACACACTTGCACACACGATCAAGTTGTATTCTGTAAACTCAAGCGAGGTATCTTCCGCACCTGTCGATGTTACAGTTCAGCCGCTAACTCCGGGCTACATCCTTGCACGCCGTTCTCTGGAAGTGAACATTACATTCGGCGGCTTTACCATTAAAGCACAGAACCCAACAGGCGATAACCTTGCGATCATTCCAATGGTTGATACAACGGGCAATGGCAACTGGGGACAAACAACAGGTATGGACAACGTTTATAGTGCAGATACTGTAATCACCGCTACCATCAGGAACCAGCCTTCTATACAAAGAAAATATGCATTCGCTGTAAGAGACAGATGGTTCCATTATTCCGATACATTGTTCTTAACACTTACTCCTTTGTTTGAGCAACAGTTGGATAAAACCAAATTCGCAACGCTTGTACTACCACATGATGCAACAGTGTTGAACAATGGTGGTTACACCTGGCCGTACTACATGTACGATGGCAACTATCATCCCGGCTGGCCGTCTACTTACTTCACAGTGGAAAGTTCCATCACACCACAAATGGTAACGCTTGATCTTGGCGCTCAGCATACGTTCAGCCGCTTCCAGATCAATCCATATCTAGAAGTAGGCAACTATTATTATGTGAGAGGTAACTTAAAAGATTTCGAAGTTTGGGGATCAAACAGTCCTGACCTTACTGATCCTGTATCGGCCACCAATGAACCAGGATCATCATGGACAAAAATTGGCACCTATCATGTTACAAAGCCATCCGGCTCGGGGTACCAGATAGAAACAACAGCCGACCAACAGGCAGCGTACAATGGCTGGCAGTTTGACTTTCCTGTGGGCCTGAAAGATTACCGCTACATACGCATCCGTCAATTATCTAACTGGCAGGGAAGTTACTTCCTAACCATTGCAGAGTTGACAGTGTGGGGAAAATAGTTACAGCTTAACATAAAAAAATTAAGAACAATGAAAAGAAATTTAGCAATAGCAACTGTCATCACCATCGTAGCGATATGGGTGGCAGCATGCACCAAAATAGACGATTACAAGTCGAAGTATATGTCTGGCGGAGCCATCATTTACACCGGAAAAATGGACTCGGTGAAAATATTCTCCGGTAGATACCGTGCACAATTAAACGGTCTGTTTACATCTGATCCTAACATCATGAAGTACCGGATATTTACAAACAGCAGACTCGATTCAATGGAAGTTGTAGTGAAGAGAACTTCAGGCGTAGACACTGCAAAAACAATTATTCCAAACCTTGAAGAAGGTACGCAAAGCTTTGAAATCAGAACCTACGACAGCGCGGGTAACTCTTCTGTTCCAGTGTTTGTAACAGCGAATGTTTACGGCGCAAATTACCAGGCTTCTATTGTGAATCGTGGTGTTGCAGATGCATCATTACAAACCGATGGTTCTGCAAAGATCACATGGGCAGATGTAAGCGCTGATGCAGGCGTGCAATACATGCAAATCAAATTCTCTGATGTTTCGAATGTATTACACGACACCGTTGTATATTCTCAAGCAACCAACTTAACTACCAGCCTACCCAACATTAAAGTAGGTTCAACATTTTCTTACAGAACAGCATACCTGCCAAACCCAACAGCGATTGATACATTCTACACCACCTACCAGGACCACAGCGTAAAGGCAGATGTTACGAAAGTATATCTCTCTAACTACGGACCTGATTTCAAAGGCACACTTGGCAGTGATGGAAGATTTGGAACATTGAATGCTCCATGGGTTTCAAACGCAGGTGCCCTGAACAAAGGCGGTGGTACGTTCGGCGGTTACCAGCATGCATCCTGGCAATCTGCCGGTGTAATCACATGGGAGACATGGAACAACACGCCGGTAGTTGATGGAAAGGTTTACCAGGTAACAGCAGCGCCGTTGCCGGCCGGAAGCTACACCGTTACAATCAACTATTATTCTGAAGTGCAGTCGAACTCTTCCCTGTATTGCATTGCAGCAGCAGGCAACAGCGGAATACCTTCACTGGCGAATCTTTCGAGCGCACTTGGATCTGTTGCCATGTATAATGGTGCAACCGTGGGTGCAACATCACCAAATGTAACCGAATCCAAAAGTTTCAATTTCACCCTTACGTCACCACAATCAGTGTCAATAGGGTTCCTTGGAAACATTGTTGGAAGCGGCAATCCGGGAAGTTACTTTGAAGTAAGATCTATTCAATTGATCCAAAATTAATAAAGCGGTTATCCGCAAATTGAATCGCAACCCTTACCGTGTTGAAAGACAGGTAAGGGTTTGTTGTTTTTGGGAAATAAAAAAGCCGCAGACATTATGCCCACGGCTTACAATTTAACACACGAAAAAAAAGCTACTGTTATTGATTTTCAAGAATTGGTAAGAGATCGAGCAAATCATCAATAATGTAATCAGGATTCGCTGTCAGCAATTGATCATAAGTATG
>Ga0318567_10000370_pt1 | contig 18977 bp, 20 predicted proteins | sample GRESIP088b5f20_FD_203691 | JGI IMG/M metagenome (GOLD analysis project Ga0318567, IMG submission 203691) | Tropical soil microbial communities from Luquillo Experimental Forest, Puerto Rico - GRE.SIPMG.088b5f20 | ecosystem: Environmental > Terrestrial > Soil > Tropical forest > Bulk soil...
CGCGAGGCCTTCCTGGGCGAGGGGCTGGGCCGCGCCTTCCTGCATGGTCATTCCTATACCGCCAATCCGCTGGGCTGCGCCGCCGGTCTGGCCTCGCTGGAAATCTTGCTGTCCGAGGATTGCACTCGCCGCAGGGGCGAGATCGAGGCGCTGCATCGCCGCCGCCTATCCGCCGTCAAGGGCATGCGCCATCGGGTGATGGGCACCATCGCGGCGGTCGATTTGGGTTCGGATGGCATCGGCTCGGCGGTGGGGCCGAAGCTGAAGGCCTTCTTCCGCCAGCATGGCATGCTGATGCGGCCCATGGGGCCGGTGGCCTATTTCCTGCCGCCTTACTGCATCACCGACGACGAATTGCACGCCGCCTGGGATCTGCTGGAGGAATTCGCCGCCGGGCTCGAGATCGGGTCGGAAGGAGCGGGGGAGTTCGTCCCCTAAGCTCCGGTTCCGTTAAATCCGCGCCCTCGGCCCCCGCCCGATCACCAGGGCGGTCCAGCCGTTCATGCGGATTTTGCCGAACAGGGTCAGGCGCTGGGCGCGGTGGGCGGCCAGCACGAAGCGTTCCTGTCGGTTCAGCAGACCCGACAGCACGGCGATGCCGTCGGGGGCCAGATGGCTGGCCAGATCGGCCGCCATGGCGGCCAGCGGACGGGCCAGGATGTTCGCCAGAATTAGGTCATAAGGACGGCGTGACTTCAGCGACCGGCTGCCATAGCCGTCTGACAGGAAGGCGGTGGCATAGGCGGCGGCGCCGTTGCGCTTGGCGTTGCGATTGGCCACATCCACCGACACCGGATCGATATCCGACATGGTGACCTTGACCCGCAGGCTCTTGGCGGCGGCGATGCCGAGAATGCCCGAGCCGCAGCCCAGGTCCAAGGGATGGCGGAAGCGGCGGCGGCGCAACAGCTTGTCCAGCGCCATCAGGCAGCCATAGGTGGTGGCATGCTCGCCCGAACCGAAAGCGGTGCCGGCATCGATCTTCAAGGCGATGCGTCCGGCGGGGGGCTGGCCCTCGAAGTGCGAGCCATGGACGAAGAAACGCCCGGCGGAAATCGGCGGGAAGGCTTGCAGATTGGCGGTGACCCAGTCGGTGCCCTGCACCTGCTCGATCTTCAAGACCGGCGCTTCGCGGCCGATGGCGGCGGCGGTGACTTCCAGGGCGGACTCGATCTCGGCCCGCTCGACGGGGGTGCGGGAATAGCCTTCCAGCCGCCAGAGCAGATTCTCGTCGGTCTCGTCGGCATCGGGATCGTTCAGGAACCAGGACACCGAGTCGGTGAAGCTTTCCAGCACGGCTTCGAAGGCCTCGACGGCGGCCAGGGGAACGACGATTTCGACGCGCCAGACGTCGGGATGGGGCTTGGCCATGATGCGGTCCTGAAAAGAAAGAAGCGAAGCGGGGTTATGCCAAACTGACGAAGCTGTCCACGACTTTCTTCACCCCGGCCTTGTCGAAGGCGATTTCCAGCTTGTTGCCGTCCACCGCCACCACCCGGCCATTGCCGAATTTGGCATGGAACACCTTGTCGCCCACGGCGAAGCCGTCATCGGGTGCCTTGGGCGCGGCCCAGGCGGGAACCTGCTCCTGGGCATCGCGCTGGCGGCGATTCACATAGCCGGAATTCCAGCTGTTGCCCCAGTTATAGCCGCCCTCTGACAGGCCGCCGCCGTAAAGCCCGGTCTCGCCGCTGCGCTCCACCATGTCAGGCGGCAGCTCTTCCAGGAAACGGGACGGGATATTGCTCTGCCACTGGTTATAGACCCGGCGATTGGCGGCATGGCTGACGAAGACGCGACGGCGCGCCCGGGTCAGGCCGACATAAGCCAGACGGCGTTCCTCTTCCAAGCCACGCGCGCCGGTTTCCTCCAGCGCGCGCTGATGCGGGAACAATCCTTCTTCCCAGCCGGGCAGGAACACCACATCGAACTCCAGCCCCTTGGCGGCATGCAGTGTCATGATGGTGACCCGATCGATGTCGGTCTTTTCCTCGTTCTCCATCACCAGGGCGACATGTTCGAGGAAGCCGGGCAGGCTGTCATATTCCTCCAGCGCCGAGACCAGTTCCTTCAGGTTTTCCAGCCGCCCTTGGGCATCGGGAGATTTTTCCTTCTGCCACATCTCGGTATAGCCGGACTCTTCCAGAATGGTTTGGGCCAGTTCCACATGGTCCATGCCGTCGAGTAAAGCCCGCCAGCGGGCGAAGTCTTCCATCAGGCCGCGTAAGGTCGAGCGGGCCTTGGGCTTCAGCTCATCGGTTTCGCAGAGCAGGCGGGCGGCCTCGGTCAGGCTGGTGCCCTGGCTGCGGGCCAGAACATGCACCGATTGCAGCGAGGCATCGCCCAGGCCCCGCTTCGGGGTGTTGACGATGCGCTCGAAGGCCAGATCGTCGGCGGGCTGGCAGACGACGCGGAAATAGGCCATGGCGTCGCGGATTTCCTGACGCTCATAGAAACGCTGGCCGCCCACCACCCGATAAGGCACGCCGCAGGTGATCAGCCGTTCTTCGAACTCGCGGGTCTGGAAGCCGGCGCGCACCAGAATAGCGACCTGCGACAGAGACACGTTCTTACGCTGCTGGGCCTCGATCTCCTCGACCACCCAGCGGGCTTCCTCGTCGCCGTCCCAGACGCCGCGCACCACGATCTTATCGCCCGGTCCGCCATGATCCAGGCCGGGCCGCAGGGTCTTGCCCAGCCGGTCGGCATTATGGGCGATCAGGCCGGAGGCGGCGGAGAGAATGGCCGGGGTGGAACGGTAATTGGCCTCCAGCCGCACGATGGTGGCGCCGGGGAAGTCGCGTTCGAACTTCAGGATGTTGCCGACCTCGGCCCCGCGCCAGGAATAGATCGACTGGTCGTCATCACCGACGCAGCAGATGTTACGATGCTTCTGGGCCAAGAGGCGCAGCCAGAGATATTGCGAGACGTTGGTGTCCTGATATTCGTCTACCAGGATATAGCGGAACTGGCTCTGATAGCTTTCCAGCACATCCTGATGTTCAGGATTTTGGAAGATGGTCAGGCAATGCAGCAGCAGATCGCCGAAATCGCAGGCGTTCAGCGCGATCAGCCGTTCCTGATAGAGCCGGTACAGATCGGCGGCGCGACCACCAGCCAACTCTCCGGCCTCGTCGGCCTTCAGGCGGGCAGGGGGACGCCCCTGATCCTTCCATCGTTGGATGGTGGACATCAGCGCCTGTGGCGGCCAGCGTTTGGGGTCGACCTTCTCGGCTTCCATCACCTGCTTCAGCAGGCGCAGTTGGTCGTCGGTATCGAGGATGGTGAAATTGCTTTCCAGCCCCACCAACCCGCCATGACGGCGCAGGATGCGTACGCCCAAGGCATGGAAAGTGCCCAGCCAGATCTGCTCGGCCGCCGGGCCGATCAGCGAAGAAACGCGCTCGCGCATTTCCTTGGCCGCCTTGTTGGTGAAGGTCACCGACAAAAGGTTCCAGGGCTTGGCCTTGCCGGATGCGATGATCTGGGCCAGGCGGCTGGTCAGCACGCGGGTTTTGCCGGTGCCGGCGCCGGACAGCACGAGAACCGGGCCTTCGGTGGTTTCCACCGCCTGGCGCTGTTCGGGATTCAGCCCCTGCAGCCAGGGAGCCTGGGCCGGCACATAAGCCGGAGCCGGCTCGAAGGGCGGCGCGGAGTCGTCGTCGAGATCGAAGGGATCAGCCATGGCTGTACTATATATGTTCTTTGGCCGGAGCCAAGCGGCAAAATGCGTCGTCCGTCACGCTTTGCCGGCGTCGGCTTCGTCAGAAGCGGCGGCGACATAGCGGCGCTTGCCGCTTTTCTGATGGTAATAGACCGTCACAAGCTTGCCGGTTTCCGCATCGATGAAGCGTTCGGAGGTTTCTTGCCATTCAAGGTCCGGCTTGTCGCGATGCAGTCGTTTATAGCGGTGACATTCGAACAGCGAGCCGACGAAAACCAGGGCCGCAAGGACGGTAAAAATGATGGTCGGAGGGATCGGAGCCGTCAGATCGAGATACAGCATCAGGATCAGGAAGCTGCCGCTGATGAGCGCCAGGAAAACCCTTGCCGCAGCCATTATGCTCCGGCCTTTTCCAGCACCACGGCAGTGCCATAGGCGACGATCTCGCTCATGGTCTGGCCGATTTCCGATGAATCGAAGCGCATCATGACGATGGCGTTGGCGTTCATGCTTTTGGCGTTTGTGACCATGCGATCAATGGCATGACGACGGGCCTCTTCGATCATCGAGCTGTATTCCTTGATCTCGCCGCCAATGATCGAGCGCAAACCAGCCATGAAATTTCCGGCGATGCCCCGGCTTCGGACGACAACGCCAAAGACTTGCCCTTTGACGGCGGTCACTTTGTAGCCTGCAACATTTTCGGTCGTGACGACAAGCATGGGGCACCTTTATCGGTTTGGGTGCCTGAAGGCTATCACAACCAGTAGGGGCTTTCCGGCGTAAATTGCAGGCCGGATATATTGCCTCAGCCTTTTTTCTGATCCATCACATCATGTTCGGTCATGACGCGATTGCGGCCCGACTGTTTGGCGAGGTAAAGCGCCTCGTCGGCGCGGGCCAGCAGATCGCCGGCAGTCTCGCCGGGGCGCAGTTGGGCAACGCCGACCGACAGAGTGATCTGGCCCAGCAGATTGCCGGTGCGGCGGTTGATCACCTTTTTGGTCGAGACCAGCTCGCGGATGGAGTTGCCGACATGGGCGGCGTCATGCAGGTGGGTCTGCGGCAGAATCACGCAGAACTCCTCGCCGCCATAGCGGGCGGCGGTGTCCTGGCCCTTGATGCAGTCGCTCATATAGCGCGCCACCAGCTTCAGCACCTGATCGCCCAACTGATGGCCGTGGGTGTCGTTGAACAGCTTGAAGTGATCGATATCGATCATCAGCAGGCAGAGCGGCTTTTCTTCGCGCGCCGAAAAGGCGATGGCGTCGCGCAGGGTCTTGTCCATGCTTTTGCGATTGGCGATGCCGGTCAGGCCGTCGAAGTTCGCCTCATGCTCCAGCCGGTTCAGATGATCGCGCAATTGATCGATCTCGCGCGACGAGCTTTGCAGGCGGGCCTCCAGCTGGCGGTTCATCTCGGCCATGCGCTGGGTTTCGTCCATCACTCCGGCCAGTTGGTTGGCCTGACCGCTGAAGCCGGCCAGGACATTGCCATAGCGTTCGGCGCCATCGCTGGCCACATCGATGCAGTCCGCCACCTCGGCCACCGTGCGTTCGATGCGCTTGCTGGCGTCGCGCAGGTCGGCTTCCTCGATCATACGGCCGAAATATTGATCGAACAGCTCGTCTGCCGACAGAGTGGTCAGCTTGTCCTGACCGATCAGGCGGTTCAGGGTCTGCGACAGCTCGGGCATATCGCCGGTCTGATGCATGAAGGCGACCGTGAAACGCTGCGGCGTCGGCGGGATTTTAAGCTGTGCCAACAAATCCACTGCCGAGCGGGCACGGCGCAGAATGGTGGGGAAGTCTTCTTTTTCGGCGAGCGGTTGGGGCAAGGGGGGCTCTGTCTTATGGTGGTCGGGCGAAAGATAAGGATCTTCCGTCTAGCTTTATCCTTAAGGGCGAGCGGAACAAAGCATTTTTCCCACTTCTCGGGCCGGGTTCCGAGGAATAGGCTGAGAGTGGGATGGAATATAACAATGGAAACGCCGCCATGACCGCAGAAACCCCCTCCCAGAAGGCCATGCAAACCCGAAACGAGGCCGAGCGTCTTTGGCAGGACGGCGAGACCCAGCAGGCCCGTGCCGCTTTCCGCCATGCCCGCCAGCTGTTCCGCGAAGCCGATGACGCCCGGGGCGAAGCCGCGACCTTAAGCCTGCTGGGCGATCTTGAGATGCGCCTTGGCCATTGGGACGCCGCCCGCGAAGCCTATGTCGAGGCCCGTGGACTTCTGATCGGCCCTGGTCTGCAGAAAGAACAGGGCGCCTTGCTCTGCCGGTTGGGCGAGTTGGCTCACCGCGCCGATCGTCTGTCTGAAGCCCGGGACTTCTATCTTTCGGCCCGCGATCTGTTCGATGCCGCCGCCGACCAATCGGGGCAGGCCCATGCCCTGAAGCGGCTGGGTCATATCGAGCGGGATGAAGGCAACCAGGATATCGCCCTTGATCTTTATGGTCAGGCGCTTGCTTTGTACCGCGCCGCCGGGGATGGCGCCGGTGAAGCCAATGCTCGGGTCGCGCTGGCGCATCTGCACGAATTGCTGGGACATCGCGAGAGGGCTCATGGCGATTTCGACCGGGCGCTGGAGCTGTTCCGTCAGAACGGCGATCTGTTGGGCGAGGCGGCAGCCTTGTCCGGCCTGGGCCATCTGTTGCGCCGGGCCGGCGATTTGATCGAGGCGGAGGCCAGTCTGTCCTCGGCCGCCAAGATTTACGGCAAGGCCGGTCATCTGCGTGGCGAGGCGGATATCTTCCTGGCGATGGGGCGGATGGAAGCGGTGCGCGGGCAAAAGGACCGCGCCCATCATCATCTGTCGCGCGCCGCCGATCTTTATGGTCGGGCTGATGCCACGGAATTGAGGCTGCGGGCCCTGAAGGAATTGCAGGCTCTGGGCTGACGGCAGAGCTGATCGGAGACGTCGCCTATGCTCCAGCATTCTTGGGCATGCAGATGCTGTGGAGCACAGCAAGCCGATCTGCCTCTCGATTTTTTCAGCTCGGCTCCGGCCTCTTGGGCATCGGTGCCGGAAGATCAGCGTGGCGCTGCGGGAAACAAGCTTGACGAAGACCTTCGCATGATCGGGAGTAAGGACTTCTTTGTAAGGGGCTGCGTCGAGATACCGATTATCGGCCAGGATGAAATATTCGTTTGGGGGCTGTGGGTTTCGATTTCGGAAAGCAATTTCAGACGCGTTCTCGATTTATGGTCGGCAGAGGTGGAAAACGAACCGTCGATAGATGGATATCTCGGTAACAATGTTACATCCTATCCGGCAGCCCTTGGCCTTGTGGCTCAGCTTCAGCTCAGAAGCGGCAATCAGCGTCCCAAGATTTTGCTGAAGCCCACCAACCATCCGCTGGCTCTGGATCAGCGAAATGGGATTTCTTTGACCAGGGTCGAGGAACTGGTCTCGTTGCTGCTTCCTCACCACTGATTGTTTGGGCCGAGATGGCCAAAGAAAAACCCCTCCCGGATGGGGAGGGGCGTTCCTAAATTTTGACTGCCGCAACCCGATCAGTCGTCGGTCGGGTTCCCATCCTGATCGCCGGGGCCGGCGGCCATGGCGTCGGAAACCATGCCGGCATTCTGGCGGATGGCGGCTTCGATCTCGGCGGCGACCGCCGGATTTTCCCGCAGGAAGGTCTTGGCGTTTTCGCGGCCCTGACCGATGCGGGTGGAGTTGTACGAGAACCAGGCGCCCGACTTCTCGACCACGCCGGCCTTGACGCCCAGATCGATCAGCTCGCCGGTCTTCGAGATGCCTTCGCCATACATGATGTCGAATTCGACCACCTTGAAGGGCGGGGCCAGCTTGTTCTTGACCACCTTGACGCGGGTCTGGTTGCCGACCACTTCGTCCTTGTCCTTGATGGCGCCGATGCGGCGGATATCCAGGCGCACCGAGGCATAGAACTTCAGCGCATTGCCGCCGGTGGTGGTTTCGGGATTGCCGAACATCACGCCGATCTTCATGCGGATCTGGTTGATGAAGATCACCATGCAGTTCGACTTGGACACGGTAGCGGTCAGCTTGCGCAGGGCCTGGCTCATCAGGCGGGCCTGCAGGCCGACATGGGAATCACCCATCTCGCCTTCCAGTTCCGCGCGCGGCACCAGAGCGGCCACCGAGTCGACCACCAGCACATCCACGGCGCCGGAGCGCACCAGGGTGTCGGCGATTTCCAGCGCCTGTTCGCCGGCATCGGGCTGGCTGATCAGCAGCTCGTCGATATTCACGCCCAGCTTGCGGGCATAGATCGGGTCGAGGGCGTGTTCGGCATCGACGAAGGCGCAGGTGCCGCCCTTCTTCTGAGCCTCGGCGATCACATGCAGGGCCAGGGTGGTCTTGCCCGAGCTTTCCGGGCCATAGACCTCGACGATACGGCCACGCGGCATGCCGCCGATGCCAAGGCCCACATCCAAACCGATGGAACCGGTGGAGATGCTTTCGATCTCGACGGTTTCGCGGCTGCCGAGGCGCATGATCGATCCCTTGCCGAAGGCGCGTTCGATCTGGGTCAGAGCGGCGTCGAGTGCTTTCTGCTTATCCATGGTGTCCTTATCCACCAGCCGTAGGGCGGTCTGAGTCATCGTTGCGGTCCCCTCTTATTCCACGGTCCTGCGGGTGATGCAATCTGTCGTCACCGTACCATGTTTGTTCCGCTTTGCAAGAGGGAATGTTCTCATCCTGTTCTTTATGTGAGAAAGGCATGCGCCAGGGTGCGCAGGGCGATGCCGGCCAGCGAGCCGATCACCGCCGGTTTCCAGACCTTGGCGATGCGCTTGCCCGAGGTCGCCAGCAGGGCGACGCCGGGCATATCCATGGGATTGATCAGAAAGCCGGCGCTGCTGTTCAGCAGCTGTGCGCTCATCTGGCCGGAATGGACCATATGGTCCACCACGCCCATCATGGCGGTGCCGCCGGCCAGATATTTGGTCAGGCTGGGCAGGATGATCAGCGGATCGATGCCGAAGCGCCCCAGGATGGGGGCGACGATCTGGCTGAAGGCGTCGACGGCCCCGGCCTGGCGCAGGGCCGTCACCACCGCCAGCGACAGCACCAGCAAGGGCACGGCGCCGATGGTCAGGCGGAAGGATTCAGCCCCGGCGCCGCTGATGACGTCCAGCACGCCCTTGGGGCCGGCATGATGCTGATGATGCGGCATGTCGTCATTGAGATGTTCCTCCAGCGACAGGCCGCGTCCCACCAGATAATAGGTCACCACCGCCGCCAACAGGCCGCCGGCCACCGACCAGGCCAGGGTCCAGCCCAGCGACAGCCCCATGGCGCCCATGGGGAAGGTGGCATTGGCCTGGGCCATGGCCAGCACCATGGCGAAGGCGGCGGCGATATGGCGGTCCGAGGTGCCCCGTTCCTCCATCATCGCCAGGGTGGCCATGGGGGCGGCGAAGCTGACCAGATTGATCTGCAAGGCGGCGAAGACGCCTAAGCCCGTCAGGCCGAAGGGGCGCAGCACGGGGGTCAGGCGCAGCACCAGCCAGTCCATGACGCCCCAATTTTCCAGCATCCGCATGATGGTCAGCATGACCAGCATCACCGGCCAGAGAACGAACAGCGACAGCTCGATGGCCGAGCGTCCGGCGGGCAGGATCACGTCGGAGAGAATATTCATCATGCCGCGATCATGGCAGTTGCCGAGCGTCGGGCCAAGAGGCCCCGGTTAATTGACCGAGGCTTTCTGCATGATGGCGCCATACCAGCCCAGCCCGCGATAGGTCTCGTAGCCGGGTGTCAGGGCGTAGCCCACCACATTTCCCTTGTCGTCCAGATAGGAACCCATGCTGTTGCGCCCCTGAAGGGCCAGCGGCACGCTCTCGGTCAGAATGCCCTTGCCGTCCGAGGATGCGATCACCCGATGGTTCTGGTCCAGTAACAGGCAGCGGCTGTTGTCGCGTTCATGCTCGGCCAGACGCACGCCGTTCACCACGGTCTGAGCCTGGGCTTCCCAGTCGAAGAAGATGCCCAGCACGCCCAACACCTCGCCATTGGCATCGCCGTCGCGGCGGATGGCCGTGGCATAGGGAACCACCTGAGCGCCGTCCAACTGATGATTGACCGAGACATCGGCGACGGAAAACTCGCCGCCATCGCGGGTGCTCATGGCGTCCCTGAACCAGGATTCGCGGGACACATCGGTGCCGGCGGCGCGGTGATAGCGGTCGGGGCGGCCGGTGGCGATCACCCGGCCCTTGGCGTCGGCGATCCACAGATCGAGATAGACGGTGTAGGAGTCCAGAATGACCCCCAGCCGCTTCGATGCATGGGCAGTGGCTTCCGGCGTGGCGTGGGCCAGACAGTCGACCACGGCGGAATCGGTGGCCCACCAACGCACATCGCAAGAGCGCTCATACAGGTTCCGGTCGATGATCTCGATCATGTTCAGGGCCAGATCGGTCAGGCGTGAACCGCGCAGCTGCGACACCAGCGATTCGCCCAGCGACACCAGGTCTTGGATGGTCGAGGACATCTCGCCTTCCAGGGCCTGGGTGATGCGGTTGATGTCGTCGGAAACGTTCTTCACCTCGTTGGCGACCACGGCGAAACCACGCCCGGCCTCGCCGGCGCGCGTGGCCTCGATCAGCGCATTCAGGGATAAAATACGAGTGGTGCCAGTGACTTGCTTGATAGCGCGGATCTTATCGCAGGCGACCTCGTTGACCGCCTTGGCGAGCTCTAGAATCCGTTCAGGTTCCGACATGATCGTGACTCCCCAACATGCGTAAGCAGTTTTCGTGATTACGCCCCATCCCGCGCAAAAGATAACGTCTGCTCAATAAACATTCAATGCGCCAATCGTACAGTTTTGTTGCATATCTTTTGTGCATGAGCGAGGAAATCCACGGAATCCTTGAGCGCAACGGCATCCTGGGGCATTCTCCCTGCCTCTCCGTTTCGCCCCAGTTCAATGACGGTTGGCCATGAGCGACAAGCGCGTATACCTCTATGACAGCACTCTGCGTGACGGCGCGCAGACCCAAGGCGTGGACTTCTCTCCCGCCGACAAGATCGCCATGGCCCGCGAGCTGGATCGCCTGGGGATTGATTATATCGAAGGCGGCTGGCCAGGGGCGAACCCCACCGACGACGCCTTCTTCGCTGGCCCTCCGACCTTGAGCCACGCCAAGCTGGCGGCCTTTGGCATGACGCGCCGCTCGGGCCGCTCGGCCGAGAACGATCCGGGGCTGCAGGCGGTGATCGTGCCCTCGGCCAAGGTGGTGACCCTGGTGGGCAAGAGCTGGGACTTCCAGGTCGAGACGGCGCTGGGGGTGTCGCTGGACGAGAATCTGCGGATGATCGCAGAGTCGGTGGCCCATGCCGCCAAGCGCGCCTCGGAAGCCATTCTCGATGCCGAGCATTTCTTCGACGGCTATCGCGCCAATCCCGACTATGCGCTGAAATGCGTCAAGGCCGGCTATGACGCCGGGGCTCGCTGGGTGGTGCTGTGCGACACGAATGGCGGATCGCTGCCCCACGAGGTCGAGGCCATCGTGCGGGAAGTGGTCAAGCTGGTTCCCGGCAGCCATATCGGCGTCCACTGTCATAACGACAGTGACAATGCCGTGGCCAATTCGCTGGCGGCGGTGCTGGCCGGCGCCCGACAGATTCAGGGAACCCTGAACGGGCTGGGCGAGCGTTGCGGCAATGCCAATCTGACCTCGATCATTCCTAATCTGGTGCTCAAGATGGGCTTCGAGACTGGCGTCTCGGCCACTGACATGACCAAGCTGACCCATGTTTCGCGTGGTCTGGATGAGCGGCTGAACCGTGCCCCCAACCGCAACTCGCCTTATGTCGGCGAAAGTGCGTTTGCCCATAAGGGCGGGCTGCATGTCTCGGCGGTCGAGAAGGATCCGCGCTGCTACGAACATATCGCCCCGGAGCTGGTGGGCAATCGCCGCCATATCGTGGTGTCGGACCAGGCCGGGCGCTCGAACATCCTGGCCCGTTTCCGCGAGATCGGCCTGGATGTCGATCCCACCGAGCCCAAGCTGGCCAAGCTGGTCAAGGATGTGAAGGAGCGCGAGCATAACGGCTATGCCTATGACGGCGCCGAAGCCAGCTTCGAACTGCTGGCCCGCCGGGTGCTGGAAGGGGTGCCGGACTTCTTCCGCCTGACCTCGTTCCGTGTCATCGACGAGCGCCGTTGGAACGCCAAGAACGACCTGATCACCCTGTCGGAAGCCACCATCAAGGCCGAGGTCAAGGGCGAGGAACTGATGGCGGTGGCCGAGGGCAATGGCCCGGTCAGCGCCCTGGACGCCGCTTTGCGCAAGGTGCTGACCCCGGTTTATCCGCAATTGGGCGATCTGAAGCTGGTGGATTACAAGGTGCGTATCCTGAACCCCACCGCCGGCACCAAGGCCCTGACCCGCGTGATGATCGAAAGCTCGGACAGCAATGGCGAACGCTGGTCGACCGTGGGCGTTTCCACCAACGTCATCGACGCCTCGTTCAATGCGCTGCATGACAGCATCACCTACAAGCTGCTGCGCGATGGCGCGGAAATCTGATGAGCGATATGTCTGAAACCATTCTGCCGCCGGCCGTCGTTCTGATCCGGCCGCAATTGTCCGAGAATATCGGCACCGCCTCGCGGGCCATGCTGAATTGTGGCCTGACCGATCTGCGGCTGGTGGCCCCGCGCGAGGACTGGCTGTCGGAACGCGCCTTGGCGGCTTCGTCGGGGGCGACCTCGGTGCTGCATGCCGCCAAGGTGTTCGAAACCACCGAAGAAGCCATCGCCGATCTGCACCGGGTCTACGCCACCACGGGCCGCAACCGCTTCATGGTCAAGCCGGTGGTCACGCCCCGCCGCGCCGCCCAGGAAATGCGCGGTCAACTCGAGGAAGGCTGGCGCACCGGCGTGCTGTTCGGGCCCGAACGCACCGGCCTTGAGAACGATGATGTCGCCCTGGCCGACACGGTGATCACCGTGCCGCTGAACCCGGACTATTGCTCGCTCAATCTGGCGCAATGCGTGCTGCTGGTGGGCTATGAATGGTATCAGTCGGGCGATCCGACCGAGCCCAGGGCGATGACCAAGGGTGCTGCTCCGGTGGCGACCAAGGATGAACTGGTCGGCTTCTTCCAGCATCTGGAGCGGGAACTGGATGACTGCGGCTTCCTGCGCGTCGAGGAAAAGCGGCCCAGCATGGTGCGCAATATCCGCAACATGTTCGAGCGGGCCGATCTGACCCTGCAAGAGGTGCGCACCCTGCATGGCATCGTTCATGAGCTGGTGACCCATCGTAAACGCAAGGGCGAGGCTGACGAGAAATGACCGACCGCCCGCCGCCGCGTTTCGATGATTTCTCTTCCGAGCTGTTCGAGCAGTTGGTGGTCTGGCGCCGCGATGTGCGTCACTTCCGCCGCGATCCCGTGGACCCCGAACTGGTGGACCATCTGCTGGCGCTGGCCTGCCTGGCGCCGTCGGTGGGCAATGCCCAGCCCTGGCGTTTCGTCAAGGTCGAGGAACCCGAGAACCGGGTGGCGGTGCGGGCCAATTTCATCTCGTGCAATTCCGACGCCCTGCATGACTATTCCGGCGAGCGGGCGAAGCTTTACGCCACTCTGAAGCTGTCGGGGCTGGATGATGCGCCGGTACATATCGCAGTGTTCAGCGATCATGCCACCGAAGCCGGCCACGGCCTGGGCCGCAAGACCATGCCCGAGACCATGGATTATTCGGTGGTCACCGCTATTTACACCTTCTGGCTGGCGGCGCGTCTGAAGGGGCTGGGGGTCGGCTGGGTGTCGATCGTCGAGCCGGATCGCATCAAGTCGATCCTGGACGTGCCCGAGGACTGGGCCTTCGTCGCTTATCTCTGCGTCGGTTATCCGCAGGAAGAGAACGATGTGCCGGAACTGGTCCGCTATGGCTGGCAGGATCGGGAAGCCTGGGAAAAATTTGTTCTCAAGCGATAGGGAAGCTGGCGGTAAAGCGGCTGCCCTTGCCGGGATAGCTTTCCACTGAAATGGTGCCGCCTTGGGCTTCGACCAGATGACGGGCCAGGGTCAGTCCCAGGCCTAAGCCGGTGCCGGCGGCTTCCTCTCCGGCCAGGCGGACATAAGGATTGGTCGCGCGGCCGAAGGGTTCCCAAATCCGCGACAGCATCTCCCAGGGGATGCCGGGGCCATCGTCCCAGACGACGAAACGGGTGTCGTGGTCGTCTTGCGTGATTTCCAACCCCACATGCCCGCTGGATGGGGTGAACTTCACCGCATTCAGCATCAGGCTCAGCAGCAGCTGGATCATCCGGCGCTTGTCGGCGCGGAAGGGGCGGGTCTGCGGGGCGATGGCGATCAGCAGCTCGAGCCGCTTGCTGGCGACGTAATGGACAGTCAGCTCGCGCAGCTTCTCACCCAGTTGCGCCAAATCCACCTCGTCCCAATCCAGATCGATGCTGCCGGTATCGATGCGGGCGATGTCGAGGATTTCCTGAATCACCCCCAGCAGGCGCTGGCCGGCTTCGTGGATATGGTCCACATAGGCCAGATAATCGGTGATCATCGGCCCCGAGGATTGTTCGCGCACCATTTCGGAATAGCCGAGGATGGCGTTCAAGGGGGTGCGCAGTTCGTGGCTCATGGTCGCCAGGAACTGGGATTTCGACTGGCTGGCGCTTTCCGCCGCCGCCTTGGCCTCGGCCAGCGCCATTTCGCTGTTCTTGCGGTCGGTGACGTCGTGCCCTTCCGGGATCAGCCAGCGCACCGAGCCGTCTTCGGCGAAGACCGGGCTCAGGTAAAAATCGATCCAGCGCAGGCCCTGGTCCGTTGGATGCGAGGTCTCGAAGCGGATGAACTGCCCTTGCGCCGCCCGGCGGATGGCGTCTTTCAGCCGGTCCTGCTCGATGGCCGAATGGCTCCACCAGGGGGTGTCCCAGAAAAACTTGCCGCGCACGTCGTCTTCGGTGACGCCGACGGCATTCAGGGCGGTGCGATTGGCCTCCAGCGTGCGGCCGTCCGGTTCCAGCAGGCCGATGAACTGGAAGGTCTGGTTGAAGATGGCGGCGAACTTGGCTTCGCGGCTGGCCAGACGCTCTTGGATGTCCACCACGTCGCTGATGTCGAGGAAACTGACGATCACCGAAGCCTGGCGCAGACTGCCGGGCGGGATCGGCGTGGCATTGACCCGCAGCCAGCGCGTGCCTCCGGGCCGGGACAAGCCCATCAGCGCCCCCGAAACGGTGCAGCCGGTGCGCATGGCCGCCATGGGCGGATAGTCGTGATAGGGATAGGGGCTGCCGTCCGAGCGCAGACAGCGGCGCTTCAGGTCCAGCAGGCGGCGTCCCTGCATGGCCTTGTGCCCGATGCCGAGAATGCCTCCGCCCGGTTCGTTCAGATAGAGAACCCGTCCATCCTCGTCCAGGACCATGACGCCTTCCAGAACGCTGCCGAACAGCGACTGGAACCGCTTTTCCCTGTGAGCCTTTTCCTTGGCCGGGGCGTTGTTTTTGTGATTGTCCATGCCCTCGTCGCACTGCGCTTTGATACCTTGAAATGCTAGAGGCGGGACAATGGATGGGGCAATCGGTGCCGAAGGGTAGCCATTGATGCTGAAGGGTTACGTCCTCTTATGCTGTTGCGCCTGTAGCTATGTCCGATCGGCAGGATGGCATGACGGCTGTCGCCAAGATTTGTCTTTTGGAGCGCCCTGCTGTGCGGTAGCTTTTTCTGCGGACCATCTCAACGCAGGGGAATGCCCAAGATGACCGCCGAACATCAAGACAAGATCCGCCAGCGCGCTTTCGAGATTTGGCAGGCCGAAGGCCATCCGGAAGGCCGTGACTTCGATCATTGGCTGCAGGCCGAGGCCGAACTGAGCGCCGCTCTGACCGAGGCCGCCGAGGCTTTGAAGAAGAAGGCCGCACCCAAGAAGGCTGCTGCTCCGAAGACCGCTGCCCCCAAGGCGGCGGCTCCGAAAAAGGCTGCGGCGCCTAAGAAGACGGCTGCGCCCAAGGCCTGATCTTCCGTCTTCCCGTTTCTGGGGTTTTGTCCTGCTTGCAAGGCGGGGGCGGGGGCGGCTACTCTGCCGGCCCCGTCAACAGCCCTGTGGAAGAGATGCCCGATGGATGCTGAAAACCGCGAGATGTTCGCCGAGCTGAATGCTCTTCTGACCGCCATCGCCAAGGCGCTGGAGCTGGAGCCCGAAGCCGCCGCCAAGGCTATCGAAGCCGGCGAGATCGCCATCAGCATGGAGGTGGATGAGGAAGGCCGGCATTTCGTCGGCGTCACCCATGCCGGCAAGACCTCGCGGGTTTATCCTGGCGTCATCCGCCACGAGCCCGAACAGCCCGAAGAACAAGACGACGAAGACTGCGGCCATGGCGGCTGCGGCTGCGGGCATTGAGGCTGCGGCACAGATAGCAAAAAGGCCGGAGGGAAATCCCACCGGCCTTTTTTATTGCGTCACCGACTATTCGTCGCGGTGGGTGCGTTCCAGCCGTTCATGCCGTTCCTGCGCCTCGATGGACAGGGTGGCGATGGGGCGGGCATCCAGGCGGCGCACGCCGATCGGCTCGTGGGTTTCCTCGCAATAGCCGTAGGACCCGTCCTCGATCCGCTGCAAGGCGGCGTCGATCTTCGAGATCAGCTTGCGGGCGCGGTCGCGGGTGCGAAGCTCCAGGGTGCGGTCGGCTTCGGCCTGGGCGCGGTCGGCGATGTCGGGCTCCTGCAATCCGCCTTCCTGCAGATGCTGCAGGGTTTCATCGGATTCGCGCAGCAGTTCCTGGCGCCACTTCAGCAGCTTCTGACGGAAATATTCCGTCTGCATGTCGTTCATGAAATCTTCGTCCTCGGAAGGACGGTAATCGGGCGGCAACGTGACAGTCATGCTTCCCCACGATCCAGCGCAAAAAAGGGCCGGAACCCATAGTCTTGATTCCGCTGCGGAATATAAGGAGGAGCAGGGGTCTCCGCAAGCCGCGATTACAGCCGGAGGGCAATCCAGGGTCAATTAACGGATAAAAAGGTTAATTTTGCTGGGCGGTCAGCTTGGCCAGCTCGACCTCGGCCCGCAATTCGATCTCGTCCAGCACGGCGGCCAGGCGGGGATCGGCGACATTGTCGCGGCGGCTGCGCACCATCTGCGCCAGGGCCATCAGCTTGTCCTTGGGGATCGAGCCCATCAGCAGGCCATGACGAACCTCTTCCAACTGGTCGAGGATGTCTTCGCCGCGCTGGATCAGGCGGCGGCGGGCTTCGCGTTCAAGGCTGTCATCGGCGGCCTGGACGGCCAGCAGGGCGTCGATATTGCCCACCGAGGGGGGCGTTTCGACGGCATGGGCTTCCTCTGCCGCCCCGAAAGTTTCGGAGAGCTGCTTGGCGAACGCGCTGTTCGAGGACTTATCGGTTTTCCCGGTCCGCTTAGCTTGTCCGGGACCCGATGTAGGTCCGTAGCCGCTGATCTTCATGCCTGCCCGTCAGAAGGATGTCTGATGGGCGCACAATACACGGTCAGAAGGGTTTAGGAAAGCCCTCTTGCGACTTTTCTTTATGAATCTCTTATAGTCCATTGATAGTTAACAAAAGATTGCCATTGAGCAAAAATCGTAAATCCCCTCGGCAGGCCGGAGGCGAGGGCGGTAGAAACTGCCGCCCAAGGGGGAAGAGCTTGCCTCTTTGCCCCGCTTATTCCGGGGTGAATCCCAGTATTTCCGCCATTTTATCTGTTGGCATGATCTTCGCAAGGAGTTGGCCGGATAAAGGTCCGGCAACGGACGGAGAGGATAAAATGACCCGCTCACGCGCCCTTAACATCGACGTCGTCAGGTTTCGGCAAGGCTTAATTGCCGCCGGCCTGTTCATCGCCGCATTGGTGCTGGCCCATCCGGCCCAAGCCAGTTCGCGAATCAAGGACATCGCCGATTTCGAAGGCGTGCGCGAGAACGTGCTGGTGGGATACGGCCTCGTAGTCGGTCTGAACGGCACCGGCGATACCATGGACAATTCGGAATTCACCCGTCAGTCCCTGATCGGTATGTTGAATCGCTTGGGCGTGAACACGTTGCCCAGCAGCAGCACCGCCCAGCTGGCCCTGAAGCCGAAGAACGTGGCGGCGGTGATGGTCACCGCCAAGCTGCCGGCCTTCGCTCGCCAGGGCACCAAGATCGACATTACCGTCAGCGCGCTGGGCGATTCCAAGGATCTGCTGGGTGGTACCCTGATGGTCACACCGCTGACCGGCGCCGACGGCGAGGTCTATGCCATCGGCCAGGGCCAGGTCGCCACCGGCGGCTTCTCGGCCTCGGGCGCATCCGGAAGCTCGGTGACCAAGGCGGTTCCCACCACTGGTCGCATTGCTAACGGCGCCATCGTCGAGCGTGAAGTCCCCTTCGACATGTCCTCGATGGAAAGCGTGCAGGTGACGTTGCGCAATCCCGACTTCACCACCGCGCGCCGCATGGCTCAGGCCATCAACTCCTTCCTAGGCTCGGACGCCGCCCGTCCCACCGATCCCTCGACCGTGCATCTGCAGGTTCCCGGCCGCTATAAGGGCAACACCGTCGCGCTGCTGACCGATATCGAGCAGCTGCGCGTGCAGCCCGACCAGCTGGCCCGCGTGGTGGTGGACGAACATACCGGCACCATCGTGATGGGCGAGAATGTGCGCATCAGCACGGTCGCCATCGCCCAGGGCAGCCTGACCATCAAGATCACCGAGACTCCGCAGGTCTCGCAGCCTTCGCCCTTCTCGGCCACCGGCACCACCGAAGTGGTCCAGCGCAGCGACGTGCAGGTCGATGAAGGCCAGGGCAACAAGCTGGCGGTGATGCAGAACGGCGTCACCCTGCATGACCTGGTCGCCAACCTGAACGCCCTGGGCATCAGCCCGCGCGATCTGATTACCATCCTGCAGGCCATCAAGGCCGCAGGCGCCCTTCAAGCCGATCTGCAGGTGCTGTGATGATGAGTGGAGCTTCCGCCTACGCCGCCACCGACGGCCTGACCGGCCAGGCCATGATGTCCATGAACCAGGGCAAGCTGGCCAGCCTGCAGGGCTCGGGCAAGGATATGGCATCCATCAAGGCCACGGCCGAGAAATTTGAAACCGTGTTCCTGTCTGAAATGTTCAACCACATGTTCTCGGGCATCAAGACCGACGCCATGTTCGGCGGTGGTCACGGCGAGGACATGTTCCAATCGATGATGGTCGACGAATACGCGAAGAAGATCGTCTCCAAGGGAGGCATCGGCATCACGAAGTCGGTCATGCATACGCTTCTGGCCGAACAGGAGAAGGCGCAATGAGCTTCCCGCAGAATCTGCCCAAGCCGGCCCCCAAACTGCC
>Ga0318567_10000375_pt1 | contig 18903 bp, 4 predicted proteins | sample GRESIP088b5f20_FD_203691 | JGI IMG/M metagenome (GOLD analysis project Ga0318567, IMG submission 203691) | Tropical soil microbial communities from Luquillo Experimental Forest, Puerto Rico - GRE.SIPMG.088b5f20 | ecosystem: Environmental > Terrestrial > Soil > Tropical forest > Bulk soil...
ATCTAAATCTGTTACAGCTGGGGTTGGCTTAAAATATAATTCATTGAATAATATCAATAGTATGTGGGGATATAATTCCAGTTTGGAATTTACCATACATCATATAGGAAGAGTCGGATGTTCATATGAGCGTGGGTACTTACCGGGTAATAGCAATATGCTTATTACAAATGAATGGGGAAGGCTTGTTTATACAAAAACATTTTAACATATAAAAAATAGTTAAATGATAAGAAAAATAGTTGCTGTATTTCTAACCTTTGTTTTTTTTACTTGGGGCAGGGCTCAAGTGATTTTGGAGCCTCAATTGTCTGTGCAAGGTGTTGTGCAACAATCGCAGTTGTGGAACATATTGATTATAAATAATGGTAATGAAATTCCTTCAGCCAATTTCCAAATGACATTTACTGAAGAGGGAAGTGGCAAAAAGGTATTCAGTGCGATAAGTAGTACTGTGCGTATTGCGAAAGGTGCAAATTTTATGACTGCAAAAGATTTTGGAGTAATTCAATATGATTATAGTTCAGGTTATTCAAGCGGGCTTGGATTAACGGGAGGCTTATTACCAATTGGTCGATTTACAGTATGCTATTTACTAAATGAGAAAAAAGGAGCTCTAACTATAGCTCAGAGTTGTATACCTATTTTAATTGAGCCAATAAGCCCGCCGCAATTAGCTTATCCTGAGAATGGTTCTGAGTTGGGAACATACTATCCGGATTTCGCATGGTTACCTCCACTACCGGCAAATATGTTCAACGCACTTAATTACAAAATCATTGTAACAGAAATTAAGAATGGGCAAAAAGCGGTAGATGCTATACAGCATAATCCTGTTTTTTTTCTGCAGGATGGCATAAAAGAAGTTTCTACAATATACCCTTCTTCGTACAGACCATTTGAGCAAGGCAAGTCTTACGCTTGGCAAATAATAGCACAAAGTGGAATAGGCAACAACACTTATTCTGCTGCAACAGATGTATGGAGTTTTACAATCAAAAAAGATTCGCTGGCAATAATACTCGACAATGCTTCTTACCCGCATTTGCAACGAGGTGTTGGAACAGCACATTTTATAGCCAGAGAGAAAATAAAGTTTGCATACAATAATGAATTAGGGGATACAACTGTTATGGTAAAATTATATACGATGGATGGGACGAAGAGCAATACAGTAATGAGGAAAGACCTAAAAGTAAAAGATGGCATGAATTACATTGATTTTGATTTAGATCGGAAGGCTGCAATGCATTATGGGGCTCTGTATATAGCAGAAATTTTGAATAGCCGAAATGAAAATTGGGATATACGATTCAGGTACGACCCATTGCCAAAATAGTTTAATGTATACAAAATAATTGATTAAGTAATTAAATATATATGATACTTGCTTACATACAAAAATTTCAAAAGAGAATTGCATTTTTTTTGTTTTCAGTTTTTTCGATGCAATTGATATTGCCCTGTATTACATTCGGTAGGAGTAACAGTTATTTTCCTTTTGAAAAAAGTAGATGGCATAATAGCAGTTATTGGCATTTAAATAATCTGGAAAAAAAATCAGAAAGAGGTTTTATCGCTGAGAGAAACTTTGTAAAATCTTTTAGTCAACAAAATATAAACTCATTAAATCAACTTAAGTTTTTCCAGTCCGGCCCAGGACAACCTGAACAGCAAAGTTTCCAATCTGTGAATGCACAGAATATGGTTGATTTGTTTTCGGGAGATTTTTCTTACAATATTCCATTATTGGATGTAGGTGGTTATCCTGTAAATATCCATTATAGGAGCGGTATAACGATGGATCAGGAAGCCAGTTGGGTAGGTTTGGGGTGGAATATTAATCCGGGAGCTATCAATCGTAATATGCGAGGGCTGCCTGATGATTTTAGGGGAGATCAAGATTCGATTACTAAAACGCAAAGTATACGTTCTCAGTGGACGGCGGGTATAAATGCAGGAGCTAATCCTGAAATTTTCGGTAAAGAGATTCCTATAAGTGCGAATGCCGGTATTTTTTATAATAACTATCGTGGAGTTGGATTTGAGATTGGAGGAGGAATCGATATTTCTTTAACGGCAGCGAAAGGTGCACAATCCCGATTGACTGCTGGATTAGGTATTAATCTGAATAATAATAGTCAGAATGGCTTCTCTATTGAACCTTCGTTTAGCTTGAGAAGGCAAAAACTAGAAACAGAATTAGAAGGCTATTCCAATGGGTTTAATATTGGTGCATCTTTCAGTACAAGAGCAGGATTAAAGGACTTAAGTCTTTCTGCAAGCGGAACAAGGCAATCTTTTAACTTAGAAGGAGACCAACGATGGTCATCTGCTGCATCAACATTAGGAGGTGGTATTAGTTTTGCACATCATTCATATATTCCCACTATACATGTCCCATATACCAGCTATCAATTTAATTTCAGTTTAAAGAATGGAGGCGAAGTTTTCGGGTTCCATCCTTTAGGTTCACTTAGTGGTTATTATTCTAAACAATATATAGCCCCGGAAGATCTTACTGTAGTAAGCCCTGCAAATGGTTATTTATACTTGCAAAATGGACTTAAATCACCTGCAAGTATCCTTGATTTTAATCGGGAAAAAGAGTTGGCATACTCTGCCAATCCGCCCACTCCACATTTGGCAATCCCTAATTATACCTATGATATCTATTCGATATCCGGTGAAGGCACAGGAGGGATGTTCAGACCATTCCGTGGCGATATCGGTTATGTGAGAGATGCAGTAATGCAATCAAAATCTTCATCCGGCGGAGCTTCCCTTGATTTAGGTGTTGGAGAAGCATGGCATGGAGGCGTCGATGTAAGAGTTAGCAATACGGTTAGTAAAACAGGTGCTTGGTTAGATAATAATATGTTGAATACGCAAGTTACATTTAGGGATGCTGACAGTAGTTTTGAAAATGTTTATTTCAGAAATCCTTCGGAAAAAACTTCTAATACTCAAAATTTTTATGATGCTATAGGGGATACAAAACCTTTGTTACCTGTAATGACAAAATCGGATGACCCTGCTTTAACACAATCTATGCAGCCGTATAGCAATTATAGTGTATCAGGCAATAAGTTGATATTCGATAAGTCAGTTCTAAAAACATCCCGTGATAAACGTTCGCAGGTTATACGTTTCTTAACAGCCGGAGATGCTGCTCATTTTGCATTGGATACCAATATCACAAGCTATCCGCTAAATACTTTTGTACAGAATACTTGTAATCTTGATTCTGGTGTAGTGGTTGACAAGAGAGTGAATTCTTTCAGAAAACCTAATCATATTTCAGAAATTACAGTTTTAAATGAGGATGGCAAAAGATATATCTATGGACTTCCTGTTTATAATTTAAGTCAGGAAGAAGTAAGTTTTTCTGTAAATCATAATATATCCAACGGCGGTGTAACCAATAATTTGGTAGCCTATGATGCAGGCGAAAATTCAACAGGTAATAACTCAGCAAAAGATCATTATTACAGTAAAGAAAGAATTCCTGCTTATGCATCAGCCTTCTTAATTACAGGATTGGTTTCTGCAGATTATGTTGACAGGACAGGCAACGGTATCAGTGACGATGACCAGGGAGATGCAGTTAAGTTTAACTATACACAGATTTATGACAAAAACAATAGTTATAAATGGAGAACACCATTTGCAAAAAACAAGGCATCTTACCAAGAAGGTTTAAAAACAGATGTATCTGATGATAAAGCCAGTTATATCTATGGTACAAAAGAGGTTTGGTATTTGAATTCCATTGTAACAAAAACAATGGTTGCTGTTTTTAAATTGAACGATATTAATCAGGGAGAAGTGAGACAAGACGGATATGGCGTAGTAGATGAAAACGGGGATATTGATTTAACAAAAGGATTAAGATATTTAAAACAAATTGATTTGTATTCAAAGGCAGACTATGCTAAAAATGGCGTATCTGCGAAGCCTGTTAAAACGGTTCATTTCGAGTATGATTATAGTTTATGCCAAGGCACACCGGATGCCCGCAATGGACAAGGTAAGCTAACATTGAAATCTATTTGGTTTAGTTATAACGGCAATAACAAAGGGCTTCAAAATCCATATCTTTTTCATTATAGCAGTAATAACCCATCCTATTCTGTGGGCTCATTTGATAGATGGGGTAATTATAAAAACCAAACTACTAATCCTTCGGGATTGTCAAATTCAGATTTTCCTTATTCACTACAAGATAAAGTGAATAACTGGGATAGCACTCAGGCGGCAATTGCGGCAAGTGCATGGAATTTGGATTCTGTTTTACTGCCTTCTTCAGGTGGGATTAAGGTTGATTATGAATCAGATGACTATGCATTTATACAAAATAAGAGAGCAGCTCAAATGATGCAGATAGTTGGATTAGGCAATAGCTCAACTCAGATGGATTATTATCTGTATAACAATTCAGATGTATTGAATCTGTATGACAACAACTATGTGTTTATTCGCGTACCGGAAACTGCAAACAGTAAAAGTGATGTATATAAAAAATATCTGGATGGCATTGAGAAAATCTATTTTACCTATAGGGTTAAAATGCCACATGATCTGTATAGTGGGGCTGAGGATTACGAACATGTATCCGTATACGCACAATATGATGATTATGGTATAAGTCAGTCTGATAGCCATATTATTTGGGTACACTTAAAAAATACAGAGGATGTTAAAAGTCCTTTGGCAAAAGCTGCCATACAGGCTTTGCGCTTAAATCTTCCTTCCAAAGCATATCCCGGATCCGACCTTAATGGAGAATATGATCCGCTTGCAATCGGTAAGGCAATGATAGGGTTTGTTGCAAATTATTCAGAATTGATTACAAGTTTTCCCAAACGATCTAGGATATTGGGAATTGCCAATGATATAGATGTAGCAAGATCATTTGTAAGATTAAATAACCCGACTTTGAAAAAATTGGGAGGCGGGCATCGGGTAAAAAGAATAACCATTTCAGATAATTTTAATAAGATGACAGGGCTGCAGGGTGCAGTATATGGTCAGGAATATGACTATACTACAACCAAGTCTGTCAATGGTATAGTAATGAAAATCAGTAGTGGCGTTGCTGCATGGGAACCATTTGTCGGAAACGATGAAAATCCGTTCAGGACACCCATTGAATATAATCAGCAGGTTGCTCCATTAGCGCCAACCGCCAATATGTATTCCGAGAACCCGCTTGGTGAAGGCTATTTTCCGGCAGCTCAAGTGGGTTATAGTAAAGTAAGGGTTCATACTATTAATAATAAAGTGAGTTCAGCAAATGGATATGAAGAAACAGAGTATTATACTGCTTACGATTTTCCAACGATTACAGAACAAACTCCTTTTGATGAACGGAGATTTAAACCTTCTTTTTTGGCAAACCTTTTCAAGATCAATGCGAAAAGTTATTTAAGTCAAACACAGGGATTTAAAGTGGAAATTAATGATATGAATGGTCGCATTAAAGGAAATGCTTCTTATTCACAGGCGGATGCTAATAACCCAATAGCTTATACCAAATATTATTATAAGGTAGATAATGATAGTGCTGAATTTAAGCATTTGGCAAACACAATAGCTGTCGTAGATTCTTCAAACGGGCATATAAATCCATCTGCTCAGGTTGGGAAAGATATTGAGTTAATGATTGATTCAAGAGAAGAGTTAACTGAAACAAAGGGAGCGGATTTAGAATTCAATATGGATGGATTTATCATTGGTATCATTCCAGTGAATATTCCAACCTTATGGCCGTTTCCACAATCTGAAACTGATAGATATAGATCTGTTGCTACCATGAAATTGGTTCAGCGATATGGTATTTTAAATAAAGTGATGCATTATGAAAAGGGAAGTCTGGTTACAACCGAGAATTTATTATTTGATGCAGAGACAGGAGATGTCGTTTTATCTAAAAGGCAAAATGAATTTAATGATCCAATGTATCAGTTTAATTATCCTGCACACTGGGCATATAGTGGAATGGAACCGGCGTATAAAAATATCGGAGACAAGTTTACAGGATTAGAATTTACCAATGGAAAAATAACCAATGCGGGTAGATATTCCAATATTGAGCATTTCTTTGAAAGCGGAGATGAGCTTATGCTCAGAAATGTAACTTGTAAAACAGGGAGCAGTTCTAATATTAGCTGTAATGGTGAAGGCAGCTGTGCATCACCTCAATATAGTTGGAAACCGTTTATTAAAGTATGGGCAATTGATGCTGCCAAAATTCAGAATAACAAAGGCCTGAGCGGCATTTATTTCGTTGATAATTTTGGTAACTTTTTCACTTCACAAATTGGCAGTGGTCAAAATACAACAGTAGAAATAGTACGTTCAGGCAAACGGAATACTGCATCCGCTTCTTTGGGAACTGTTCAGTCTTTGTCTTCACCGCTACGCAGTATCAATAATCAATGGAAAATAGTATTTGATGACCAAACAAAAGTGATTAATACATCCGCAGCAACCTATAAAGATCTCTGGAAAGTAGAGGATGCTAAGTTTGTATTAGATACGGTAATCATAAATAAAACTCCCGCTTTACAAACAGCATATATATTTCCAACTACAGATATTCCATCATTTAGTATCGGTGCTAGTTCCGGTAATTGGTTTGCATTAACAAACAAAGATTATTATGAAGCAGGCCGAAGTGATGGGGGACGAAATCAAGGTGACCATTGGATTAATAGCTGGCTAAGGCTTAATATGTTGCAGTCAGATCTATCTACCCCAATTATTCCAAGTGGGTCACAAATAAAAGCAGCATGGTTATCATTGGAACCGCATTTGGTTTCGCATCAGGAATCAGGTTCTGGAATCCCGAGTGAGGTGAATCATACAAACACGAATCCGCATATTGCCGGGTCAAACACTTCATATAAGTTCGCAAGAGTAACAGATGTAGGCTTTAATAATATTAATTATTCTGCATTGGGAAGCCTTGGTGCTTCTGTTTGGAATATTATTGAAAACATGGCAACTGATAATACTACCTCAGTTACTAGTGGAAGTTCTGCAAAGCAAAACTCCGTAGGTATTAATGTAACTGCTTTAATGCAATCTATAATTAATCAACCTTCTTTGCCATCGGCAATCAAATTTTCATCAAATAATTTAGGCACACCAGCCGATAATTCACGGCTTTGTTTTTCAGCTGTTTCCGGTGGAATTCATAAAGGCCAACCTACACCTCCATATATCAAGGTTGATTATGTTGCGCCTTGTGATGCAGGTTCAACCTTGACTACCATTTGCGATACGGTTTATTGTATTAAAACAAATCATATTGATACCTGTTTATCTGCTATTAAGGACACTACATTCAACCCTTATTTGTATGGTGCATCGGGTAATTGGAGGATGAGCAGAGCCTATGTATATTATAGCAATAGAGCTGAATCAAATTTTTCTCAGAATACAAATCTGCGTACAAATGGAGTTATTCAAAATTACATGCCTTATTGGTCATTTGTAACTGGTGGAAAATTATTACCATCTGCTGATACCACAAAATGGGTTTGGAATACGGAGTCAACATTGTTTAATAAACGAGGCTTAGAGTTAGAGAATCATAATGCTTTAGATATATATAACGCAGCACAATATGGTTATAATCAAAGCTTGCCAGTTGCCATAACTCAGAATGCTACTTATCGTGAACAAGCTTATGATGGCTTTGAAGACTATAACTTCCCCAATACACAACAAAGTTGTAATGGTTGTAAGGTGGCAAGACACTTTGTTATAGAAAATGCATCCGCAAATATTATATCAGGTGAAGCACACACGGGAAAATATAGCTTGTCAGTAAATGCAGGAAATACCGTAACTGCATCTTCTTCAATTCTTTCAAATGCTGACAGTAGTATTGGTAAACTCTCTTTCAAAATTGATACTTCATTAATACCGATATATAATATTACTGGCGGTAATGGGTTGAACGCTAATTATTTTCATCCGGGAACTTCTGATCTATACTACAATGATAACTATGGATTGGATAATTATAATTCCGGATGGGAAAGTTCACCATCCATTTTACGTACTGGTGTTAATATAGATTACAATAGTTCTTTTACCAATAATATCACTGATATAGGGGCACACTATTACAAAGTGGTTTGGGATGGTGTTATCATGACGGATGTTGATATTACGGCAAACTTTGCAGCAGATGTAAGCAACTCTTTTAAACTTTGGATTAACGGAGAGTTGATAATAAATGGGTTTGCTAATGACCCTGCAAATGAACAGTTGTCCGGTAATCATTCATTGCATTTCTTCAGAGGAAAAATTTATACTATCCATGTTGAACATACTTCGGGTGCCAATGTAGGTTATGCTCATCTTTATTGGAATACTGGGAGTGGAAATTACAACCTCATTAATACAAATTATTTATATCCTTCAGTAGCTGCGGCACAAGCTGCACTTAATCCTAATAATCAACAATGCATTCGTTACAATGGGATAGCGCAGCAAAATCTTGTTTACAATGAGTTTGCACCGTCCATGGGTTCAAGACTGGTATTGTTGGCCTGGATAAAAGAGCAGCAGGATTGTCATTGTAAATCTTACGCACATGGAGAAGTAATTGCCCGATTCTATAATAGCTATGGTCAACAGGTAGGCGTTGATTCTTCTGCCTTTGCAAGTGGAAATATTATTGATGGATGGCAGCGAATTGAAACATACGTTACGGTACCTAACGGTGCTGCCTCAATGAAAGTCTTTTTGCTTAACAAGAATGATGATGGCTATACCGGTAAAGTATACTTCGATGATTTACGTATTCATCCTTTTAACAGTGATATGAAAAGCTATGTGTATGATGATATCAGCTTGCGGTTGATGGCAGAATTAGATGCAAATAATTATGCAAGTTTTTATGAGTACGATGATGATGGTGGATTGGTACGGGTAAAAAAAGAAACCGAACAGGGAATTAAAACAATTAAAGAAACAAGAAGTGCATTGTTAAGACAGTAAAAATAAATAATAATAAATAATTTATATGTATAAAATAGTATCACATTTTTTTCTTTGTTTATTGCTTTCTACGATTGCCGTTAATTGTATAAATGCGCAACGGATAAACTATTCAGGAATAATGCATGATTTAGGATTGATTCAGAAAGCATTTAAAACAGATTTTGAGAATGCGTTTTTATCGTGCAATATTAAATATCTCTATTCAATGGAATCCGCACCGCAAAAATATCTGGATTCATTAGCTGGTCTATACAAAGCAAATGGGCATTCGAGATATACTAAAATCAGTAAGACTGAAACAGTAGAGAATGATTCAGTTGTTCTTGTGGTGTATAATGATGACAAAACAATTATAGCTTCTTCACCAATATATAGTAAAAATACACAGTCATTAATGTTAAGCAACATCGACTCTGTATTTGTTGCAGCGAATCTAGATTCTGTAGACATAAAACAGAAACAGGGGCAGAAAATAATGAGTTTTCATTTCACACATCAGTCTGCATATTATAGTTGCAAAATTTTCTATGATGCGACTACATATGTGCCGCATAAAATTACCTATATATTAAAAAGTTCAAAAGTTCCGGAAGCAGGAAAGCCCCAGAGAGATGGAGCCGTTATAACAATTGAATTTTCCGGTTATAATAGTAATTCGTTTGACAGATCTGTAGTTGATGCTGAGAAGTATATTTCTATTCTTCCGGAAGGGAAAGCTGTTATAAAGCCTGCTTACAATGATTATAAGCTGTTACAGAGGGGAGTATTGAAAAAAGTTGCGCATTAACAGGCTTACACAAATAATAAGATAAATACTTCTAATGACTATATCCATTTTAGTATTGATAAAGAAAAAAGGCATCTTAAACACAATTGAGTAAAGTATGATTTACTTTTCCGGAAACAAAAAAAGATTATTTGCAAAGTGTTCTGTAAAAACAACCGTAATCTTTTTATTCATATTAACGCTTTGTACAACAAGTGCAAGCGCACAGTTAAATCTTTTGTATAATGCAGGGATACAGCAGCAAACTACACCCATTCTTGCACCTAAATCAGGAGATACGGCTATTGTAAGTAATTTGGAGTTTATTAATGATTTTTCTACTGGTAGTAGTTTAATTGATTCTACCTACATCAAAAATATAATAACACTTCGCATTAATGAGTATCAAGGAACTTTGTTGCAAAAACCGTTAACAGTTAGTGTTGTTTTTAGATTATATTTTACCGGAAAAGATGGCAATGTGTATGATTCTGTAAATTCCAATCAAACACTTGCTGTTAATTTTGATACAGCTAAATCGTCCGGGTATAATACTTCAAATAGTCTTGTTTTTTATAATGGTTACAGAACTAAAGTAAAAGTAATTAATTTAAATATTTCAGATACATCAATGGCTGGTGCTGTTGAATTGGACAATAGTATTGCGTATCATAATTATTATAAGTTTGACTGTTCTGCTTCTGCTGTTACACAAATAAATATTCTGCCTGTTTTTGTTAATACAGCTTCAGACATTCCCGATGAACTTCCGTTAAGTTGGCAACCTCAGCAAGATGTTAGCGGATATGATTTGGAATGGACATACATAGATTCTTCTGCTATTCAAAATAATAAGTATGGTTCTCAGGGTGCATCTGATTTTTATCTAAATATTTTTAGAAATAACGCAACAAGGGTTAACCTTACAGATACTGCAACTTCATATCATGTGCCGTTACTGTATGATAAAGGAGGGGTATTATTTGTACGATTAAGATCAGTACAAAATCTTCCTGATGGCAGAAGAATGGAATCGGATTGGAAAGCTTATAATAGTTATGGATTTGGCGGTCATCAAAATAATCTGAACTGGCAAGCATCTACTTCATTTGCAGAGGAAGGAAAACGCAAGTCTGTGGTACAATATTATGATGGCTCCTTAAGAAGCAGGCAAACCGTTACAAAAGATAATTCAACAGGAACAACTGTTGTTGCAGAAAGTTTTTATGATTATCAGGGCAGACCGGTGATACAAGTATTACCGGCTCCAACACTCAATAAACTTATTCAATATACACCGGGATTTAATTCAATTAATAATGCCGAATATGATAAAACCCATTTCGACAGGAATATAGCAAGCTATGTTTGTTCATCGGGTGCAGATAGTTTAAGCAGCAATAGTGGGTCTTCACAATATTATTCACCCAATAATCCCAATAAGAGCAATAGTACAGATCAATGGATTCCTGATGCGAAAGACTATCCATTTACAGAAACAAAATATATGGCGGATAATACCGGAAGAATATCCAGTCAAGGTGGAGTAGGGGTTAATCATCAAATTGGCAGCGGTCACGAAACAAAATATTATTACGGTAATCCCGATCAAACCGAATTGGATGCATTATTCGGCAATGAAGCAGGGTATGCCAATCATTATTTTAAAAACATGGTTAGGGATGCTAATGGACAATATAGTATTTCTTACACAGACATGCACGGAAGAACAATTGCAACTGCTTTGGCGGGTAGCTTGCCGTCCGGTGTAAATTTAGCAGACTTGGATTCAAAGAATCAAAAAACGTTAACCAAAGTATTAACTGACAGCACCAATAATATTATTAAAGATTATACCATCGAGTCTTCTAAAACATTAATTATAACAAAACCCGGTGGGGATAATGTGCAGTTTAATTATAGCCTGCCGGCAGCAAAACTTTCATTGAAAGACTGCAACAATAACTTGGTAGACTATAATTGCCTGTATGATTTGGAGATATCCATTTCTGCCGACGACGATTGTAATAAACAAATTCTCGGCGGAGCCACTTTAGTTAGAACTTATAATAATATTAGCTCTGCAACATCCATTAGTTTTACCCAAGCTTTAAATGAAGGAACATATACCGTCACTAAAAAATTAACGATTAATAAAGCGGCACTGGAGTATTATCGTGATACACTTTTCAAACAAAACAATCTTTGTAAAACCCAGAATGATTTTTTCAGAACTTATATTGACAGTTTCAAGCAAACACATAGTTGTACCGTAGTTCAGGATTGCAATGCCTGCAGAACGGCATTGGGAACATACAGCAGTTTTAGAAACAGTTTCATCACCCAAAACGGATGGGACAGCACAAACATTAATAGCCAAACTGAAACAGTTATACAAGCAGAGTATAATAAACAATTAGCTAATTGCGATCTGCTTTGCAATAAAACAACAAATGAATTAGATCAGATCCGTAGCGACATGCTGGGAGATTTGGTTCCGGGTACCGGTCAATATGCCGACCTTAATAATATTGATGATGCTTCTGTATTTTCAAATATTTCTTATTCGCAAATACACAAATATGCATCGTCAACGCTTTTGTATACCGATGCGGCAGGAAATCCAGACACGGTATATGTTACCCGTAATAATGAAACGGTAGCAAAAATTCCAAATGAACTTACCCCAGAAGAATTTACAAATAATTTTAAACCTTCTTGGGCAGAAACATTATTGCCATTGCATCCTGAATATGCGAGGCTGCAATATGCACAGAATAATATTACCCGTTCATCTTACGACCTGAATGAAGATATCAGCAACACCAAAACTTTTAGTGAGGCGTATAGAAAAGGATATTTGAACCCTACCAACAGTGTTCAATGGACTAACTGGTTTAGCAGTTTGTCTTTACCTGTTACCGCTAATCCTGCAATTACAGATAGCTTTTATATCGTTAATCCTTCTTTGAAGATGAGCATGAATGATTCTTTGCGTTATTATTATCTGCAAAGAGATCCTTCAGGCAATATTATTGATTCTGTAAATTTATGGGGTATAGCATCCGCTGCCGGTTATTGCAAATCGGGAGATTTAAACTGTACCTATACCAACAGGCTTTTACCGTTTGCTGATACAACATCCTGTTCCGGCAATACAGACTTTGCATGGCAAGCATTTGCTTCCATGTATTTGGCAAAAAAGAAAACGTTTATACAAAATGCAATAGGGGCAATCTCAACTTCAGCAGACATCACAAACCATACATCGCATTTTGTTTTTGATATTAATTCAACCATCAATCAACAGGTATTGGGTGGAACTTCCGGTACAGGCACTTCATCAACAGCAATCAATGCACAAAAAGAAGCACTCATTGCCAATCAAAAATTACAATACGAAGTTAATGCGGCTTCTTATGCATCCATCTGGTGGAGCCAACTTGCACCATGCACTACAGATAAACTGAAACCGGATTCTGCAGAAATCATTAATCATTTAATTCGTATTTGCGTTAAGGGCAGCGATATGTCTCATCCAAACGGTTCCGTTTCTATTGCACCGGATAGCAGTTATCAGTTCAAAAATTTCGATGATGTTATTGCATACTATGTAAAAAAATATAATCAAGCACATAGCGATATTATCAGTGCTGCAACTTGTAACGCACAATTAATAACTTATCCATTAGCGTACAGTGCACCTGCATTAACCAATCAAATTACTATAAAACCGGATAGTTGCCAATGTAGCCTCATCAATAATTTATATGTTGAATTTGGAAAGTATGCCACAACATCAGATATAAATGTTGCTGCATATATTAACAGAACCCGCAATACGAATATCACGCAGGGATTAATAGACAGTTTGCATGGCTTGTGTAACGGTACCATCAGTTGTAATTTTATATCTTCTCCAATCATCATACCACCGGCATTGCAATGTGGTACTGGTGGAGTAAGTGGAGCTTGTGCAAGCTGTAGCTCCATTATTGATTTATTTACCAATTTTAAAAACACATATCCCGACGCTAACCTTACGGTGAATAGTACGGATGTAAATTATTTGAACATATTTGCCAATTACATGAATCGTCAATTAGGCTTTAATAAAAAAGCAATTGATTACTTGAAATTTATTGATAGTTGTAATGCCGGCAAACATAATCTTACACAGTATGCAGATACTGTTTTGGCAACCAATACACCTTATACTGTAAGTACTTGTTTTAAAAATGTACAGCATGTTAATTACAGTTCTTATAAAGCATTTATATATGCAGATGAACAGGATAATACCGGAACTGAGTTTGCGGATATTACAGGTGGTTTTTGGTTAAACGCTGCAAGTGGTTCTATCAGCGATGGCAGATTAAACAGAGCCGGTATTTGGCCTTGCGGAAGCATTCCGGATGAAACCTGGGTTGATGCAACTGTTCCGGTGTTCTTTCCTCATTCCGGTATTTATTATTTTGGCCTGGCAGGAGATAACCAAGTTCGTATTTCGATAAACGATACGCTGATTAAAGAAATAGACCAAAATACGTATCCGTTTACATGGGAAACATATACACGCTGGAATATCTATCCCTATTATGTAACCAAAGGATATCATAATTTTAAGGTGGAAGGATGGAACGAAGCAACCGGTATCGATGGTAACGGTCAGCCTTATCCTAATCCTGCTTCTTTTGCAGCGGAAATTTATGATGCGGATGTAAATACTTTACGCTATGCGGATAGTACCACTATTAAAAACAGCACTTTATTTACAACAGCAAGTTTAATGAATCAGCAAAGCAGTTTTAATCATTATGGCTGCCCTATTAATTATGATTTAAACAAATCAGGCAATAATTATTATTGTACTAAACCTGTATGTATCGATACTGTTTCTGTTATAGCTAATCCTGTTTCACTGGGTACATGTTATAATAACGTACCTTATGTAGATTATGGTTCCAGTGGTGCCTATATTTATTCATCTATATATGATAATACAGGAACCTACCTGGCATCAGATGATGAAAGCGGTTTTTGGGATAACCCAAATAATGTAACAGCAGACGGAAAGCTCAATAGAGTAGGTATATGGACTTGTAATTTAGGTGAAAATATATGGACTGGAGTTACTGTACCTGTATACTTTCCGCAAACAGGCAACTACTATTTTGGAATGGGAGGTGATGATAAAATACGGACATTGGTGGACGGGAACCTTGTTAAATTACTGGAAGGTAATGTAACCAATCATCCTTTCTTACGCTGGAATATCTACCCTTATTATATTACCAAAGGCTATCATAACATTACAGTAGAGGGTTATAATGTTTTAGGCTCCCCGTATTTTAATCCGGCATTATTTGGTGCGGAAATTTACAATGCCACCGCAGATCAGTTACGTTTATTAGATACCACAAGTATTAAAAACTTAACTATTTTTTCTACACTTGATATTTTAAAGGGTAAAGATTTTAGCAAAGGTTGCCCGGAAGACTATGCACTTACTGTAGCCGGCGGTCATTCTTTTTGTTCTAAAATAGTAGATTGCAATACTGCTGCTTACCCTGATTATCAACTTTGCGATACTACCAGAGCCAAACCGGTATTCAATATTGTATTGCAGGCATCCGTTGCACCTGCCTGTTCAGACAGTGCCAACTGGGCGGCGCAAAACGGTACTATTGCCTATCACTATTACAGCGATTCTTTAAAAGGCAGTTTTGAGCAACCTTATCTCAGCAAATGTTTCGAAGCTGTAAAAACAGAAAGCTTTACTGCCATACAAACCGTAAGCGAATACCATTACACCTTGTATTATTACGATCAGGCAGGTAACTTAGTTAAAACCGTACCGCCGGCAGGTGTACATCCCAATTACGATGCAGCCTGGCTGCAACAGGTAGCACAGGCAAGAAACGGTAATCAAGCAGCACCGGCAAATCCGGCGCATACATTGGTTACGGAGTATAAATACAATACATTAAACCAGGTAATTACCCAAAAAACACCCGATGCCGGCATCAGTAAATTCTGGTACGACAGGTTGGGCAGGCTTGCTTTATCGCAGAATGCGAAACAACTGACAGAAGGAGGCAATTATAGTTATACACTTTACGATGCATTAGGGCGTATTACCGAAGTAGGGCAAATTAATGCTGCCGCAGTAATTATTACAGATGTAACAGATAACACCACCCGTACCGAAAGCACCTGGCAGCAATGGCTGGCCAATAACAACAGCAACAGGTACCAGGTAACCAATACCGTGTACGATGTGGCAGCCACAGCAAGCATTGGCCCTTGGATGTTGCAGGATGCATCTGCATTGCGCAACAGGGTATCGTACAGTAGCATTACGCCCGGGCAAAAAGGTACACAGCCGGTATATGCCACTTATTACAGTTACGATGTGGCAGGCAATGTAAAATCACTGCTGCACGATTATGGCAGTAACAGCATTATGACCAATGCCGGCCAGCAATATAAACGCATAGATTATGCGTACGATTTGGTAAGCGGCAAAGTAAACCGCGTATCTTATCAACCCGGCAAAGCCGATGCGTTTATACACTTATACCAGTACGATGCCGAAAACAGGATAACGGATGTGTACACAACGGCAGATTCTGTGCAGTTGGAACACGAAGCCCATTACAGTTATTATAAACATGGCCCTCTGGCACAAACGGTACTGGGTAATAACCGTGTGCAATCTTTAACCTATGCCTATACCTTGCAGGGCTGGTTAAAAGGTGTAAACCCTGTATTTGGCGGGTTTAGCGGCGTAAATAATGCCAGTAACTGTGCACCGGGCAGTGCAGTAACAGATTTGGTGGTAAACAGTCGCAGCTGTAATACGCCTTTTACGTATACGGCACAGCAAACGATTACGTTTGATAATGGATTTGAATCAGCAGCATTAACAGATAGTTTTCAAACTCAAATAGATGCTACATTGCCGCTTTGCAAAGTTGCAACCGATTCTTTGCAGGCAGCATTTAATAACCCAGCCAATCCGGTGTACGGCTACAGCCTGCATTATTTTACAGGCGATTATCAACCCATTGGAATAAATACCCCAACGGGATTATTGCCTGCATTGGGCAGAGATGCTGCACCACTGTATAATGGTAATATAGCGGCAATGGCAATAAACATACCTGTACTGGGCGATGCCAAAGTGTACAATTACCATTACGACCAGTTGAATAGATTAGTGGCCATGGATGCCTTTAACGGCTTAAATCCTACAGCAGGAACTTTTACGCCGGTTAAGCTGGATGATTATAAAGAAAGGATTAGCTATGATGCCAATGGGAATATACTCAGTTATGTAAGGCATGGTAGTAGCGCTGTCGGTCTGCCAATGGATAGTTTAAAGTATCAATATGTGCTTAATAGTAATAAGTTAGACCATGTGCATGATGATGTAACAGTTAATGGTTATACAGAAGATATAAAAAATCAAGATACTTTAAATTATAACTACGATGCAATAGGTAATTTAACGAAGGATATAAAAGGAGGTGTTGATGTAATAAACTGGAATGTATATGGCAAAATAAACAGCATCACCAAAGGCAGCAATACCATCAGTTATCAATACGATGCAGCCGGTAACCGAATTAGTAAAACTGCAAATGGCACAACAACGTGGTATGTGAGAGATGCACAGGGTAATGTGCTTTCGGTATATAGTGGCAGCAGCACTATGCAGGTACAGGAACAGGATATTTATGGCAGTAGCAGGTTGGGCATAGTTAATAATCCTGTAACACAAACAGGTGCTCAAAATCCGCAATATTTAGATAAATTAGGGAATGGACATTTATCTATCTTTAGTAGAGGTAAAAAGCTCTTTGAGTTAAGCAATCATTTAGGGAATGTACAGGTAACTTTGAGTGATAAAAAGTTACTGCAGGCAGATGGAAATTACAATGCAGAGGTAGCCAGTGCAAATGATTATTATCCGGGCGGTATGCTCATGCCAGGAAGGACTTACAATGCAGGAAGCTACACCTATGGGTTCAATGGTAAAAGAAAGGATAATGAGATATACGGCGAAGGAAATGCTTACGATTTTGGCTCAAGAGTTTATGACCCTAGAATTGGAAGATGGTTAAGTACTGATCCTTTATGGCAAAAATATACTTCTTTGTCTCCGTATAATTTTGTTGCAAATAGTCCAATACAAGCTTTTGATCCAGATGGAAAACTAATAATATTTGTAAATGGATTTAGGGAACGAGCATATGCAAACTACTTGTTGTCAGGGCATTCTAAAGATTTTCCAAATACTTATAAAGCTCCGTGGGAATACAGACCTTTGTATTCCAAAGCTGATATTTTTGGCAATAAAAATGGAAGTCCTTACTGGAGTGGAGCTAATAATTTATTTATAGAACGATATCACGATAATAATACTATATATGTTGACGGAGGTTATAAGCCTCATTCAACAGCTCAGGAACGTTATGATAGAGGAGTTTCAGATGCATTATCTCTTATCCAAAAAATTGATTCGAAAGAAATAGAATTAAAACAGGGAGAAACTATTAAATTAGTAGGTCATAGCCATGGTGGATGGCATTCTGTAGGTATGGCAGATGCTTTATCTGCTCTTGGTTATCCAATTGAGGCTGCTTATATAAAAAATCCTCACCAGCCTGATGGGCTTGTAAAAAGGCTTGAAGGAAGAAAAGATTTTCGATTAGTACAATTTTCAACTCCTTCGGATAATGTTTCATCAGATCAATCAAAACTTGATGGAATACCTTTGACAGTACCTTTAGGTAAAACATTGATACATACTAAAATTCCTTTGGGAGATTGGTTAGTTGGGGATTCTAAATATGCACAAATACCAGGTGCGGAATTCAGATCTTTGCCATATGCAAGTAAATCTGATTTAGGCGGACATCCTGTAGATGAGCAAATGGATTATATTAAAAAAATTCCATCAGGAGAAAAAGGCCATGTGGGTCCTCAGCTATCCTCAAAAGGAGGTAAAAATGAAAAATAAATATTTTTATACTTTGATATATTTATTCCTGCTTTTTTCTTGTTCTACAAGAAAAATTACAGAAGAAGATAGAGATAAGGTATATAAC
>Ga0318567_10000376_pt1 | contig 18884 bp, 21 predicted proteins | sample GRESIP088b5f20_FD_203691 | JGI IMG/M metagenome (GOLD analysis project Ga0318567, IMG submission 203691) | Tropical soil microbial communities from Luquillo Experimental Forest, Puerto Rico - GRE.SIPMG.088b5f20 | ecosystem: Environmental > Terrestrial > Soil > Tropical forest > Bulk soil...
TGCGGGCCGCTGGCCCGCACGCGGTCGTGGTCACGCTTGGCGCCGACGGGCTGTGGGCCGTCACTGCGGACGGCAGCTGGCAGGCGGTGCCACCGGCCGGCGTGCGGGGAAATCCGACCGGCGCCGGGGACGCCGTGGCCGCGGGGCTGGTGCACGGGCTTGTGCTGGGGCGCCCCTGGGAGGAGCGGCTGCGCCATGCGGTCGCACTCGGTACCGCCTCGGTTGCCGCGCCGGTGGCGGGAGAGTTCAGCCATGCTGACTACGCCGCGGTGCTGGCCGGGGTCAGGGTAAAGCGCGGCGAGGCCGAGTGATGCCAGCCGCGCGGATGGCAGAGATCGTCGGCCCGGCCGCCGCGGCATGCCGCGGCGTCGGCGCCTTCAACGTCATCGGCATTGAGCACGCGGAGGCGATCGTGGCCGGCGCGGAAGCTGCCGGTGCCCCCGTGGTCCTGCAGGTCAGTCAGAACTGTGTCGCCTACCGCGGCGCACTCAGGCCGCTGGCCCAGGCCTGCGCCGCCATCGCGGGCTCGGCCGCGGTGCCGGTGGCACTGCACCTGGACCACGCCACCAACACAGATCTGGTCCGGGAAGCCGCCGACCAGGGCTTCGGTTCGGTCATGTACGACGGGTCGGCTCTGGACTACGAGGAGAACGTCCGGGCCACGGCCCGGGCCGCCCGCTGGTGTCAAAAGCGGGGGATGTGGGTCGAGGCTGAGCTCGGCGAGATCGGCGGGAAGGATGGCGTTCACTCGCCCGGTGCCCGCACGGATCCTGCCGACGCGGCCCGCTATGTCGACGCTACGGGAGTGGATGCGCTAGCCATAGCCGCTGGCAGCTCTCATGCGATGCTCACCCGTGACGCGGTCCTGGACACCGGGCTCATCGCCAGGATCCACGGTGCGGTCCGCGTCCCGCTCGTCCTGCACGGCTCGTCGGGTGTCCCCGATGCGATGCTGGCGGCTGCGGTCGCCGCCGGGATCACCAAGATCAATGTGGCCACCCAGCTGAACAAGGTGTTCACTGCCGCCGTCCGGGAGTGCCTGGCGGCCGATGCCTCCCTGGTCGATCCCCGGCGGTACGGTGCGGCGGGGCGTGATGCGATGGCCATTGAGGTGACCCGCCTGCTGCGGGTGATCGGCGCCGGGGGCGGTCAGTCAGGATGAACCACCGGGCACGCCATGACCGAGCGTGAAGAGGTTCTGGGCGTGGATCTGGTCGTGGTCGGCGACTGCAACCCAGATGTCCTGGTGCTTGGCGGCGACGTAACCCCGTCCTTTGGCCAGCAGGAGAAGCTGGTGGGGAGCATCTCGATCGTCGTCGGCGGGTCCGCGGCGATCACGGCCGTGGCCGCGTCGCGGCTGGGGCTCAGCGTGGAGCTGGTGGCGGCGGTAGGGGCCGATCCGGCCGGGGATTTTATGCTGGGCCAGCTTTCCCGGGAAGGCGTGGGCACCACTGCCGTTGCCGTACGCAACGATGTGCCGACCGGGATGACCGTGGCGCTGTCCCGCGGCACTGACCGTGCGATCCTGACCGCCCCCGGCGCGGTAGCGTCGCTGACCACCCGGGATGTCCCCACCGCGTTGCTGGCCCGGGCCCGCCATGTCCATATCAGTTCCTACTTCCTGCTGGCACACTCGCTCGGCCCGGGACTGGCGGCCATGCTGGCGGCCGCGCGGGCCGCAGGAGCCACCACCTCGCTGGATACCAACTGGGATCCGGCCGGGATATGGGGCGGCGACCATCTCCAGGCCACGCTGGCACAGACGGACGTGCTGCTCCCCAACGAGATGGAGGCCCTGCGGATCGCTGGCGAGCCGACGCTGCAGGCCGCGGCCGGGGCGTTGACCGCCCTGGGGCCCAGGCTGGTGGTCAAGCTAGGCGAACGGGGGGTCCTGTGTGTGGCCGGTCCCGTGTGGCACCGGGCGCAGTTGCCGCCCGTGACGCCCGTCGATGCCACGGGCGCCGGGGACTGTTTCAACGCCGGGCTGATCGGCGGCCTGCTGCGCGGCCTGGCCCTGCCGGAGGCGGCCGCACTTGGATGTGCCGTTGGTGCGCTGTCGATCCGGGCGGCTGGCGGCACGGCCGGCTGCCCGGATCTGGCCTCCGCCCTGGCCCTCGCCCGGACCGCCACCGTCCGGAGGGTCAGCGCCGGGTGAGCGGAAGACCAGCCTGGCTGGCCGTCAGGGCTGCAGCACCGCCTTCACCGGATCGAGGCGCCCGTTCATCAGCTCGGTGAAGACCGCCGCCCCGGAGGCCAGCGGATAGCCGACCGCCCAGGTCAGGTCCCACTCCCGGACCAGCGCCATGGCGGCAGCGAATTCCCCGTCGGTGTAGGCGAAGGAGCCAAGAACCCGATTCTCGCTCCTGACCAGCGCGTTAGCGTCGAAGCCCGGCTCCTCATCGGCCAGGCCAAGCCAGATGGCCACCCCTCCGGGACGCTGGTGGGCGACGGAGGCCGCACGGGTCGCAGCCGACCCGACGGCGTCGAACACCACGTCGTACTCGCTGGCCAAGCTGGGGCCGGATGCCCCGGCGCCGAGGCGCTGGCCGGCGGCCAGCCGGGCCGGCGACAGGTCGCTGACGTCGACGCGGCCCGCCCCGCCGGACAGCGCCATCGCGGTGCACAACAGGCCGATGGCGCCGCACCCGATGACGGCCACCTGCGCGCCCCTGGCGCCGTCCGCCCCCAGGGCACCACGCGCGCGGTTCCACGCATGCACGGCATTGGCCGCGGGCTCGATCAGCGCCGCGGTCTCCCACGGCAGCCCCGGCGGCAGCGGGCGGACCGCTGCCGCCGGGACCGCGACACGCTCGGCGAACCCGCCGGCGCGGTGCACGCCGATGATCTGCCGTTCCCGGCAGATGTGGCGCAGCCCGCGCTGGCAGAGACCGCACTGGCCGCAGGAAAGGATCGGGTTGACCACCACCGCGCCGCCCCCGGCGGTGGTCCCGGCGAATTCGTGCCCCATGATCAGTGGTGGCTTGCGGAACCCGGGATGGCGGGCGCCGTGCAGCTCGCTGCCGCAGATCCCGGCCGCGTGGACGTTGACCAGGATCTCGCCGGGACCCGGATCGGGCTCGGGCACGTCGCACAGTTCCACCGAGCCCGGCCCCGTGAAGACGAGCGCCCTCACCGCGGGTCTGCTTGTGGTGGCATGGGCGTTTCTCCCTGGTTGGGTCAGCCGCGGAACGGGCTGGCCGGCAGGCCGGTGGCCACGGGCCGGCAGGAAAACAGCGCGCCGCTGCGTGCCCCGGGCCCAGCGGCGGTCGTGATGTAGAGGGTGGCCAGGTCCCCCCCCCGAAGGCGCAGTTGGTCACGTGGGCGGCCGGGATATCCAGGATCTGCTCCAGGCGGCCGTCCGGCCGGTACCGTACCAGCGCGCCGCCGCCCCACAGCGCCACCCAGACGAAACCGTCGGCGTCGACGGCCAGGCCATCGGGCACGACCCCGTCGCCGCCGACGCCGGCGAACACACGGCGGTTGCCGATGGCGCCGCTGGCGGCGTCGTAGTCGAAGATGTCAACCCGGCACGTGGGTGAGTCGACGTAGTACATCCGCGACTCATCCAGGCTCCAGCCGATGCCGTTGGAGACGCTGAGACCGGCCAGCACCGGGGACACCACGTGATCCGGGCCGAGCCGGTACAGGGCGCCCGCACCTGGGGACTCATCCTCGGCCATGGTGCCCGCGAAGAAGCGTCCTGACCGGTCGCATGCGCCGTCGTTCATCCTGTTGCCTGGTACGTCCGCTTCGACGCGGGCGATCAGCGTGAGCTGGCCGCTGCCCGGGTCCAGGGCCCAGAACCCGTCCTTGGCCGCCAGAGCCATCCCGCCGCCGGCCCGCGGGACGATGGCGCCGACCGGCTGGCCGGCGTCCCAGGACGTGTGCGTGCCGTCCGCGGCCAGCCGGTGCACCCGGTGCGCCCGGATGTCCGTCCAGTACAGCGCCGCCTCGGCCGGTTCCCAGCAGGGGCCCTCGCCCAGCGCGGCGCGGGGGACGGGCAGCTCGGCCAGCTGCGGGCTCATGATGCGGCACCCGTCCCGGCCGCGCCCAGCCCGTGCCTCATGACCGGAAGCCTGCCGGACATGGCCTAAGGCAGGTCGCCGGCATCGCCGGGGAGCACGGCCACGCAGTCGATCTCGACCAGGATGCCGGGCAGCGTGGCGCCCACGGTGGTCCGGGCCGGCAGCGGGTCCGGGAAGAACTCTGCGTACACGTCGTTCATGCCGCGGAAGTCGGCCATGTCCGCTAGAAACACCCCGCAGCGGACGACGTCCGCCAGGCTCGCGCCCGCCGACGCGAGGACAGCGGCGATGTTGCCGAGCGCGACCCGGGTCTGCTCCTGGATGGTGTCCCCGGACACCACGCCGTCGCGCAGCGGGCCCTGTCCGGACACATAGGCAAAACGGCCCTCGGCCACGATGCCGGGCGAATAGGCGCCAACGGGTTGGGTTCCGCCCACAGCCCGCTTGGCCATAGCCGCTAGGTTATCCGCTCGGTGGTTGTCAGGGCAGGGGCGGCCGGGAATGCGCGGGTGCCGCGTTCATCCATGGCAGCGCGCTGGTCATCGACGGCGGCCAGCTCGCCGTGATGTGACGGCGCGGCGTGGCCCCGTCCGCCCAGCACCGACGGTGGCTCAGAAGAACGTGTGAACAGCGTCTATGACGTGGTAGTCATCGTCCACGACCGGGACCACCCGCCACTTGTCGAAGGTGGTGCAGGGGTGCGAGATGCCCAGGCAAACCAGGTCGCCGGGGGCGAGGGCGGTGCCCGGTGCCAGCCGCAGGTACGCGTGCTGGTCATCGAGTCCGCTGACGTGCGCGCCGGCCGCCGGGGCCAGCTGCCCGCCCCGCGTGCGGAACCACAGCGGCACGGGCAGGCCGGAGTCGTAGCCGACATCCCGCCGCCCGGCGCAGGCCAGTGCGAGGCCAGGCTCCGGCCGGGACAGCACCTGCGCCCATAGCTCCAGCGCGGGTTCCAGCGTCGGCTCCTGCCCCGTTTCGCCGGGCTGGCTGCCGGCCCCCGGCGCGATCCGGGCGTACAGCCCGTGGTCGAAGGCCACGTACACGCCGCTGCGCAGTACGACCAGCGGCGCCCCGCCAGTTGCCCAGTTCCCCGTCAGCTCCCGTACCACCACGTCGAAGTAGGCGCTGCCCCCGGCGGACAGGATCACACCGTTGGCATCGGCCCTGGTGGCGGCGAGCTGCTCGGCCAGCGCACGCAGGGTGCGGCAGTATCTGGTGATCTCGGCCAGGGTATGTGGCTCCCGGTCGTGCCCGATCAGCCCCTCGAACCCGGCCGCCCCGGCCACATTCAGGGTGGGGGCGGCGGCTGCGGCGTCCGCGACCGCGATCGCCTCGCTGATGTCCCGGCAGCCGGTGCGGCCGCCCGGGTAACCAAGCTCGACCAGCACCTGCACCGGCCTGCCGGCGCCGCACGCACGCAGCGCGGAGTCGAGCAGGGCCACGCCCTCACGGCTGTCGACATAGAGGTAGCAGTCGAAGCCGGGATCGGCCGCCAGCTCACCGGCCAGCCAGGCGATCCCGGCGAGATCGGTCAGCTCATTGGCCAGCAGGACGCGGGGGATCTGGAACTCCCGGTAGAGGAGAACCTGGCCGATGGTCGCCGCGGTCACCGCCCAGGCACCCGCCGCCAGCTGCCGGGCCATGAGCTGGGGGGCCATGGTCGTCTTGCCGTGCGGCGCGAGCAGGACGCCCGCGGCCTCGCAGTAGGCAGCCATGACTGCGATGTTGTGCGCCACGGCCGATTCGCGGAGCACTAGCAACGGCATACTGAAGCCGCCGCCGAACAATGGTGGACGCTGGCTGCTCAGGCCCGACGAGGTCACCGGGCCGCTGGCCGCGATAAAGCCGAATCCCTTCTCGGTGGCGGCGATCGGCCGATCCCGGAGCGCAGCAACGGCCGCGCCGACTCCAGCTGGGAGCGGGGTGACCGGGATCGGCGCTGTCATGAACTGAGGATAAGCGTCCAGCCAGCCGGCGGGCCGCCGCGCTACCGACGATGACCTGCTGCGGGCTAGCCCAGTTCTTCGGAGATGATCTCGTCGCAGAGCCCGAGGCACTCGTTGCAGATCTGCTTATGACCTGTCGATGCCATTCCGGCGACCTGGTGGCGCCGCTTGCCGCAGAAGCTGCACCTTTCAGCGCGGTCCGCCTCACTCACCTGCGCGATGGTGGCGATCGTCGTACTGACCGTCTTGCCAGGGGCGGCCAGGACCGCATGCACCCGATGAATGCACTCGTTGCAGATGTACACGCTCGGCCCGGCGATCAGCTTCTTGATCTGCTTCTGATGCTTCCCGCAGAACGAACAGGAGAGCAGTTCGCCCGCACCGGCGTGGCCTTTGCGCCAGCTCCGGCTTCCCCCGGCTGAGTCCACGATCTGATGGACCCGCTGATGGCTCAGGCCCAGCGCCTCGGCGATCTCGCGCAGTGATCCGCCCGCTAGCTGGAGCCGCCGCACGGCCCGGTGAAACTCGGCCCGCGCGACTTCAGCGTCGTGCTCGGTGTCGATGACATGGGCCTCGGCGGTTCTTGCCTGGCTGAGCAGCTCGGCATCAAGTGTCACCTGTCAAATGTACATAGACAGCAGACACCAATCAATCCTGGCGCGCCTGGAGCCCAAACCTGCATCCGGGCCGTGCACCATGGCTACGCGGTGGCCGGTTCCTCGTCCCGTCCCCGGTTGTCGAGAACGAGCGGGCGCCTGCCGTCGATCTTGTAGCGGATGTGGGTGGCGTCTGGAGTGGCAACCACCCGGGCCGGGGTGAGTTCGATCCCCTCCTTTCCGCCCAGGCCGAGGTCGGGGTCGAGCAGGCTCATGCCTTCCCCAAGGATCACCGGGATGATGTGCAGTTCCAGCTCGTCCAGGAGCCCGAGCTTGATCACCTGCCGGAGCAGCGAGCCGCCGCCGGCGATCGCCACGTTCTTGCCATTGGCAGCGGCGCGAGCCTGGTCGATCGCGCTTTCGATGCCCGAGGTGACGTACGTGAAGCTGGTGCCGCCCTGGCGCTGCAAGGCGGGCCTGGGCCGGTGGGTGACCACGAACACCGGGGCGCGGAATGGCGGGTCTTCGCCCCAGGGGATCTCGCCGCCGTCTGCCATCCGCCGCCCCATCACATAAGAACCCGCGGCGTCGAAGGTCTCCGCGATGATGTCGGAGCTGGTGTTCTGCTCGCCTCCTATGAAGCCCTACCGCTGGCGCCATGACCCGGCCTCGATGACCCACCGCGTCACGCGAAAGAATCCGGCGGCTTCGGTGCTCTCAAGCCAGTTCGCATTGCCGGTGTCCTTTGGCCCGGCATAGAAGCCGTCTACCGAGAGCGACATCTGCGCGGTAACGATGGTCATGGAATCTGTTCCTTCGCTGGGGAGGTACTGGCTGTCACTGGCCGCTGATGAGACAGGCGCCGAGCTGGTCGAGCAGGCCCTTGGTGCCCTCCTCCCGGCCCTCGGGACTGTCAAGGCCGTCGAAGTGGACGCCTTGCTCGGTATAGGTCAGCCGGGCATGGTCACCGACGGGCTCAAGCACGATCGTGGTCACCGACGTGGACAGGTGCCGTCCCTCCACCCACATGTCGTAGGTGAACACGATCCGCTGCAGGTCCACGATGTCGGTGTAGGTGGAAGTGAACCGGGACCGCGGCCCGCCGTGCCACTGGCCCTCCTCCGTCCCGTGCCCGCCGACCCGGAACTCGTGGCTCTTCTCCTGCACGTCGAAAGCGTCGCCTGCGCCGAACCATTGATCGCGCACGTCGTTATCCGACAGCGCGTGCCAGACCGCCGCCACGGGCACGGGATAGGTGCGCTCGATAACGAAGGTCGCGTGGATCTGGCTGCGCTCGGTCACGTTGTTCATGCCTTTCCTCCCTTGGTAGTGGTCCGGCTCAGCACAGCGCCGAGGCGGTCCAGCCGGCGTTCGGCGGGCAGCCGCTGGCGGCTGATCCACTCCCCGGCCGGGTCCAGTGCCCCGGGGGCCAGCTGAAAGGTGCGGATGCGTCCGGCCTTCACGGAGGTGACAATTCCCGCCTTCTCCAGGACCCCCAGATGCTGGACGATCGTGGGAAGGGCCACATCGAATGGCCGGGCCAGCTCGCTGACTGACGCGGGACCGCGGGACAGCCGCTCGACCATGGCACGTCGGCTGCCATCACCGAGTGCATGGAACACCTGGTCGAGGCCCTGATACTTAGGCACATGCCTAAGTGTTAGGGGAGCGGGACAGCTTTGTCAAATGCACGCGGCCCGGCTCCTCCCTGTTCGGCAACATGATCGTCGGGCGGCAGCAGTTCTGGCTGGGCACCAGCAGAGTCGGCTGGGCCAAAGATCGCGAGCGGAGCCGCTCTCGGTCAGTCAGGCCAGCGCAGGGTCCGGCCCATGGTCAGGTCTGGAGCAGGGCGGCGAGCTGCTGTGCGTTGACCTGGGCGTAGTTGCGGTAGCAGTTGTTGAACAGGACGTGGGTCTGCCTGGCGTCGCGGGCCAGGGTGTGCACCTTGGCTGCCCACTCGGCCAGTTCGGCGTCGGTGTAGCGGTAGCCGAACCGCTCGTGGATGTCTTTGCTGTCCCACTTGTCCGAGTGGCCGTGCAGGCGGACCACGGCCAGGTCGGGCGCGGTGGCGGCGAGCACCGGCGGGATGGAGTCCCGGTGCCCTTGGGGCATGTCCACGCACACATAGGGCAGCTGGTGGGCGCCCAGGAAGCCCAGCGTCTCATCCTGATTTGCCGGGGTCATCCAGGTCCGGTTGCGGAACTCGATGCACACCCGGTCCGGCGCGGCCCGCTCGGCGCACGCCACGATGTAGTCCTTGCGGGCCTTGGATATGGGGAACCAGGGCGGGAACTGCAGCAAGATCGCGCCGAGCTTGCGTTCGGCGCGCAGCGGGTCCAGCGCGGACAGGAACCGCTCCCACACGTGGCCGGTGACGGCAGGATCGAGGTCCTTGAGGTAGATGCGGTCCTTGCCGGTCTTCTCCGCGGCCGGGCGCAGGTCCTTGGGCAGCGCCGCCACCGGGGTGGGGTGGTGGGTGAGCAGGCTGAAGGCCTTGACGTTGAAGGTGAAGGCGGCTGGGGTCCGCGCCGCCCACGCCTGCGCGGTCGCGGCGGCGGGCAGCGCATAGTAGGTGGCGTCCACCTCCACCAGGGGAAACTGGCGGGCGTAATAGCGCAGCCGTTTCTCCGGGGTGTCCGCCTGCGGCGGGTACCAGCCCGAGGCGATCAGCGTCCGGTCCGTCCACGACGCCGTGCCCACCCGGACCTGCCCCATGCCGGCAGCCTAAACAGCCAGAATCAGATTGAGTATCTGGCCCGGACAGGCACCGCGTGCGGGACGGCCGCCGGCCAGCAGTTGCCGGCGGACCGCCGGGCCTGCCGGCGCGCGATAATGAGGCCATGGCAGGCGAGCTGACCCGCTGCGGGCATTGCGGCAAGATGAACCGGGTGCCGGCCGCGGCGGCCGGAATCCCCCGCTGCGGCAACTGCCATCAGAGCCTGCCGTGGATCGCCGACGCCGACGACACCACCTTCGGCGACGTAGCCGAAGCCGCCAAGATCCCGGTCATCGTCGATTTGTGGGCGCCCTGGTGCGCGCCCTGCCGCATGGTCAGTCCCGCCTTGGAGCAACTCGCCCGCGACCTGGCAGGCCGGGTCAAGCTGGTCAAGGTGAACGTCGACCTCTCGCCGCAGGTGTCCCAGCGGTTCGCGGCGCAAGCCATCCCGACCCTGCTGGTGCTGCGCGAGGGGCGGGTCGCCGCCCGGCAAACCGGCGCCGCCCCGCTGGCAGCCCTGCGGGCCTGGGTCGACAACGCGCTCACCACAGCCGCTCCCTGAGCATGCAATGGCTTCGTATCTCGTCAGAATGAGGGGTTAGGAGGCCAGCAGGCCGTCGGGGTCGTACATGGCCTGGCCGCCGACGATGGTGAAGGCGGGGGTGAGGCCGGCCAGGTCATCGGGGTCGGCGGTCAGTGGGTCGGCGGGGTAAGCGGTCAGGTCGGCGAGCTTGCCGGGGGTGATGCTGCCCAGCCTGTCTGCTTCACCGTTGAGCCGGGCGGTGCCCATTGTGTACAGCTCCAGTGCGGTGGCCACGCTTATCGCGTGCTCTTGGCCCTGGACGCCGGCCGCCTTGGTGCCCCGCGTGGCCATTCCCCAGACGTTCGTCATCGGGTTGAACGGCCGGACGATGTCGGTCCCGGCGGCCAGGCTGGCGCCGAGGGCGAGCCATTCATCTACCGGATTGACCTGCCTGGTGCGCTCCGGGCCCCAGGTGGTCACCATCTCGCTGCCCATGTTCCACAACAGGCAGTGCTGGACGGTGACGCCGAAGCCGCCCTCGACGGCCCGGCCCCGCTGTGCCGGGTCGGACAGCAACGCATGCTCGATGACCAGCGTGCCTGGCGGCAGCGGGCCCACCTGCCCGGCTACTGCCTCGTAGACATCCAGCAGCACCCGGACGGCCCGGTCGCCGGCCGCGTGGGTGCCGATCCGCCAGCCGCGGCTGACTGCGTCCACGCACACCCTGGTCATCACCGCAGGATCCCAGTTCAGGTGGCCCGAGTTGGCCGGGTCGTTGGCATAGGGCTGTTCCAGGGCGCCACCCTCGACGCCACCGTCCATGACGAATTTCAGGCCCCAAATCCGCAGCCAGTCATCGCCGAAGCCGCTTCGCGCACCCAGGCCGTCGATCAGCGCGATGGCCTGGTCTCCGGTCAGTTCGTTGCCGACCCGGATCATCGGGCGGACCCTAACGCTCAGCTTGTGCTGCTCGGCGGCATCCTGGTAGGCCAGCAGCTCGTCGGTGTTGATCATCGCCTCCCGGATGGTCCCCACCCCGAGCGCCGCGTAAGCGGCGGAGCTGCGCGCCAGCCCCTCCACCAGCTGGCCCCGGGCCGAGCCGGGGGCGAACGCCGCCACCCGGTACACCACCCCGCCCTCCAGCGTGCCGTCCAGGCTGCCGCCGGGCAGGTGGCCGATCTTCCCACCGGGCGGATCGGGGGTGCCCGGGCCGATCCCGGCCGCTGTGAGCGCGGCGGTGCTGGCAATGGCGAAATGCCCGCCGCGCCGGGCCAGCACGGGGCGGCCCGGCGCGGCCGCATCGAGTTCGGCGATGGTGGGCAGCCGGTTCTCGGCCAGATTCGACTCATGCCAGGCCATCGACGTCAGTACCCATGCACCGGGGGCAGCATCGCGGGCGGCGGCGGCGACCATGCCGGTGAACTCGGCCACGCTCGTGGCCCGGTCCACCGGGACCAGCAGCGTGTTGCGGCTGGCTTCCATGAGGTGCTCATGCGAATCGGCGAACGACGGCAGCAGCGTCAGATCACCGGCATCGACCGCCACGGTGCCGCCGCCGGCCAGATCATCCAGCCCGTCCGGGGTGGCCGACACCGCCACGATCTCCGGCCCGCGCAACCCGACCGATCGGTAAGTCTCACCGGTCATCGAATGGATAGCCCCGGCTCTGATCAGGTAGTCAAGCTGCAGCGGCTCGGCAGGCTGACGTGTCATGGGCGGCGCCCTTCCCGTGACTGTGGGCCGTGCCGCGGCCGCATCCGGCGCCCGCCGGCCCACGGGCCAGTGGCTCCAGCATGTCACCGGGGTGCCCCCGGCAGAACGTCCCCGCCAGGTCGGATTCCGGCACCCCCGGCTTGCGTGGCTGGGCGGCGCCTGGCGGTCTATGGCGGTGGGAGTTCAGATCGGTGTGATCCGCGCACAGCGGCCTTGGCTGCCCGGGGTCCGGCGATGCCGGATCGTCATCTGGTGACTCTGCCCGTGGGTGACCGTGCAGGATAGGGCTGGGCTTATCTGCGGCCTGGCCGCCCGGCGGGCCGAGTCCTGAGCCGGTTGGGCGCCGCGCGGAGGAGGCAGGCTGCCGGAGGAGGCAGGCGATGAAGGCCGTTGTCTACACGCGGTATGGGCCACCGGACGTGCTTCGGCTGACGGACGTGCCGACGCCGGTCCCGAAGGACGACGAGGTGCTGGTCCAGGTGCACGCGGTGTCTCTCAACGCATCGGACTGGGAGGTGCTGCGGGGCAAACCCCTGTATTCCCGCATCGGAGGGCCGTTCCGGCCGCGGCACCACATTCTTGGGTCAGACATCGCCGGACGGGTGACGATGGCTGGCCGCAACGCGACGCGCTTCCGGCCAGGCGAAGGCGTCTTCGCCGACATCCTCAGCTCTATGGGCGGGTTCGCGGAGTCCGTCTGCGTGCCGGAGACTGCACTGGCGCCGATCCCCGCCGGCATGACCTACGAGGAAGCCGCCGCCCTCCCCCAGGCGGGGGCCATCGCGCTGCAGGGCATCCAAGACAAGGGACGGGTCCAGACCGGGCAGAAGGTGCTGATCAACGGCGCCGGTGGGGGCTCCGGCATGTACGCCATCCAGCTGGCCAAGCTGAACGGGGCCGAGGTCAGCGGGGTAGACAACGGCGAGAAGCTGGAGTTCATGCGCTCACTGGGTGCGGACCACGTCATCGACTACACGCGGGACGACTTCACCAGCAACGGGCTCACCTACGACCTGATCCTTGATGTGGCCGCCCACCGTCCGGCATCCGCCTACAAGGGATCGCTGGTGCCCGGGGGACGTTATCTGTATGTCGGCGGCTCGGTGGCCACACTCCTGCAGGTCCTGCTGATCGGGCCGGTGATCGGGCGGGCCGAGGGCAAGAAGATACGGCTGCTGGCCGTCCGGCAAGGTACGCATCACCTGGCGTCTCTCGTTGAGCTCTGCCAGGCGGGAAAGATCGCCACGGTCATCGACCGCCGCTATCGGCTGAACGAGGTGCCCGAAGCGCTGCGGTATCTCGGCGAAGGGCACGCCAAAGGCAAGATCGTCATCGTCCCCGGTTAGCCTCCGCGGCCATTACCGGCGCTCCATTGCGCCGTCCACGATACCGGACAGCGACCGGGCTGCCGCCGGTCACGCCGAGCGTCGGGTGACTCAGCGGGCACCTTCGGGCGGACGGTGACCAACTCCGGATGCATGGCGGTCAGCTCCGGGTGCCTGGTGCTGGGCTTGGCATGATCCCTGCGGCTAGCGTGGCTGCCCACTGGCGTGCTCGGGCGCTCTCCTGCGGCTCGAGTTTGTCCTGCTTGGTCACCAGGAAGCTTTCCGGCTCTGCGACCAGGTCGAAACCGTGCGTCCGGAGCAACCGGGCCACCCCTTTGGACGCCCGGCCGGTCAGCGTGGCGGGCCCGTGGATCCGGGTGTCGAACGCGGCCGCCTTGGCCGGGTACTGGCCGAGGGATCCGAACCAGTCCCGCAGCCCCGGGCCTGGCGCGCCTGGCTCGACCGTCAGGGGGCTGACTGGCTTGTTCGCCGCCTCAACCGCCGCCTTGCGGGTGGCCGGCCGGCTCATGGCGTGAGCGTGGGTCGGCCCACCGACCACCACCAGGTCAGCATCGGCGAGAACCGCGGGGCTAGCCAGTGACACTGGGACAACACTGACATCGAAGGCGGTCTCGAGCCCGGCTCCGATGGCATCGGCAATCAAATGCGTGTTGCCGTACATCGACTCGTAGACGACCACAGCCCGCATGCTGGTCACCCTCAATCGTTCCGCTTACCGTCACCTCCAGGGTGCGGCGCCAGCCGCGGGCATCGGCAGGGTCGAACGTCACCAGACCAGCCGGCCAACGACCGCACAGCAAGGGATACCGGCGTCTGCCGGGTAAGCAGCTACCGCCAGCCGCAGCTGACCAGAGAACAGCACCAGGTGATCGGACGGACAGATAGCAATTCGGTGAAGGTCATCAGGCCCAGCCCTTGCGCCACCCGACGCGCCGGATCTCTGCCTGGCCGGGAGCGCAACATTTGGCTCCCAGCCGCGGGCGGTACAACCCACGCTACAACCGATGACCTGCTGCTACCTGGTGGAGCTGAGGGGATTTGAACCCCTGACCCCCTCGATGCGAACGAGGTGCGCTACCGGACTGCGCTACAGCCCCAAGGAACGGCTGTCAGCGTAGCAAACCTGGTCACCAGCCCGCGCCGCCCGCAGCCCCCGGCCACCGGTGCGGCCGCCAGGTCAAGATGCCACGCTACTAGTCGCCGACGGCCCGGATCTCGGCGTCCGCGTACTGGTCGTAGAGCTGGTCGCCGACCCGGGCCGAGATGTCGATGATCTGCGCGCTAGGCTCCGCGGCCTCCTCCGGCTGCCCGGTGGAGCCGGGCGTCGCGGCCGGGGACGGCCAGCCCTCTGCGCCGGTGGCGTGCCGCCGGGCGGCGGTCTCCCTGGCGCGCCGGGCATCGCTGCGCGAGGCTTCCCGCAGCAGCAGCATGAACCCGGCGAGCAGCACCCCCGGCGGGATCACCACCCAGTCAGCGGCGAGGTGCCTGACCGCGATCGCCACCGCGCCGCCGGTGAGCAGCAGCAGGGCAATGAGCGCACGGCGCCGCGCCCGCAAGATGCTGGCCCGCTCTCCTGCCGCTGACGGGCCCCGGTCGGCCACGGCCCCGCCGCCGTGCCCGGCCGCGGCCTGGACAGTGTCGCCGTCCGGACGGACCTGCCTGTCCTGGACGGCGCCCCTGTCCCGGCGGACTTCCCCCTCCTCAGCGGCCTCGTCCTCGCCGGCCCAGGCGAAGTCCTCCACCCGGCGGGGCCAGACTGGCTCGGTGAGCTGGCTCTCCAGTGTCTGCTGTCTGGCGCCGCTCCGCGGCGCAGAGTGGCGCGGGCGTACCCAGCGGGGTACCAGCACCAGCGCCCAGATGGCGACGATAGCCAAATACAGCACCGCGCTGCTCACGGCCGCCCCTCAGACCGGGGCTGCGGGCATCCGGAGCTTACCTGCCGGGCAGGCACGGATCCCGTTGACGCGGGCAAGCTCACGTGACGCACGGTAGGGGGCGTCACGCACAATGACGAGTATTCCGCCCGGTGTGTCGTGAGATAGCGAAATACCCGGCCTGATCGGGTGCCTTTTCGGCGGTAATTCCGGCGTCAGCTCGCGGTGCCCGAACGCGACGCCGGCAGCGTGTCACGCCAGCGTGGCAGCAGGCCGCCACGCACATCCTCGGCGGTCAGCGCATAACACAAGTGGTCGCGCCAAGAGCCGTCGATATGCAGGAAACGGCGTCGCAGGCCCTCTTCCCGGAATCCCAGCTTTTCCACCACCCGGCGGCTCGCGTGATTCTCCGGCCGGATGCTCGCCTCCAGCCGGTGCAGCCCGACGGTCAGGAAGCAGTAGTCGGCCGCCATCGCCAGTGCGGTCGGGGCCACCCCGCGGCCAGCCACCGCCTCGTCGACCCAGTAACCGACCTGTCCGGACCGCGCCGACCCCCAGACGATGCTGCCAACGGTGAGCTGGCCGGCGAACCGGCCGCCATAGGTGATCACCCACGGCAGAGCCAGGCCCTGCCGTGCCTCCCGCCGCATAGTCCGTGCCATCGCGATGTACGGGCTGAGCCCGGACCGGTACAGCGGTGTCTCCGGGTTGGTCGGCTCCCAGGGACGCAGCCAGGAGGCGTTGCGCACCCGGGAGTCGCGCCAGATCCGGGCATCGCGCACCCGCACCGGCCGGAGCCCGACCGGCGCATCCAGTAGCGAGGGCTCGGTGAGCGTCACTGGCCAGCCACGTGCACGTCCCACAGGCTCATCATTCCCTGCGCCCGCGCCGGATGCCACGCCGCGCCACCCCCAACCCACGGTCAACTACGCCAAACGATTCGCATCGCCCGCCCACGGCACCATCGGCACCGCCGTTCGGCGTGAATGAGCATTGCCCTGATCCCGGTCACGCCGCCGGGCGCGGGTGGTCGCCGCCGCCGGCCTGGTCCACCGCGTGGGCGAGCACCGGCCCGAGCACCGACATCCCGTCGCGGACCCCGCCGGCCGAGCCGGGCAGGTTGACGATGAGCACGCGGCCGGCCAGCCCGGCCAGGCCGCGGGACAGGATCGCGGCCGGGATGCCCGCGGCCGCGCCCGCGGCCCGGACCGCCTCGGCGATGCCGGGGATCTCACGGTCCAGCACCCGGCGGGTCATCTCCGGAGTGAGGTCGCCGGGGGTCAGGCCGGTCCCGCCGGTGGTAATCACGACGTCGTAGCCGGCCGCGACCGCATCCCGCAGCGCCGTTTCGACCGGATCGCCATCCGGCACCACCAGCGGGCCATCGACCGTGAACCCGGCCTCGGCCAGCAGGCCGGCCAGCACCGGCCCGGAGCGGTCCTCGTACACGCCGGCCGCGGCCCGGTTGGAGACCGTCACCGCGAGTGCCCTCATGGCCGGCGCCAGCTGCCGGTCTTGCCGCCGGTCTTCTCCTCGACCCTGACGTCGCTGATCACCGCCGCCGGATCGACCGCCTTGATCATGTCGATGAGGGCGAGCGCGGCGATGGTGACGCAGGTCAGCGCCTCCATCTCGACGCCGGTCCGGTCGGCGGTCCGGACCAGGGCGGTGATCTCGACCGCATCACCGGTGACCTGGAGGTCCACGCTAACGGCGTGGATGGCGATCGGATGGCACAGCGGGATCAGGTCCGGCGTACGCTTGGCCGCCTGGATGCCGGCGATCCGGGCGACGGCCAGCGCGTCGCCCTTGGGCAGCTGGCCGGCCCGGAGCGCCCCGATCGCGGCCGGGGACAGCAGCACGCGGCCGGTGGCCCGGGCCGTGCGGGCAGTCACCTGCTTGCCGGAGACATCGACCATCCGGGCCTGCCCGGCGTCGTCGAGGTGGGTGAGCGGGCCGGTCGGGGTCATGGCAGCGACATTACGTCGGCCGTGTCGCCCGCCTGCATGGAGGTCACCTGTTCGGGCACCACGATCAGCGCGTTGGCCAGCGCCAGCGCCCCGAGCTGATGCGAGCCCTGGCCGGGCAGTGGGGTGACCGTGCCCGCGGCGTGGTCAAGCACACCGCGCAGGTAGGACCGCCGCTGAGCGGGTGACCTGACACTGACTGTCAGGACGGCAGGCGAGAGTGGCGGCGGCGCCAGGGCCCGGCCCTGCCGTGCGGCCATGGCGGGCTGGACGAACAGCTGGAAGGACACGAACGCACTGACCGGGTTACCTGGCAGGGTGAACAGCGGGGTCCGGGACCGGCCGACCACCCCGAACCCTTGCGGCATGCCGGGCTGCATCGCCACCTTGCGGAACGCGACCTCGGCGTGCCCGGCCAGCGCGGCCTTGACCACGTCGTGCTCGCCGCCCATGCTGATGCCGCCGCTGGTGACCAGCAGGTCGGCTGAGGCGCTCAGCTCGTCCAGCGCGGCCACCACCGCGTCCGGGTCGTCCTTGACCCGGTGCCGCTGCGCCACCCCGCCGGCCTGCCGGACCGCGGCGGCCAGCAAGTAGCTGTTGGAGTCCCAGATCTGGCCGGGCACCAGCGGGCTGCCGGGCTCGGTCAGCTCATTGCCGGTGGCGATGACCGCGACCTGCGGCCGCGGCCGGACCATGGCCTCGCGGTGCCCACCGGCCGCCAGCAGGGCGATCTGGGACGGGCCGAGCAGTGCGCCAGCCGGAACCATCAGCTGGCCTTCGGCGACGTCGTCGCCGCGCCGCCGGATCGCATGGCCGGGCGCGGCGGGCTGGCTGATGGCGACCCGGTCCCGGCCGCCATCGGTCCACTCCACCGGCACCACCGCGTCCGCGCCGGCCGGAAGCGGCGCGCCGGTCATGATCCGCGCGCAGGTGCCCACCCGGAGAACGTGCGGGCTGGTGTCGCCGGCTGGGATCTGGCTGGCGACCGGGAGGAAGACCGGGGCTGCGGCCGTGGCGGCCACGACGTCCGCGGCCTGCACCGCGTACCCGTCCATGCTCGAGTTGTCGAACGAGGGCAACGGGGAGCGGGCGGTGGCGTCCGCGGCCAGCACCCCGCCCTCGGCTTCCTCCAGCCCGAGCAGGACCGGGGCGATTGGCTGGGCGATGGCGAGCACTTCGGCGAGGTAGGCCTCCACCGGCAGCATGCCGGTCATCCTAGGTCGTCGAGGTACTTGCGCAGCCAGGGCACGAACTCGGGTGCCAGGTCCGGCCGCTCGCAGGCGAACTGGATCAGGGTGCGCAGGTAGTCGATCCGGTTGCCGGTGTCGAACCGGCGGCCGTGGAACAGCTGCCCGTAGACCCCGCCGCCTTCGCTGGCTGGCATCTGGGCCAGTGTCTTGAGCGCGTCGGTGAGCTGGATCTCGCCGCCCCGGCCGGGTGGCGTCTGCCGGAGCACGCCGAAGATGGCCGGGTCGCACACGTACCGGCCGATCACCACCCGATTGCTGGGCGCGTCCGCGACCGCGGGCTTCTCCACCAGGTCGGTGATCGCGACCACCTTGTCGTCGCCGGTCGGCTCGAACGCGGCCGCTCCGTAGAGCGAGATCTGGTCGGGGTCCACCTCCATCACTGCAACCACCGAGCCGCCGAACCGCTCCCGGGTCTGCACCATCCGCAGCAGCAGCGGGTCGGCTGGATGTATGAAGTCGTCGGCGAGCAGCACCGCGAACGGCTCGCTGCCGACATGGTCGGCCGCGCAGAGGACTGCGTGGCCGAGGCCTTTCGGGTCGCCCTGACGGACATACTGCACGGTGGCCAGTTCGGCGGGTGCCCGCACCTGCGCCAGCCCGGCGGTGTCGCCTTTGGCAGCGAGCGCCTCCTCGAGTTCGTGCGCGATGTCGAAGTGGTCCTCGATGGCCCGCTTGCCACGTCCGGTGACCAGCAGGATGTCGGTGAGCCCTGCGCCGGCCGCCTCCTCTACCACGTACTGGATGGCCGGCTTATCGATGACCGGCAGCATCTCCTTCGGCACCGCCTTGGTCGCGGGCAGGAATCGTGTCCCCAGGCCCGCGGCGGGGATCACCGCCTTGCGCACCGCCGCTGGTGTTGCCATATCGGTACCCTAATCGAGTGCTCATCCCGCTGGCCGCGGCCAGCGGGATGAGCACTCGATTAGGG
>Ga0318567_10000378_pt1 | contig 18785 bp, 15 predicted proteins | sample GRESIP088b5f20_FD_203691 | JGI IMG/M metagenome (GOLD analysis project Ga0318567, IMG submission 203691) | Tropical soil microbial communities from Luquillo Experimental Forest, Puerto Rico - GRE.SIPMG.088b5f20 | ecosystem: Environmental > Terrestrial > Soil > Tropical forest > Bulk soil...
ATAAAAAACAGAGAGTAAAATACTATGATATGACGAACTGCAAACGTTTGAATTGTAGCAATAAACAAAGGGTTAAACAGGAATGAACAACTCCGAGATTTCTGAACTTATTTTTTGTTTTCTGATACTTATTTTTTATGAAAGAATTATCTTTGTGCTAATACTATTTTAATTGGTTAATGTTTATTTTATATGGACAAACAATTTCATATATTCGAAATAACCGAGGATGTTGTAAAAGTTCTTCAGTCTAAATCAGAAGATGTTCATTTCCATGATTTTGAAGAAATTATAATCGTTACACATGGCAGTTTGGAGCATTTTATTGATTTTCAATCAGAGGTAGTTTTTGCACCATTTGTGAGCTATGTGTCGCAGGGTAAAATGCATCGTGTTATTGCTCATGACGATTTGCGTGGCTGGGTTATTAACTACCAGAATGAATTTATTCCAGATTCAAAACTCAATTTTTATTCTAATTTTTTTATGTCCACCAATATTCCGATTGCTGTGGATGTGTGTACTAACCGATTCGTGAATCTTTGCGATATTATTCATGCCGAATATAATCAGGAAACTCCCGATTGGACTACGATACGATATTTGACTACCGGACTTATTTCGATGATTGAAACGGAGCGAAAAAGGAACATTCCGATAGAGAATTCCATGAAGACATCGCAAATAGCGACATTCAATAATTTCCTTCGAATCTTGGAGCAGAATTTTCGGAGAGATGAAGGTGTTTCATTTTATGCTGATAAAATGAATATGTCAGAACGCAATTTGAATATTATTTGCAAAAATAATTTTCAGAAAAGTGTTTCAGAAATTATTGATACCCGCAAGCTTATTGAAGCCAAAAATCTGTTGATTCATTCTGATAAATCTGTTTCTGAGATTGGTTTTGATCTGGGTTACAATGAGAAATCTTATTTTACCCGTGTGTTTCGAAACAAACTTTCTGTCACTCCAACTCAGTTTAGAGAAATGATCCGCAGTATAATTTCCTAAAAGTACCACCATTTTTCTTAAAAGTGTTACCACTTGCTTTTTTGCTGATTGTATCTTTGCATTGTAATAATCAAAACAAATTTATAATCATTTTAAAGTTAGGAAAGATGAAAAAACTAATCTACGTTGTCGTCGTTACAGCATTATTTATTTCAGTAAATATTTCTGCACAGCAATCAAAAAAAGCGGTAAGCCAAAAGGAAGTTGCAGAATTGCGCGCTCAAATCAAGAAGCTAACAGCAAGCAATGCGCTCGTTTCTCAGTATCTGCAAAAATTTGATACGCTTGATTTTACCGTGTTTAGTAATCAGCAATGGGTTCGTCTTCACGAAAGTCATGCAAAAGACATTAAAGTAAACTGGCCTGATGGACATTTTACCACAGGCATTGACCAACATATTGCCGATTTGAAATCAATGTTTGTGTATGCTCCAAACACACAGATTAAAGAACATCCGGTTCGATTTGGTTCTGGCAATATGACCTGTGTGATCGGTGAAATGACAGGGACTTTTACAAAACCAATGCCTATTGGTGGCGGGAAGTTTATTCAACCAACTGGAAAATCATTTAAACTGCCAATGTGTACAGTGGGAATCTGGAAGGATGGAGTTATGATTGAAGAATATCTTTTTTGGGATAATCAAACCTATATGAATCAATTAGGTCTAGGTAAATAATTGTTCATAAACATTAATTTGTAAATAATATGGCTGCAATAGAAGAAAAATTATTGACGGGGGTTATTGATCCTACGCATAGCAGAGTGCAATTCAAAGTGAAACACCTTATGATTTCCAATATTTTGGGGAGTTTTAAAGAATTTGAAGGTAAAGCAACGATGATAGAGAACGATTTGTCAAGTACGGTTGTTAGCTTCTCCATAAACACGGCCTCGATTGATACGGAAGTTGATGACAGAGATGCGCATTTGAGAAGTGCTGACTTTTTTGATGTTGAAAATTATCCAAAAATTGAATTTGAAGGAAAAGGCATGACACAAAAGGATGAGGATACTTATGAGCTTAAAGGTGATTTGACTATAAAGGGAATTTCTAAGCCAGTGACCTTGTCGGTTGAGTATGGAGGCTTGATGAATGATCCCTGGGGAAATAAAAAGGCCGGATTTTCTATTTCGGGCGAAATAAACCGTAAAGACTGGGGTATGGTATGGAATGCTACCCTTGAAACCGGGGGTGTATTGGTTGGTGAGAAAATAAAGATTTTGTGTGATGTTGAGTTTTTGATAAGCTAATTATCTGGTTAAAACAGAACAAAGATTGATTTAATAAATAATAATATGAATCTGAACAATCTAAATCAATTTAAAGCTAAAAACGGGCGTATGCCCGTTTTGTTTGTTGGGCACGGAAGTCCAATGAATGCCATTGAGGAGAATGAATTTGTACGTGAGTGGAGAAGCCTAGGTGAATCAATACCAAAGCCTAGGGCAATTATTTGTGTTTCGGCGCACTGGGAAACCAGAGGTACTTTAGTTACGTCGATGCCGAAGCCTCCAACTATTCACGATTTTGGCGGATTTCCGCGTGAACTTTACGAAGTGCAATATCCCGCGGCCGGAAGTCCGGAATTAGCTCAGGAAATTATTGGCTCAGTTTCTGGTACGCTTGTTCAGTCCGATCAAAAGTGGGGGCTGGACCATGGATCGTGGAGTGTGATTAAACATATGTATCCTTTGGCGGATATTCCGGTTATTGAGATGAGCCTTGATTATAATAAGTCGCCCAAAGAGCATTACGAGCTTGCTAAGGAATTGTTTTCGTTTAGAGATAAAGATGTGTTGATTGTAGGCAGTGGCAATATTGTTCATAATCTAAGAATGGTGGCGTGGGATAAAGTAGATGAACCTGAATATGGTTACGACTGGGCGCTAGAGGCTAATAAAAAGGTAAAAGATTTAATTGTAGACGATAATCATAAAGAATTATTGGATTATAAATTATTGGGAAAAGAAGTTCAATTAGCTGTACCGACTCCCGATCACTATTTACCTTTGCTTTATGCTTTAGCATTAAAAGATAAAAATGAGCAAGTTGCGTTTTTCAATGATAAAGCAGTTATGGGCTCGTTGACAATGACTTCAGTGAAGATTGGTTGATTTCTTTTTATTCTGTAATGGCTGAAAATTATTTAGGGCTAGTCCTTTGCAGATTAAAAATAAAATTGTATTTTTGCACCTCAATTTCGGATAAGGTAAACAAGAAGCGCTGCCATTGGCATCTCACCTTCCCGATGTAATTAGAAAAGTCATTAAAAATAATGTACGCAATCGTAGAAATTTTGGGACAACAGTTTAAAGCCGAAGCAGGTAAAAGACTGTATATCCACCGCATGGAAGAAGCCGAAAGAGGCTCTGCAATTGAATTTACAAAAGTATTATTGATCGACAACGAAGGTGCCGTTACTGTAGGTGCTCCAACAGTTGAAGGTGCAAAAATCGTTTGTGAAGTGTTATCGCACGTACGTGGCGAAAAAGTAATCGTTTTCCACAAAAAACGTCGTAAAGGTTATCGTAAGCGTAACGGTCACCGTCAGAATTTCACAGAGATTTTAATTAAAGAAATTGTAGCTTAACCGAAAAAAATTAGAAGAAAATGGCACATAAAAAAGGGGTTGGTAGCTCAAAGAACGGTCGTGAATCGGAAAGCAAACGACTTGGCGTTAAAATTTACGGTGGTCAATTTGCAAAAGCAGGTAATATTATAGTTCGTCAACGCGGAACAGTACACCATATTGGTGAAAACATTGGTATGGGAAAAGACCACACTTTGTTTGCACTTGTTGATGGAATTGTAGAATTCAGAAAAAAGAAAGACAACAAGTCATTTGTTTCTGTAAAACCTATCGAAGTAGCTAACTAAGCTTAGTCGATACGCATCACACATAAATCTCCTGTTGTTTTACATTTATGTAAAATTGCGGGAGATTTTTTTATTATACATAAGAATAAAGATTCAAAAAATCAGGGCTTTACTCTTTCTAGAGTGGGTGATGATTAAATTGTAAATATATAGAACATGCTTACACTCAAATATATTACCGAAAATACGGATGATGTGATTGCCCGCTTGGCGAAGAAACATTTCGACGGGACTACTATTATTGCCCAGGTGGTGGAATTAGATAATTTGCGAAAGGCAACTCAGGTTCAGGTTGATACAGCATCAGCTGAACTTAACAGTCTGTCGAAAGAGATCGGTTTGCTAATGAAGCAAGGCAAGCAGGATGAGGCTTCAGAGGCCAAGGAGAAGACAGTGGAATTGAAAGAGTCCATTAAAACTTTAGGAGACCAACAAACAGATGTTGAATTGAAGTTAAATGAACTGTTAGTCCAAATTCCAAATTTGCCTCACGCAAGCGTTCCGGAAGGAAAACATGCTGAGGATAATTTGGTTGAGCGTTCGGGTGGTGAAATGCCAAATTTGCCTGCTGATGCAGTTCCTCATTGGGATTTGGCAAAAAAATATGATTTGATTGATTTTGAATTGGGTGTGAAAATTTCAGGTGCGGGTTTCCCGGTTTATAAAGGAAAGGGTGCCCGTCTACAACGTGCGTTGATCAATTTCTTTTTAGATAATGCTATGCAAGCCGGATATTTGGAAGTGCAACCTCCATACGTGGTAAATGCTGCTTCGGGTTATGGAACAGGACAACTGCCGGATAAAGAAGGTCAGATGTACCATTGTACTGTCGACGATTTGTATTTAATACCTACAGCCGAAGTTCCGGTAACTAATATTTATCGCGACGTAATTTTGAACGAAAATGAATTGCCAATTAAAAATACGGCTTATTCGGCTTGTTTTCGTCGAGAAGCAGGTTCGTATGGAAAAGATGTGCGTGGCTTGAATCGCCTGCACCAGTTTGATAAAGTGGAAATTGTGCAAATTCAACATCCCGATAAATCGTACGAAACCCTGGATCAGATGGTGAATTACGTACAGACTTTGGTGGAAAAGCTGGAGTTGCCTTGGCGAATCCTTCGTCTTTGTGCCGGTGATATGAGTTTTACTTCGGCACTGACATTTGATTTCGAGGTGTATTCGGCTGCTCAGGAGCGTTGGTTAGAAGTTAGCTCAGTGTCGAATTTTGAAAGTTACCAGGCTAACCGGCTGAAATGCCGTTTCAAAGGTAATGATAAGAAGACTCAGCTGGTACACACATTGAATGGCAGTGCTATGGCATTGCCCCGTATTGTGGCTGCATTGCTTGAAAATAACCAGACTCCCGAAGGAATCCGTATTCCCAAAGCATTGATTCCTTACACCGGGTTTGAATATATCAATTAGAAATAACCCCTAACCCCTAAAGGCGAATTAAATTAGTCTCGATTATTTTAAACTTTTGAAGTAAAAACAAGGAGACAAAGGTAACTTAATTCCCCTTTAGGGGTTAGGGGTTCTATTTATTAAATATCAGGAGTCGTTTTCTTTGTTTTCTTTACTTTGTCCTCATTTTTGGAGATAAAATCTTTCCACCCGGAATAAGCTTTTTCTGAGATTGGTTTCCCTGCTTGCAGAAAGTGACAATATGCAGCTGCCAATCCATCTGTAGCATCCAATTGAGGAAGCATATCTTCTTGAGGAATCTTCAAATAACGCCGTAGCATGTCGGCTACTTGCTCCTTGGAAGCACTTCCACTACCAGTGATAGCCATTTTGATTTTCAGTGGAGCATATTCGGTTATGGGAATATCCCGATAGAGGGCAGCTGACATTGCCACGCCTTGTGCACGACCGAGTTTAAGCATAGATTGAACATTCTTTCCAAAGAATGGGGCTTCGATAGCCAGGTGGTCGGGATGGAATTCATCTATTAATGACAAGGTGCGGGCAAAGATTCGTTGTAACTTCAGGTAATGATCGGTGTATTTTTTCAGATCTAAGACACCCATTGCCAACATTTCTGTTTTGTTGTTGCCTATGACTTTCAGAATGCCATAGCCCATGACAGTGGTGCCCGGATCGATACCTAATATGATTTGTTCTTTAACCATTGTTTATTCAATCAGTTCTAAGACAGTGGTGAAGAATATGACTTCGGTACCGAATTGTTGGGAGCAGTTTTCTTTAAAAATGGCACTAAACTCGTTATTCCATGTTTTAAGTGTTCTCATATCGTTAACGCGAAATTGTACGGAAAATGAGGTTCCTTCTTGTTCGGCACTTGTAATCACTCTTGCCACTTGAGGGTGGGAAAAATAAGTCGAGTCCAACATAAAGGGGATGTGTTGTTCGCGAATCCATTTTAGCCATGCGCCATGCGCTTTGTCGGAAACGAGATAAGTTGTATTAAATATGAGCATAAATAGGATTCTTGTTGATAAAATTGTAAACAAAAGTACGCATAATTTCGAAAACTTCCTTATCTTTGCGCTGCAATTTAAAATCAAGCTCGGGGGTTTAGCTCATCTGGCTAGAGCGTAACACTGGCAGTGTTAAGGTGACCGGTTCGAGTCCGGTAATCTCCACTTGGTTAAATAAAAAGGCTTATCGAGCAATCGGTAAGCCTTTGTTTTTGTCGAAAGTCGGATGTGTGGATGATCACAATACTAACTCCTGAAACAATTTTTCGACTTCTTGGTCGAGATTATCGGAAAAACCTGGATGAGGGCGGGAGGTTTGTATACACGAACTGCGCACGGCTGTCAACCAACGGAAACGTTCGGGAATCTCAAATTGGGCTATGGTGCCGGCAGATTTATCGCCATTACAGATTTTCTCAAATGATTTCAATGCTTCAGCAAGCAGCTCCAGGTCCAGTTCGGTAGAGAATGAAGCTAGCCGCTGTGTGTCCAGCCGGTATTTCATGCGGATATATTTTGCCCGTTTTGAGAACAAAATGATACCAACGTTGATAAATTCTTCGCGTTCCACCTTGGGTAAAACACGAATCACGGCGTATTCAAATAAGTGTTTTCCTTGCATGGATAGCTTCATTTAAAAAGTTAGTAGATTGTTCCAGTCTGCGGGTGAGGAATTGATAATATACTTCGCGGACATCATTGGGCGATAGCCCTTCTTCGGCTATTGCTGCCCACTCGTCGGGAATCATATCCACCACCTTTCGAATTACTTCCGGCGTAATTATCTTTTTGATTTCAGCGTCTGTTTCTTCCAACTTGTCTGCAAAAGGTAATAACACATGGTCCTTTATCATTGGGAAAGGACTTAAAGCGGCTTTCTCCCAGTTTGTCCAGGTATGGTGGAAATACAGCGTAGCACCGTGGTCGATCAACCACAAATCTTTGTGCCACATCAGCATATTGGTATTGCGGATTGTCCGGTCAACATTTGTCAGGAAAGCATCCATCCATACGATTTGCGAAGCCAGCAACCCATCCACTTTGGTGGTAACGGGGTCGAAAGTCAATGCTCCCGACAGGAAGTGTAAACCCAGGTTCAACCCACGGCTCCCTTGCAGCAGATCCTGGATTTCCTCGTCGCCTTCGGTCTGTCCGAAAGCCTCGTCGAGTTGAACGAAAACTAATTCAGGTACGCGCAACTTCAACAGTTTGGCAACTACGCCGCCGATAAGTTCTGAAATCAGCGCTTTAGCTCCATGCCCGGCTCCACGGAATTTGATAACATATTTGAAATCATCGTCTGCCTCGGCCAGTGCCGGCAACGAACCTCCTTCGCGCAAAGGAGTGATATAGCGGGTTACATTTACTGTGCGTAAAGTCATAATTTTTTGATTGACCCCAAATCTCTAGAGGGACTTAGAGTTACATTTTATAGTGAAATATGTGTTTTTGTTTTTAGCAAACTGATTCTAAGCCCCTTTAGGGGTTTAGGGTCATCCTTTAAACAGCACCCGAAATGCTTCTTCCACCTTCTTGACTTTTACTAGTTCGATATTCAGTTTGGTCAGGTTGATGCTTTTCAGGTTGATATCCGGAATGATCATTTTTCTAAACCCTAGCTTTTCAGCTTCGAGGATGCGTTGTTCCATACGGTTGATGGGACGTATTTCGCCTGAAAGTCCCACTTCACCGGCCATACAGACTTGTTTTTCGATAGAAATATCCATGTTGGAAGACAGGATGGCCGAGATAACAGCCAAGTCGATAGCAGGATCGTTTACCTTGATACCTCCGGCAATGTTGAGGAACACGTCTTTTTGGGCAATTTTGAATCCGGCGCGTTTTTCGAGTACAGCGAGTAACATATTCAGGCGGCGCAGGTCGAAGCCGGTGCTGGAACGTTGCGGTGTGCCGTAAGCCGCTGAGCTGACCAGGGCTTGCACTTCGATCAGAAACGGGCGGATGCCTTCGATAGCTGACGCAATAGCCACGCCGCTCAGTCCTTCGTGGTTTTGGGAGAGCAACAGTTCGGAAGGGTTGCTTACTTCGCGCAGGCCATTTTGCTGCATTTCGAAAATACCAAGTTCCGACGTACTTCCGAAGCGGTTTTTGATCGGGCGGAGGATGCGGTACATATAATGTTGGTCGCCTTCGAATTGGAGTACCGTATCCACAATATGTTCGAGCACTTTAGGTCCCGCAATGCTACCTTCTTTATTGATATGCCCAATCAGCAATACGGGTGTGGCAGTGGTTTTGCAAAATTTCAACAAGTTGGCAGTGCATTCGCGAACCTGTGATACCGAACCGGGCGACGACTCAACCAGTTCGGTAGAAATGGTCTGGATGGAATCGACAATGACCACATCGGGTTGGATATTTTGAATGTGCACGAATACTTGTTCCAGCGATGTTTCGCTCACAATATAGCAATCGGGATTATCAAATTTGAGACGTTCGGCACGGAGTTTCAATTGTTTTACACTCTCTTCGCCCGAAATATAAAGCGTCCGTTTAGCTTTCAGGTTCAACACAACTTGCAGCACCAGGGTTGACTTGCCAATGCCAGGTTCGCCGCCAATAAGTACCAGCGAGCCGGGTACCAATCCGCCACCCAACACGCGGTTCAGCTCATTGCAGCTGGTATCGAAACGACTTTCTTCGGATATTTCCACATTCGAAATCAGTATGGGTTTTTGTTTGGCAAGCTCTACGCCTGCCAGTTGGAATTTTGGAGCAGCATCTTTGCTGATCACTTCTTCTACATAACTGTTCCATTCGCCGCACGACGGGCATTTGCCGATCCATTTAGGGGAATCGACACCACAGTTTTGACAAACGTAAACAGATTTGGTTTTAGCCATTTTATTGATGTGTTGATGTGTTGATGTGTTGATGTGATGATGTGATAATACGATGATGTGGTAATGCGTTGATGTGATGATTATAGTAACAAAAGTATGAAAAATATGCTGTCGAACCAATAAGTAGAATTCATCACTCTATTATCGCCCTATCTATCATCAAATATATTATTGAACTAACAAGTAGAATTCATTACCATATCAACACATTATCACATCACCACATTATCATATCAAATTTCTTTCTTCCTCCAATTCCCTTTCAGCAAATACCAGTAGCCTAACCCACCGATAATAGTCCAATACACGAATTCCGACATCCAGACAATGGCCACCGGATATGGATGGACGATAGCCGTGTAATAAACGTACGAGAGGTAGAAGAACAGGGTGAGAAACTCAATGGCAAAGGCGGTACGGGTGTTGCCGGTACCCGAGACACCGTTGAAGATAATATTGCTCACCGCGCAAAAAAGCATGGCAACGGATACAACCCGCATAACCGGGATACAGGCTTTTATAAGGTCTGCATCGTCGGTATAAATGCGTGCAAAGAGTTGTGGAAAGGCAAATGTGAGTATTAGTAACGGTACAACCAGTAGTAAGGCAATACCCATGATGCGCCGGATAAACGGAAGTACTTCTTCTTTTCGCCGGGCACCAATGAGGTTGCTCACTAGCGTGTTTACGGTGGTGGAGAGGGCTTGCCCGGGTATCATGAGCAGGATATACAGGCTACGTCCGATATTGGTAACAGCCAGCGGCCGCTCGCCCATACGTTCGATAAATATGAAGAACATGAACCAGGTGGAGATGGAAATGAAATATTGGAACATGATGAAGATAGACAGATTCAGAATTTGCAGAACGGTTTTTAGTTCCACTTTTTTGAACTCGAAAAGCCCGTACAGCTTCATGTCAGTCCGGTAAATAGTGTGCCAGATCAGATAAAGCAAGGTAACTGCTTCGGCAATGACCGATGAAATTCCAGCGCCTTCAATACCCAGCTTTGGAAACCCGAAGTTTCCAAAAATCAGCAGGTAATCAAAAATAATATTGGTTACAGCCATCAGGATGGATGATGTGGTTAGAATCCGTGTTTGGGTTATCCCCACGTACAGTCCGCGAAAGATGACGCTGATAAACGAAAAGAAAAAGCCATAGATCCGCCAGTCGAGGTAGGCCAGCGAAGCTTTATAGACGTGTTCGGAGCTTACAAGCGATTTCATAATATACGGAACCCCTTTGACCGAAAGGGCAAAAATGGCAATGCTTATCAGGAAATTGAAGAGGAGCCCGTTATTGAAAATCGGACCAATCAGGGCGTATTTTTTTTCACCGTTCCGCCGTCCAATCAGAATTTGCGCCCCTTGGCTAAACCCGAAACCAATCATGTAGATAGCAAAGTAAAATACTCCGCCAATGGCCGATGCACCCAGTTCCACCTCGCCCACGCGCCCGAGAAACGCCGTGTTGGTGACGTTGATAATGTTTTGTGCAACCAGTGTCAGAAAGATGGGATAGGTTATTCTGAATATATTCTTATTGGAAGTCATTGTTGTGTGTAGTGTGTAGCGGCAAGGCTTGGTTTGTTGTGTTGCAAAGGTAATAAAATTCCATGTTCGGAACATAGCCCATTTGTAAGCTTGCAAAACCTCCATGTTCGGAACATAGCCCGTTTGTAGTCTTGCAAAACCTTCATGTTCGGAACATAGCCCGTTTGTAAGCTTACAAAACCTCCATGTTCGGAACATAGCCTGTTTGTATGCTTGCAAAACCTCCATGTTGCTGACATGAACCATTTGCAGGCTTACAAAACGGCCATATCGGCGACAGGATTAATTTGTAAGCATATAACTGCTGCTTTATGGGTTGTTAATCCGTTTTTGGTATTATATTTGCCTCACATTACACAAATTATTCAAAACCATCCAATCATATGAAGAAAAGTTTATTATTTATCACCCTTGCTACTATTGTTTTGACTTCATTGGTACTCGCACAGACAACCACCGTTCCGTTAGCCAAACGTTGGGAAAAAGTAAATGAATTGGCCGAAAAACAATTGCCGGAATCGGCGTTGAAAGAAGTAGAAGCCATTCTGAAGCAAGCCCGGAACGAAAAAAACACGGTGGAAGTGATTAAAGCCATGGTGTATAAAATGCGCTTCACGTTGGAGAAAAACACCGGTGAGGCTCCGGCTTTGATCAAAGAATTCGAAGTATTTACGGAGAAAAGCACTGACCCGGCCGAACGTGCATTGCTACATTCGATGACGGCCGAATTGTATCAAAAATATTACCAAAGCGATGCCTGGACTATCAATCAGCGTACGGAAGTAGCCGGATTTATTCCGGAAGATATGAAAGAGTGGACGCGAAATATCTATTTCAATAAAATAACGGGTCATCTGAAAGCTTCGCTCGATAACCCGGCTGTTTTACAAAGAACCGAGGCGCTGAAATATGGTTCCCTGTTCGAAAAAGGTGATGATAGCCGGGCACTTCAACCTACGCTTTTTGATTTCCTGGCTTACCGGAAGATACAGCTGCTGCAGCAACTGTCGCAAGCCACCACCATTCAGAATCCGCTCAGCGATGCTGCTTGCCTGTCGGATGCCGCTGATTTTATCAACTATAAACAGGATACGGCTTACAATGCCTCGGTTGAAAACAGGGTGGTAGAAACGTACCAACAATTGCTCGCATTCCGGTTGGGCGCCAACAACGTTCCGGCTTTGCTTTATGCCGACCTGCAACGGCTGAATTACGTGCGAGACCGTACAGGCAATGCTAATTCTGACTCCATGTATCTTGCTGCTTTAAACCGGCTGGAGACAAAATATTCGGATAATGAGGCTGTGGTGGAGGTGCTGGCCGAAAAGGCAAATTACTACTTGTCCAAAGAGTCGGATAATAAGGCAAGCCGCACGACTGCTTATAATATTTGTGCGGATGGGTTGCGGCGCTTCCCCAATTATAAACGGATAAACTTACTGAAGAATACGCAACTTCGGATTACTCAAAAGAGTATCTATATGCATTATGCCAACGTGATAAAACCTGCCTCTACGTTGAAAATAAAAGTCCACAGTGCCAATGTGCGTCAGTTGCAACTGCTGGTTTTCCGGATCAATGCCACAGCCGAAGAATATTACACCTTCAAGCAGACTAACCGAAACAGAAAAGGAACTTATGCTAACCGCACGTTGCTTGCCACTCGGAATATTGAAGTAAAAACGGATCCCAACTTTGGACCGGTAGATACCGACGTGGAAGTAAAAACCGGAGACTATGGAATCTATGAGTTCAGTTTGCAGGAAAAGAGCGATTCTGCCAAGTCTGAGCAGGCTGTTGGACAATTCACGGTTACCGACCTAGCCTATATGACTCGAACCACGGAGGCAAACTTGGGCAGTTTATATGTGCTGGATAGGCAAAGCGGGCAACCTCAGAAAGAAGCAGCCGTTGCAGTATACACCAAAAGCTGGAGCAACAACGGATACAAAATAGCGCTCTCCAAGCAATTAAATACCGACAAAAATGGTTTGTGCCAATTCCCTTTCTCTGCCAACAATTCAAATAACGTCTTTTTCTTCTCGAAAGGCAAAGACCGTTATTTATCTTCCGAGTCGCATACTTACTTTAATCAGCAGATTGCAACCGAAAATGATCATGTCAGCATCAATTTACTGACCGATCGTTCCCTGTATCGTCCCGGGGAGACAGTCTATTTTAAAGGAATTACTTATTATTCCAATAAAAACAAACAAAGTACGGTTGATAAAGGAACGGAATATGAAGTGACGTTGTACGACGTAAATGGTCAGAAAGTCTCTTCAAAAAAACTCAGGACGAATGAATTCGGATCATTTGCCGGTGAATTTGTGTTGTCGCAGGGCGGACTGAATGGCGCCTACCGGCTTCAGGCAGGCCAGTTTTCTCAAATAATTTGGGTGGAAGAATATAAACGTCCGACGTTTGAGGTGAAAATGGATAAACCCGGATCGGAAGTGGGTTTTGGAGAAAAAGTGACCCTGATTGGGCACGTAAAAGCGTATGCCGGTTATCCGGTTGGCGATGCCAGGGTGAAATACCGCGTGGTTCGCCGCCCGCATCGCTTTTGCTGGTGGTTTAGCGAGCCCGATAAAGAAATTGTGAACGGAATGGTAACATCAAAAGGCGATGGAACTTTTGATGTGTCGTTTATTCCTGTCAAAACTAAAAATGAAATAACCGGCTATCGCGGCGGTCAGATTTATACCTACACATTGTATGCCGACGTAACAGATACCAAAGGTGAAACCCAGCGAGGTGAACAATCACTTTCGGTAGGTGAACAATCCTTGTTCATTTTAGCCGAAGTGCCGGGCAAGATTAATAAAAAGGAAAAACAAGCGATAGAAATAACCACACAAACTATAAACGACGAAATAGTCAATTCTGCTGTCAACTACACAGTCTCCAGGCTGGCGGAAACGGATGTATATGCCGAGAAACTGGATGAGTCGGTAGATTTAAAGGAGGTCGGAGCGGTTTTGTCGGGCAGTTTCGATACAAAGAATAAGAAACTGGAGTTGGATTTCGGTAAACTGATTTCTGGCCGGTATAAGCTCACATTGACGGCACGCGATTCGCACGGGAAAGAAGTGAAAACGGAGAAAACCTTCGTGTTGTACGACATGGCCGATAAACGTCCGCCGGTAAAAAGTTATGTGTGGCTGCTGACACCCAAAACAGAATGTGAAGTAGGCGAGAAGGCGCAGGTGATATTTGGAACTTCTACCGATAACTCTTTTGTGTTGTATGAAATAATGCAAGGCAATGCAGTGCTGGAAAGCCGTTGGATCACATTTTCGGATGAACTGAAGACGTTTGATATTCCTTTTAAAGAAAGTTATGGGGTAGGTGTGACGGTGATGTTTACGTTTCTAAAAGACGGGCAGCTGCATAACAATCGCGTTCAACTGACACGTAAACTGGCGTCGAAAAAGCTAACCCCCGCTTTAAGTGTATTTCGTGACAAGTTGCAACCGGGCGAAAAAGCCGAATGGACGGTAACCATTCCCGAAAGTGCTGCCTCTAAGAAATCAACCGAATTGCTGGTTGGCATGTACGATGCTTCGCTGGATGCCATTCGTCCACATCATTGGGATTTTGACCCGGTTTACCGGGAGGCTGTTGCGTATTCTCCTGAATGGTATTCGCGTGAGAGTATCGATAATTCATCTTCTGTCTATTTCCAACCCCGGTTTGCAGCGGTAGATGAATTTAAATTCAATCAACTGAATTGGTTTGGGCTGAATATGTCCAGTGGTTCTCCGATAAGGATTAGAGGAATATCAACCAGGGTGAATATGAATTCTGTGAAACTTGCTGATAACGGCAAGTTAGAAGAAGCTGTCGTAGTGGGATATGTGCCCCAAAAGAAAATGCTCGAAACTGGTGCCGTTTCAATTGCTGCTGTGTCCAGTAATGTTGATTCCAAGCCTGTTCAGATCCGTACTAACTTCAATGAAACAGCTTTTTTCTATCCTCAACTGCGCACGGATGCTAATGGAAATGTCAAGTTCGCATTTACGGCTCCCGAAAGCCTGACACGCTGGAATGTAGATATGCTGGCGCATACGCAAGACTTGTATTTCGGACAGGGCGAAACGCAGGTAGTGACTCAAAAAGACTTGATGGTGCAGATGAACTTGCCGCGTTTTGTTCGCCGGAGCGATAAACTGGTGCTGAGTGCTAATGTGATTAACCTGACGGATAAGCCGCTGGTTGCAAATGTTCAGTTCGAAATGATTGATCCGGCAATTGAAAAGCCTATTAAGTTGAAAGATGCTGCTCCGAAAGCACTAACACTTGCTGCTAACGAAACCAAATCGGTAGAGTGGGAGTTAACCGAGTTTTCGGCTTACGAATTGGTTACTTGCAAAGTGGTGGCTCGTGCCGGAAACTTTAGCGATGGTGAGCAAAAATACTTGCCGGTGCTGCCCGATAAAGTATTGCTGACAGAAAGCCTGCCGCTAACTGTTCGTGGTAATCAAACTCGCACGTTCAGCTTCGAAAGCTTGCTGAAGAACGCTTCGAAGGTAGATACGAAAAACCTGTCTGTCGAGTTCTCATCCAATCCGGCCTGGTATGCGGTACAGGCTTTGCCAAGCCTGGCAGTACCCGAAGGTACTAATGCTATCGATTATTTCACAGCTTATTATGTGAATAGTTTGGCGACTTTTATGGCTAATTCCAATCCGAAGCTATCTGCCATGTTCGACCATTGGAAAAAGGCGGGTGGCAGCCGTGAGGCATTATTGTCTAATTTAGAGAAAAATACGGAGCTGAAAAATATGTTGCTGGAAGAAACGCCCTGGGTAATGGCAGCTAAGGATGAATCGGAACAAAAACGTCAAATTGCGCTGTTGTTCGATCTTAATAACCAAAAGCAGCAAAACACCCAATATATGGATAAACTGCTAAAGTTGCAATTGCCTTCGGGTGCTTTTGCGTGGTTCGAAGGTATGTCCGAAAGCCGGTACATTACGCAGGAAATTCTGTTGAATTTGGCACGATTAAACCGGATGACCAACAGTGATTTGCTTGCTGCTTACCGCTTGCCGCTTGCCGCTGCCTTAAATTACTTGGATTTGGAAATAGCCCGCGATTTTGATAACCTGAAAAAATACAACAAGAACTACGAAAAGGAAATGTGCATTGACAACATGCAACTGTTCTATTTGCACTTGCGTTCAGAATATCCAACTGTTCCTGTTCAGGTGTCGGCTCAGGCTGCGGTGAGGTTCTATACCACCCAATCGGAAAAATACTGGACAAGTTTCTCGCTCTACGGTAAAGCCATGATGGCGGTGGTTGCGCAGCGGAATGGCAAAATTCAGCTGGCAAACGACATACTGAAATCATTGAAAGAAAATGCACTGAAATCGGATGAACTGGGTATGTATTGGGCCAGAAACGCGCCCGGATATTTTTGGAACGAACGTCCGATTGCCGTTCAGGCAGCCGTCATTGAAGCATTTGCCGAAGTGTCAGCGAGTGTTGCCGATGTGGATGAAATGAAAATATGGCTGCTCAAGCAAAAGCAAACCCAGCGCTGGGATTCGCCGCTGGCAACGGTTGAAGCTATTTATGCGCTGTTGCACACCGGAACCGATTGGTTGGCCAACGAAGGAAATGTCGAGATTAAAGTGGGGAACGCTACTTTGAAATCTGAAAGTACGGAGGCTGGAACGGGTTATTTCAAAAAAACGATACCGGTGTTTGATGTCCGACCTGCAATGGGAAACGTGACTGTGAAGAAAAATGACCCAGGCATTGGCTGGGGAGCTATGTATTGGCAATATTATCAGGATTTGGATAAAGTAGCGGGGCAAAGCGGCCCGTTGAAAATTGACAAAAAGCTATTCGTGGAAAAAATGACAGCGACCGGAAAAACGATGGTTCCGATAGAACAAACTCAATTGGTGAAAGGTGACAAGGTAATCACCCGTTTGGTCATCACTAGCGACCGTAATCTGGAATTTGTGGCATTAAAAGATTTGCGTGCATCGTGTTTTGAACCCGTTGATCAACGTTCTGGTTGTCAATGGAAAGAACGTGTTTGCTACTACCAGACGACCAAAGATGCTTCCACGCAGTTCTTCTTTTCATATCTGCCAAAGGGGACTTATGTGTTTGAATACGAACTTTGGGCGAATGCAGCAGGAGAGTATACCAGTGGAATTGCCTCGCTTCAATGCCAGTATGCACCGGAGTTTGTTAGTCACACAGGTGGTGAAAGGATTCGGGTGAAATAAGGATTGCCCTGTAATATTAGCGGGAGTACGATTTTAAATCGTACTCCCGCTTTTTGTGAAATTAGTCTTCTTTATAAATTGCCTGAGTTACCAGGCCTGCAATCGTCATACCAAACATGGCCGGCATGTACGATGTAGTTCCGTTTATTTTGGCCTTCAGGCTGCACCACTCATGGTTCACCAAATCCGGATCTCCGGGACCTGCGATGGCTTTTGGACACATGCATTTATCTGTTCCGCACGATGCATTTTCACCTTGGTTTTGTAGCAATTCATCGCTGTAAACGCACATAAATTTCTTGTTTACGCCGCCTTGTTTTTTCAGTCTGCTACGTAGGGCTGAACCGAGCGGACAGCCTTGCACTTTCCAAAACTCAGCCACTTTAATGCGGGTTGGATCCATCTTCAGGGCAGCTCCCATCGACGAAAAGAAAATAGCATTGGTTTTTGTGGCTTCCTGAATCAGATGTACCTTGTTGGCCAGGCTGTCAATCGCATCAATGATAAAATCGTACGATTCAAGTTCGAATGACTCGTAAGTTTCTGGGCTGTAAACCTTTTGCAGTGCCGTAATTTCTGCTTTAGGATTGATTTCAAGTAGCCGTTCTTTTAAAACATCGGTTTTTACTTTTCCTACGGTTTTGGTTGTCGCCATAAGTTGTCGGTTGATATTTGTCACGCAAACGCGATCCGAATCAACAATCGTCAGTTTGTTTATTCCGCTCCGAACCAGACTTTCGGCACACCAACTGCCGACACCTCCAATTCCAAAAATAATTACACGCTTCTCGCGCAGTTTGTCCATTTTGCTCTTTCCAATGAGCAGTTCAGTCCGCTGAAAAATACCTTGTTCGATACCCATTGCCAATACCTGTTCTGATTGAGATTATTCAAAAAAATTAGGCGCAAAGATACAACGATTATTGTAAATAAGCGAGTTGATTGAAGTTAACGTGTTGTAAGCTCCTTGAATTGAAACAAAAAAGAGAAGTATTGCCTGAAACAATACTTCTCAATCTTATTCTAAAAATGGGAGCTATTTTATTGCGTATGATTTATTGTCCGATTCGCTCACCCGGTTGATAAAATCCCTGAATGCCGCATATTCCGCTGGCATTACTTGTTCTGATTTCCGGGTCATGGTGCGATGTCCAATTATTTTTGCCGGATTTTTTGTGTCGAATGTCAGTCTGTAGCTGGCATTAGCACAATCACAACTCGCATTTGCCGGCAATTCAACAAACTTCTTTCCGGCAGGAAGCGTGATGATAATTTCTTCGTTGTTAACGTCTTCCATCATGTAAGACCACAATTCAATTGGGTATTTTCGCTCTTCAGACGTAACTATTTCCAACGAACTTATTTTTTCAGTCCAGGGCAAGCTGAGTATCTTCATTCCGGCAACATTCTGTAAAGCATTCTTTACTTCTACATTATAATTGACAATCAAGCTGTCTTGCAGATTGTTCAGGTTTCTAAATTTCAGATCCGTAACCTTGATTGGAACCGTAAAATCAGAAGCTATTGCCTGGCTCATATGTTTCAACTGTTCTTCGCTGCCAATATCGCGGTAAGTTTCACGAAGTGACGCTGCAATTTCAGCAACATATACGGTTTTGCGGACAATTTGCAAGTCATTATTGGATAACGTAATATTGTGATAACGGTTAATCGAATTTTTCAACCTGAATGGCATATCCATATTAAGGAGTTTGTCTCCGTAGTTTTCATTCGTAAATGGAATTGGCAAGATTTCCGATTTAAGATCAATAGT
>Ga0318567_10000380_pt1 | contig 18727 bp, 11 predicted proteins | sample GRESIP088b5f20_FD_203691 | JGI IMG/M metagenome (GOLD analysis project Ga0318567, IMG submission 203691) | Tropical soil microbial communities from Luquillo Experimental Forest, Puerto Rico - GRE.SIPMG.088b5f20 | ecosystem: Environmental > Terrestrial > Soil > Tropical forest > Bulk soil...
ATTTGGATCAACTCTATGCTGGTAAAACAAATCAATTACATCTGTGTTCAAATGTTTCAATGATGCTTCCGCAACGGCTCTGATTCTTTCCGGGCGGCTGTCTACACCTTTGGTGGCATCGCCATCCTGAAAGCCAAACTTGGTAGCTATTACCACTTTATCACGAAATGATTCTACAGCTTTACCCAACAACGCTTCGTTTGCTCCCTGGCTGTAGGCTTCTGCGGTGTCAAAAAATGTAACACCCATTTCATATGCTTTTTGAATAAGTGCAATGGCATCAGATTCATTCGTGGCAGGGCCGTAGCCAAATGTTAGTCCCATGCATCCCAAACCCAGCGCTGAAACTTCTAATCCGCTCTTTCCCAATATTCTTGTTTTCATTGTCTTTATGTTTTTGGTTGAAAAATCAGTTGTTTTTTTTTCGGTTTAATTTCCTGATGCAAATTTCAAAAGTTCAAATGAGTACGTGCTTATACAGATTACTGCTTCATTTACCATTTTTACTTGCCGTCCGTTTCAAAAGCAAATTCCCCTTTTAGAATGTTTAAATTTGTCCAACAGAAAACATTAACCAAATGAAAGAGATCGTTTATTTCAATTCGGTAAGTGATTATAATGAGGCATGTGGTTGGAAAACGCAGCATCCGTTGGTGAGTATTCTTGATTTGTCAAAATGCCCGCCGCGCAAATGGGAAGCGGGCACTACCGTAAAAATGAATTTTGGTGTGTACGCTGTTTTCCTGAAGGACGTTGTTTGTGGTGATATACGATACGGTCGCGACTATTACGATTACCAGGAAGGTACATTGGTTTTTATAGGGCCGGGGCAAAGCTGGGATGTAGAATATGAAACATCAAATTATCAGCCACATGGTCACGTGTTGATTTTTCATCCCGATCTTATACACGGCACTGCTTTGGGCAAAAACATCCACGATTATAAATTCTTTTCTTACCAAATGAATGAGGCTTTGCATCTTTCTGAAAAGGAGAGGCAGATCATACTTGATTGCTTCGAAAAAATTCAATTTGAATTGGAGCAAACAATCGATAAGCACAGCAAAAAATTAATAGCCGCCAATATTGAACTGTTCTTAAATTATTGCGACCGCTTTTATGACAGACAGTTCATTACGAGGGACAATGTTAATAAAGGTATTTTAGAGCGCTTTGAACAACTGATCAGCAATTATTTCACTTCTGATAAACCGCAGAATATCGGGCTTCCATCAGTTGGATATTGCGCAGATGAACTGAATTTGTCAGCAAACTATTTTGGTGATTTGGTCAAGAAAGAGTCCGGTATTTCTGCACAGGAATATATTCAGTCCAAACTAATCGACATTGCCAAGGAAAGGATTTTTGATATGCACAAATCGATTAGTGAAATTGCTTACGAACTTGGGTTCAAGTATCCTCAACACTTCACCCGCCTGTTTAAGCAAAAAGTAGGAATGTCGCCGGTTGAGTACAGGGGATTGAATTAATGTTATGCATATTCTATATAGTTAGCGATCTTATTTATTCCGTTTAATAATACCGCATTTTCATTAGCGTGCTTTTCCGGATGCTGAAGCGACGTTGAAAATATTTTAGTCGATTAAATAACAGCGATGTACAACCGAAAATAAACTGTGTCGACAGTTCCTTTGTAAGAATGGCTAGGGCACCTACGATTGCCCAACTAGATCTGCTAATGAATTTTAATATTTCTTTAGGCATTCTGTTTTAGAATCAACCATTCTGTTTTATTTACTTCGCAACAGATCGGCACACACACCTTCACTTCAAACTCACCACTCAATGAGACGTTATATCTGTATAACCGTATGTTCCCTTTTTGCAACCCTGACAGTTTTAGCAAACGATTCAGCTTATGTCAGGTTTACTTTTACTCCTCCGTTAGCGGCGGACAATTTCTACATCATCCTCTACGACGGAATTCATGAATACAACATTGACCCTCAGGCCACACCTTACTGGCACGGTGAACTCTTCTCGTCATTTGGATCTGTAGAATTCGGATATAAAATCAAAGACACCCTTTCAATTGTTAAAAAGGCGTTCTTTAAAAAAGGAAATTCGGAAGTGCATTTAACTCCTTCCGCCATTAAGAACCAATATTACGCTATTGATGAAAAAGCTTCGAAAAACCTTGCGTCATACCAAACTCTTGGAGGGGCGGCGTTCGATTCATTTACAAAAGCCCAGCAGGACGCAGCATTCGCTTTCGTGCTTAAACATCGGATGGAAATAGGCAGAGACGCCGCGATTACTCACGAGGGAGAATCGCTTTTTCTCTCCTTAACCCAACGGAAGGTCGCATTCATTCGACAATTCCCTGATTACTATGCATCCTTTTTGACATTGAGCCAATTGACCAAAACAAGCTTTTTGAGCGCCGACACACTCATGGAATTGTATGACTCAGTACTGCCCGGCGCCTTTAAAAAATCCAAAGCAGCGGAGTATCTGGATAGCGTTCTTTTAAATAAGGTAGCAGTCAATTCTCTTGGCAAATTCCCCGACTTTTCTGCCCAGGACATGGACGGAAATAAAATTGAATCGTCAGCATTAAGAGGCAAGTACGTGCTTATTCAATTCTGGGCCTCCTGGTGCAGCCCATGTGTCCGGGAAATGCCAACGATAAAATACATCAATGACACATATAGCGGATCCAACCTTACCATTATCTCGTTCGATGTCGAGAAGGATTCATCCGCATTTCGAAGAGCCTTAGAGAAACACTCTATGACGTGGACCCAGGTATTTGGGGATCTTCGTTTATTTAATTTATTGGGAACCTTTCCTGTTCCCCAGGTTTTCCTCATCGACCCGTCTGGACAAACCATATATAACAGGGACAAAATGATGGACCCTGATTTGGTATTATTGGAAAAAATTCTTCAGGAACGGATAGGTAAACCGATCGTTAAATAACAGAAATGAATAAGCTGAAATAGCGAGAAGTTACCATTGGTGATTATCATCTTTATTTAGACAAAAAATGGTGAAACGAATTTAGTAGCACGGCAATAGGGAAGATGATAAACAAGAGTGAGATGAGATTTTGTACTTTTCAAATTTTAATAGTTATTTTTATTGCACAACTTTTTGCTCATGCCACAACCCAAGATTGACTGGCCGAAAGCGGTCCTGCCACTGATAAAAAAATACGAAAATGAAAAGCATCCGCTCGATGCAGGTAACCTCTATGAAATGTTAGTCATGGTGGTATTGTCTGCAAGGAGCAATGATAAGCTGATCAACAGTATTGCACCTGAATTTTTCGGCGTCTATCCAAACATGTCATCGCTTGCAAAAGCAACAGCAGATGATTTGAAACCTTTGCTTGCCAAAGTAATTAATTCGGCAAATAAGGCAAAGTGGTTGATAGAAATTGCCACCATTGTTAAAGCAGATAAGAATATTCCACTTGACATAGACAAGATGGTTGAACTACCAGGTATTGGAAGGAAGTCTGCGAATGTGATCAAACGTTTTGCAGGTGCTCCTTATGAAGGCATTATAGTTGACTTGCATGTAGTAAGAGTGTCTCAAAGGCTCGGCATTGCCACTAGCGACAACCCTGTTAAAATCGAGGAACAGATGATGAAAGTGCTTCCCCAAAAAGAATGGGAGGCAGGCATGTCGATGTCGTTTCTTGGAAGAGATATTTGCCGCCCAAAACCGTTGTGTGAAGAATGTTTGATGAACAAGGTATGTGCATATTATAATGGGTGGGAGATAAAGTAAAAAGGTTTTGCCAACTCAGAAATTTATGTCGCCAGGAAAGTTACAGTGAAATTTGAAGGCGACGATAAGCTGACGTTTTATCCTGGCCCGGCTGTCAAACCAATAAATTATTGCGTCAATATTTTCATAATCGGCAAAATGATCTTTGACCTGATCTCCAGCCATTCCTGTCTTAATTGCCTATACCCGGATTCATTGGCACTGATTGGTACTTGTTTGCCATTGACGGTTCTTTCCGGATGCTGATGAAAGAAGATCATATCGGTTAACTTATTTTGATTTTTTTCGCCACCCAGAATAGCTGCACCGATCTCGACTGTTAACTTGCCATTTTGAATAAGATCTTTAACCAGGTCAGAAGCAGTTGTCGCAATGCCTGGTCCGCTTGTCGAAGGCAAAGCAGCAGAAACGTTAGATTGCAAACTACATGCGTCAGGAGGTTCCAGGCTCAACACTGCGAAAACTCTGTTAGCTCCATAGCCAGGTTGTTGCGTGTCAATTTTTCCTTCTGCAGTCAGTAAATATGAATTTTGATTTACGCTGTCTCGCACATTGCCTCCAATAACGATTGCTTTCGCGGGATTAACGGTTACTTCGACAACGATGTCTCCGTGTGTACTGGCGCCATCAATTGAATTCAGGCTTCCGAATGTTAAGCCAATATAATGATGGTCTGCCTGCAGCCGTTCTTTAACAATGATGTCTCCCTTCTGAACAGGACGTTCCAAAGGATCATAGGCCCAATAAAAACCTTGTTGTGGTGGCTGGTGGAATCGCCTGTTATAAGCTGATTTTGCATATTGGAAATGAGCAGATGAAAGGTGAATAGGAACCGGCGAAATATTTAGTGTGGCGAATGCCACTCTGATGCAGGAACAAACGAAAACAGCACTCCATGCAGTTTGCGGCACCTCGTGGGCAGCCGCGTTTGGAATGTTGCTCCAATACCATGTGATCCGCATAATTGCTTCCTTTGTTTGTTCCTGTATCTGATGACCTGCAGCCCCCTTTAACCACCATTGATGTTCAGTTTTGGCGGCATCAGCGATTGCGTTCTGTATTTGTGTCAATGAAATTTTTTTTCCATCTGCGGTACAAAATGAAGGGCCTATATCCTCGGTTGTGATGTCTGCAGTTGCTGGGTCAGTATCAGGGTCATTCGTTTGCGGATCAGGGTTGTCTATTGACGGCAAGTCAGGTTTTTCCCAACTCAAACCGGCTGGCTGGGGAGTATCAGAATCTACTTTTCTTACGATGACAACATTGCCCGGCACCACATTGTTTCTATCGGCAACTCTAAAATATAGCCTGGTATTTCCTCTTCTTTTTGGGGCTGCAACCCTTAAATACTGACCATTTCGTTTTGAATTAGAAACAGCATCAGTTAAGTCTGGCGACTCAACCACTGACGGGTCAGTTATAACAAAATTTCCGGTGTTTCCGGAAAGATAGGACCGGAATAAAATGACATCTCCGCTCTGCAACGGCGCATTTAATTTTTTACGTGGACCGGCAACAACACAAAATGACACACTGCCGGGATCAATGTACGACCTATACCTTGGATGAAAATGATTGTATAGAACGTTTGCGTCGATCAATAACTCAGGTTCATTATTGTATTGTTCGTCTGCGTCTGCACTATTGTCTCCGGACCCACTACCGGTTACGAAAACCTTTCTTACCGGACGTGTAACATTGGTATCCATAAAAGAGTTTTTTACAAGAAGTTTATTAATGTTCAGGTAACCTTTGCCGGACCTTTTTTCATCTGCATCTGAAAACCAGGAGGGGAGATGATCAAGGGCGTTAAAGAGCAATTGCTTTGTCTTTAATATGCTTAATCTTTCAGGCAAATGCTTTTGAAACAAACAGGCAATGGCGCCTGAAACATGTGGTGCCGCCATGCTGGAGCCGCTTTTAACCGTTAGTTGGTCAATGGCTCCGGATGCATTGAGCGGGGCCGACCGGGCCGCAGATATTTTATAACCTGGTGCAAGCAGATCAGGCTTGATCTGCCCAAAAGCCGTAGGTCCCGAACTGCTGAACCGAACAACAGGTTTTACTGCATCTGTATGATTGTAGGCGCCAACTGTGATGGTGTTTACATTATTGCAAATAGAGCCTGTCGTTGTAAGGGGAGAGCTTTGTGTAGTCGAAAACTTAGGCTGGCTGGCATCGTTACGTTCGCAATAGGCATGCAGAGCGCCATCCACAACGCGTGTTCCGGTTAACTGAATGATCCATTTGCCATGAGGCACACTGATGTCCAGGATTACATCAATATGATTCAGGCCCGTATTCGGCTCATTTGCACGATGAAAAATATAGCCCACCGGTTTGCCCTTCCACGAAATTTGAATGTCAGTAAAAGGCTCTGCAGTAGCGGCAATTTCGCCATCAGGTGCTATCAGCTGCACGGCAAAGGCATCTATTCCGGGATACCATATTTCAACCTCGTCGGGAGATGGATTTCTTCCGGGAACATTCAATTCAATGTTGTAAACTTCGTTTTGCTTTATGGTGTGTTGAAGATGGCAATTAGCGATATAATAATTTCCAACACTCTGAACGATGGCAACACCGGCAGTATGTGTAAGAAAATTATCGAATGCTATTTCGACCAAGGACTTGCCGGTGTGTGAATCACCATGACTGCCTAAACTCATATTAATTACACAGGGCGCATCTTTGATCTGACTGCTGATAAAATCCAGCGCCTCCACCAGTCTTACAGAGTCACCAAGTGCAAGGTCAGAGCCGTTAACAAAGTTGTTGCCCAGCTCCACCCCAATGAGCGTTGCTTCCGGCGCCACACCGCCTTCACCTATCTCATGCCTGCCGGCAGCAATGTCAACAACGTGCGTGCCATGCATGCCGGAGCCCAAAGCGTCCGCCCTGCCCGGATGATAGCCCAGCGAATGGTATGGTGTTTCTGTTTGAAGAGCCTTGTTGATGGCATCTTCAAAATGAAAACATCCATAGCCGTACCTGTTACCATCATAGCGCCCGTTTTGATCCCAGATGCATTTGAAACGCGTTGCTCCATCCGGCTTGCGCAGGTTGGCATGACTAAAATCAAATCCCCAATCTACAGACGCAAAATATATTCCCTTGCCGGAATACACGCTTTGCAGGTTTCGTGATTTTTTTTCATTGCCATTGAATGCATCTTTTGTAACATCGCTTTCTACATGCAAAGGTGCAGGTATAAGCCGCGGCGCTTTCACGGAAAAAACACCGGGCAAGTTGTATATTTCCAATAAGTATTTTCGCTGCACACGCGTTGTAATAATATCGCCAAACTGCGCGACAACTTTGCAATGCGGAACAATCACTCCAGGATCCTTCAGCCTGATAAGCAACATCAATACTTCTTCGGGATCGCCGTTTATAATAAGTTTGAGCCGCGAGTCCATGGTAGAGCGTTGAACTTTCGTGAAAATCTTTCTTTATATCAACTGTCCATTGATTTAATAGGGTGACTATTTACCCATCATCATCAAGGCCATTACAATTAGTAGAGTACTGTCAGAATTTGAACCAAATGAACTGCCTGAGCCACTTCCGTTACTACCGTTGTTTAGTAGCAGTACCATAAACAATGGTAGCCACATATTATTATTGTCTTTCTTTGACGAGCCTCCGCTTATAATTCCCGGCATCATCGTAAACAACAATGTCTTGGTGAGATCTACCTGAACAGATTTATTCTTCGCATCATCAGTGGGGTCAATTTTGAGGTTAGATGGGTCGCCTTTTTCGTCTACAATTTTCAATTGCGTCGGATCTAACGTAGGCTTGTTAATTAAAGCGGCGAGTACCGACATCATAGACGTATTTGCGATGGTGGCCTCCTGCGCCTTTCCTTCTTTAGCGAATCCCTTTGCTACAGACTCGCTTGTTTTTTCTAACCGGCTAATGGCAGCGTTGATGCTGAGGTTTGCTTTCTTGAGATCATTTACCTGGTCGGAAATACTGTTCAGGCTATTCTTCAATTCTGCCTTTGTTGCGTAATTGCCTTGGCCCTGGGGTGTAGGTGTTACAATGTTTTTTCCAAAATTGGATGGCTTAATGGAAGAGCCTGTTTTGTCGGGACGTTTCCTGGTAAAAATGCCTTCATCATAGGCATCATCAAATGCATCATCGAAAGCTTCATCACTCTCGCGGCTGAAGTTAAAATCCTCCAGCACTTTGTCGTAATAGTTTGCCATAAAATGTATTTTTTATTTTTTAGAGATTAGGGATTACTCGCTTTTAAATTTTTGAATGACGGGTTTGATGAAAAAATCAAACTGGGCCTGATCGGGTGGAAAATAACCGGGCACACCTTTTCCTCTGCAATAGTGACAGGAGGTATCCTCACCCCAGCAATGCGGACATGCACCAAGTGCTTCCGCCAATACATCTAATTGGCCGATGAGCGACTGATAATTTTGCTTCAATTGCTCAAAATGCCGCAGCAGCTTCCTGTTGATGTTTTGTTGTTTTTCCAGCAACAGTTCCAGTTGCGAAGCATGTCCGTCATTATCTTGACCATCATTATCATTACTGTTGTCGTTCCTGTTTTTTTGCAACTGCCTTACCAAGGCCAGTGATTCGGACAGGTCTGGCCGGCTTGTTTCAAGTTGTCCCAAAAGTGTATTAAAGTCCATGGCGTCAATTTTAAGTTAGTTGTAAGGAATACTATCGTAGTTAGGAAGCAACGAGTTCTCGTAGTTGTTTACACTTTCTATCAATCCTTCGATATAAGCTTCACCGTCTGCTTCTGATTCAATATTCAACCGGCTGGAAAAGCCAAGATTGTCTGCTTCCATTAGTGCGTTTTCGGTGAGATACTTCAAGCCTTCCAGCATTTCAACATAACTGGTATCGGTGAAGGATCCGTCTTCTGACGGTATCTGAAGACCCGTGCCGGCATTGCCTGTAGCAATAGTCGACAACAGCGATTGCATGAACGGAGCGCTTTTGAGGAAGCTTAAAAGCTGTGTAGATGCGGGCGCCTGATTTTGATTGCCCAGCACTCCGGTTGCAGCCAACACGCCACTGGCAGCTTGTCCAATTTGTGCAACGGTATTTCCGGCATTAGGCGAAATTGCATTGCCAATGTCTTTTCCTGCGTTGATAACATTTGAAACTGCGCCCTGGTAATTGCCACCGGCAATCGATGTCGCTGCCTGTCCAAGAGAGGAAACTACGCCTGCAACCCTGCTGCCGCTACCTGGCTTTATCGCATTGCCAATATCCTTGCTGGCATTCACCAAACCGGGAATGGCACCCTGGATATTTCCACCCGCAAATGATGAAACACTCTGTGAAATGTTCGCAGCTATGGGGTTGGGTTTTATGTGCGCTGCACCGCTTATTGCATTCGACGCGAAAGATCCCAGCGCATTTCCGACAGCGCCTCCTGCCGGACCGCCGTATGCTGCGCCTACTGCAGACGTAATAGCGGGCAATGCAGCAATTGCTACTGGAGCAACCTGGTTCTTAAAAAAATCTCCGATCGAATTAAAAAAACCTTCTGCCTCAGAAGGCTGCATGGTAGCTATCCTTTCATATAGAATGTCTTCCAGTTCCTCATCAGAAAGCTCCTGGTACTCTGCAGGGAACAAGGTTCTCAACCCAGTTCTGTATTCATCTTCGGTAAGATAAATTCCCCTGTCTCTGAAATCTTCTAACATGATCCATAGTTTATAAAAGTTCAATTAAAATAATTTCCAGATAAAATGTTGTGCAATAGATTAGGATGAGAATTTAAAGAGGGTGGAATTAAATCAATAGTGAAAATAAAAAATATACTATTCCGGGAAAGTTCAATATCGCGAACACATCTAAGTAATACGTGAAGGCTTCATTGCGTTACGTAAAGTGTTTCCTGTTAATTTCCAATCGTGTTAAAGACAGTATTTGGAACAGCGTGCCTTAATTTGATGGAGATCTTAAAATCAAATTCAAAACTTTGCTCATTAAAACTTCCACCAGAAAGTCTCTTTGAATTAATGGCGCAAAACCTGCCTATCCGTAAAAAATGTTTATCCGGCAATTGTGAAAGAAAATCTTTAAGGGTGCAACTGCGTATTGTCTTTTTACATTTGTCATCGTATGCGAGGTATACTTTTACCAGATGATCGCAACTTTCTATCATGACAATATCGTTAGGGCGAGCATACACATATTCTCCTTTTTTTACCAAAAGCCTTACCAATCCTGCAACACACAGAGGTGTTATAACTTTTGCATCGCTTTCCCGGTCTCTCATGCTTCTTACCGCAACCAAAGGCTCCTCTGGTGGATCAGTTATACTTAACGCGGAAGGTTCTGAGGGCAATGCCTCCGGAAGATTATTGTAGTCATCGTTGTTTGTCATTGTGTAATGATGTCGTGTAATAAACCTTTTATGCCGTTGGTGCCAATTACATTGCTCAGCTGACCAAAGGGGCCGGGGTAATATCAGATTTGGGTTTGTTATTTTTTGAGGCAATCATATCAAGTAATTTAATTACCACGGTCAGTCCGGATGTCAGGGCCGCAATTGTTCCAATGGCTTTTGTAAAAGCAGAATCCTGGGTGATGCCAAGGAATACGAGAATAGCAATTCCGCTGAAGATCAGCAGTCCGTTTAATTTTCCCCATCTGCTATCCTGGTTGTGCCGGTGATTGAGTTTTTCCAGTTCCTGTTTACCGATGGAACTAACTACAAAGTTTCTGAAGCTTCGATTGAATACATGCAGTCCACCATCGCCCAACCGTATGATTCCCCGGCTGATAAGCATGTTAAGGCTAAACATGTTTTTTGTATTCACAAGCCCGTCTTCCGCAAGATCATACAATACAAATTTTTCATTTTCGGTTAAAGAGTGCCATAGTCGTTTATAAAAATTGTGCGCAATAGCCTGAATTTTTAGTGTGATTGTATCACACAAAATATCATCATGCTTTGTGTCATCTACTTTTATTGAGCCTGCAAGTTTTCGTAGGAAAAAAGTGTCTTTCGTTTCATAGTCAATATGAGGTTGTAGCATTTCGCTTGCAAGTAGATCATCAGAGATTTTAGTGGCGTTTTTGAATTGTTTTAAAGGATGAACGATTGTGATGAATTTTCCGAGCAGCGAATCCAGGCGCGAGATCAACATTTCTTTTGTCACATCGTCATTGCTTGCATTCATTCTGTGCATTTTCTCTGCAATAATAATGGGGTGTTTTTCGGTGACCATAACTATTGTTTTACGCACACGAAGCAAGTCTTCCAGAAAGGTGATCTTTCGCTTTACCAATGTTATGTCAGAAAAGTCTTCTTCAAAATGGAAGAGGTACAAAGCTTGATCCCTATCAATGTTTTTAGCGTGCTGTTCTGTTAATTTCCAATTTCTACTAACACCTTCTTCTGTGTCGGACATGTGCAGTTCGTTGAAGTCAACATAATTGGACGCCGGCTTCGGTTTGATTAAATTTCCATACTCGCTTATGTATTCGTCGACCACGGTGACCACAATGCTCAGTTCATTATGTATCCTTCCGGCTATTAGGTCTTTATTCACGCCATTGAAAATATCAACATACAATACGTCCTTTGAAAATACTCTTTTGATTATGAGTAACAGACCAAAAAATAACAAGGACAATGCAGTCAAAAACGCTGCCCAAAATAACCAACCACTCTGCAAGTTTGGAGAATGATACAAAGTTTTTTCAGCGTTAGATGAAACAAGCGAATATTCGTTGGGCTTATTTCTTACCGGTACAAATGTAGCACTGGCGGCTCCGTTCTTAAGGATGTTATTGTACTTTATTGAACTGTCGCCGGAATTTGTTTGATAAAAATCATCGTTTTCAAATGGCAGGCTTCCGAAATACAGGCCAAAGGCATTGAATATATCAGCAGTTATTTGTTCTGTGTTGTTAAGCGAGTCGCTTTTATCATAAGGTACTGAGTCTCGAATGCTGGCGATCTCAGCATTGTCTTTGTAAATGCCTTCGCGGCTATCAATAAGATCAATTTTTAAATGCTGTTTTTCCATCTGCTGCATCATGTTCACCTGGCTGATCCTCACCATGAGATTTTGTTCATAGTTAAAGGCGTTTACATAAAAAAACATCATTGGGATACCGCTGGTTATGACCATTCTTGTAAAGATCATAGCGGTGTACCAGGTAATGTACCGGTTGCCTTCTTCGTCTTCTGCTTTACTACTGTTGTTTAAGTTCCAGAGAAAAAATAAAAATAAACCGCTGGCAATAAGCAATAAATACCTCAGTACCGCTAACATCTCTTTTTGTAAAAAAACACCGGCTAATATGAGGTAAATAATTAGCAGGCTGATAAGGCCACGTGAACAGTAAACTTTAAATCGTCTGTAATATGTTTGCTGCTTTGAATATTTTTTCCAAAAGAGCAGATTCAAAAATAATGTTAGTGCAGGTGGCGTAATAATGAGAATAAAAGTGAACTGCAAAAACGAAGTTATGTCGGTCCAGTAAATGATCAACAGGACTAAAATAATAGCGGCATTGCAAATAACGGCTTTAACATACTCCACTTTCGATGTTTGTCTTGGCCATAACCAACTGGTAACGAAAAATTGTTTTTTAAATGGGGACCTTCTTGATGACGTAAATACCAGCACTGCAATATCAATGATTGCAAGGATCAAAAACAGCAACATCATTGACAGTGAAAAAACAAACGTTTGGATATTTACACTATCTATCAGGCTCCTGTCTCTCATCACGATAATGTAATAGGGATAATTTTTTAAAGGAGCCATCCACACGTCATAATTCTCTTCGTAGTAAGTTGCTTTGAAGTGCAATTTGAATCTTCCTTTTACTGCGCTTGTTAAATCCTCCCTGGACTGATTTGAAAGTTCATCAAATACATTTTCAGTTAAATTTTTATCAGCCTGGGAGTGGTATCTTACCAGTCCGTTGTTATCCGCAATCAGGATTGAATATCCTAATGGCAATATCACACTATCCATACATTTCAAATCGAATGCCATTGCAATAATTGTGTCGGCTTGTTTCTTTTTGGCAATCACAGTGCAGAATTCGCCGGAATTTCTTGATATGACCTGGTCCAGCGCAAAAGAATCTTTATTGGGTAAGTAAGCCAGATTGTTGTCAAAGAGAGCGTCCTTAAAATAATTACGGTCCTTGTAATTTGTTTGAATAGTGTTGTAGTTCTTTATTGTCCAGTTGCTTAAAACGGTTCCGTTCTTTGACAACCAGTTTATTTCCCTAACCGGAAAATTAGTATGGTAAAAATGTACGGCACTATCGCCTGCAAAGTTTGACTGGTCAACATAGGGGCATTCTCTCTTCCCTCGTACACAATTCATGGAATCTGCACCAAGGTTGGTTATGTAAACATAGTCGCCCAGTTTTTTTTGTGATTTTATAGAATCATATCTGTTCAATTCATTGTAGGCCCCGGCTATGTCGCGATTAAAATTGGTACAGACTTTGTTTTGAATATAATCAACACTTTCCTCCATTTTGCTTTCTTTAAAAGGGGATTGGAAGCAAAAGAAAAATAGGAAGAGAACGGACATGAGGAGTTTCGCAACTATGCCAGCCCAAAACACATTTTTCAATTGCAGCCGGTCGTATTTTCCCATGAAAAGAATTCGAAGGAGCGGAATAATCAGAAATAAGCCGAGTGCGATAATGAACGAAACTGTTACGAATTCTTCGGGCATCGATCTTTCTTCGCGGTCAAATCGTTCGGAGGAGTGCAGTCCCGCAATGATTAGTTTTTTGTTGCCGATGATAATCGGTTGAAAAAACATTCTGTAATCAACGCCGCCCACCTGTTGGCGAATGATTGTAGAGCTGGAAATGGTTTTGGACCTGTTGTCCATGAGTAGAGAGTCTTCGTTTTTGTAAGTAAGACCGGAATGAAAATCTTCATAAATATAATTTCCATTGTAAAAAATAACGTAGTGATCAAAGATGGATTGAGGAAGCAGTGGCTTTACAAAATCTGCAAAGTCGCATCTGTTGGTAATACATCTGTAAGACAGTTTATCTTTCCTTCTGTAGAGGATAAAAGATATTTCTTTGATAGATGAATCCGCGTCAATACTAAATTCATCTTCGTTCATAAAGCTATCTTTTGTCGCTTTTTTTTCATTGTAAGTAGTGTCATTGTGGTCGGGGACGACTGGAATCGTAGTTGCATTAATGGTTCCAATGTCATTGATTTTTGTGAAGTACTGTTTGTTTATTTCCTGAGACGATCCGCAATCGTAAATCTGCATCAATCCCCTCAGCAGCGTGTCCTTTTCAGCTACTTTGGTTCTGATATTTGCATCGATGTTCTGCAACCATCTGAAGTGTTGCTCGTTGAGCCGGCGCTCTTTTCCAGGTATGTACGCGAAGTAGTAGATTATTCCCAGCAGCGCAAAAATGCCCAGCAGTATAAGCAATGGAATTTGTCTTTTGGTTTTGGACAAAATTTGTGACATGGTCAAGGAGGTTGAAAAGTGTTGTTACAAAAAACAGAAATGCCGGAATGTTGTAACAGGTGTCTGGGAAAAAAGCATAGCCAAAACCTGCTCGTGCCGTTTGGTTGCCGCTCACATATCATCGAAGGGCCAAAGATTAATCTTTACAACATTGCTGCGTATAGGTTGGTGAGTAGTCTGATTAATCAATACAATAAAATTAGGAGAGGAGAGAGTATGATGATAGCGTGAATTACCCATGCTCCTTACCCGTATTTTTCTGGTACGAGTAAAGAGCATTAATGGTCCTTTTCAAGCTGGAGAGACGAAGCTTGGAACCGGATCAATGAGAAGGCTTATTATTTGCCAACGGCTGATTCAATTTACATTTCGGAGTGCAATTTTGCAATGTCAGGAACTCAACTAAAGTGCTGTCATATTTAGGAAGTTGTTGCACCCATTGCTTCATCGAGTTGATATGATATTGATTTAACGATCTTGTCAATGGTACCCGTTCCGCTTCTGCATCAAATGTTATCACGTGAAATCTTTTGGGGCCAAGAACTCTGTTTGCTTCCTGTAGTAATTCGTTCGCATGACCTGTAAAAGGTGAATTTATTGCACCAATCAACGGCGCCAGAATTTGAATCTTCTCCTTCGGGTCCTTTGTGTCCTGGTTGCTGTTCTTTATCAAAATCATTTTTATTCTTGTAGTATCCACTTTAAGAGTATTTGCCAAATGGTAGTATATGTCCAAGGCTGTTGTGATTCCATAATTTTCATAATAACCTCCATCAACGAACTGTGCTTCACATGTATCGCCAATATTAGAGGCCGCACTTACAAACGGAAACAGTTCGGATAAGTTAGCAGCTTCCCTGTAGTAGATATCGCTTTTATCGATGGTGTCGCTGAAGGTTTTATCCTGCAGCGGAAGGATTGCATTTAAAAAAAAGCTGTCGTTTCCAACGCTAAACGGAGATAGTACCGTGCGCTTGCCACTATTTATTTCAAAGGTGTTTATCAATTGAATTGGAAATGAATCTACGCGTTGTTGAAAGTAATTTTCAAAAGCATCCGGTGAGCCTGATTTATGATAGTATGTACGGGTTCCATAACTTGAATCAAAATCCCGATCGAAATATCGATTTAAAACATAGTCGTACTCTTTTCTAATTCTGTAGTTCCTGTCAAAATACGCCAAAGAAGGAGTGTCATGTATTAGTTTCGACTTAAGGAATGCCAGAGGTTTGCCAAACAAGGTTTCGAGGCCATCGCCAATTAGAAGCCCATATATACCACTTGCGTTATAATTTTTATTATAGACAAAATCAAGATAGCCGTCATTCTTTATTACTTTCTTTTCCTTGCCCTTGATATACGTGAAAGTCCCAACAGACCCACCTGACACAGTGCTGTAACAAATTGTATGATCCCATATGGCCGAATCAATGCTGTCAAGTTCCCTTAACACGCTGGCTGTAATATAGCCTGCACGCGATCCTCCTCCCATGGCACAAATAATGTAAATGGAACCTGAATCTTTATTTATCCAGTTTAGTCGCCTCGTTAAGGCCGAATCAAGGGACATTTTTTGATTAACACTTATTGCACTTTGGTGGAAAGGAATTCTAAATTGATGTTTCTTTGGAATAAAAGGAAGTGCCAGGAATGTTAGTGTTGACATAAGAGCAACAATCTGCCAAAGTCTGTTCTTATTTCGAAAGATTTGTCGCCAAAAGTCAAAATAGAATATGTAAAAACTAAAAACGATCAACAAAATGTAAAGAGCATTGGTGCCTTCAAGAGAGGGCACAAAATAGTAATAGAATATGATAAATAAGAGTATTGTTGCTAAACTAACATACAACTTTTTGCCGCTTTTTATATTCCCGGCTGTGAACATGTTCGCTACTAACAAAGCTGTGGTCATTCCTGCACCGTCTGTATAAAATAGTAGTCTAAAAACAATGATACTACTGATAAAAATGAAGATGGAAACTACAATGGCGAGCGTTTTGATTTCAAAATGCAGCTTTGCCAATGTCAATGACAAAAGCACCACCCAAAACAAAATGGATAACACAATGTACTGGTAAGGATTTTTTATCCTTGTTTTAATTTTAGCTCGCACCACATTCAATTTCTTAGCCAGCATTAATTTAGGAGCGCCGAATAGATAGGTTATGAGCAAAAAAACAACCGGCGAAACTATATTCACAATATAGATGGTAGCTTTCCCATAAATCTTTAAGCAATCAGAATAATTTAAAAACGCATTGGAGATAATTAAGAAAGGCAGCATTGCTACAAGAGCCAGCAATTTGGTCGACAAATAGAAATCGTGCGGATTGATTAAATTTTTTCGAACGTTCGCTTTCGAATAAATGAAAAAGGGAATGATCCAGATGCTTAGGCTCGTAATGAATATGCACATGAAAAGAAAGAAATAGGAGAGCGCCTTGTAACCAAAAGAGAAAATGATAAGATTGCTTAGATAGTCCGTAATGATGTCGCTGCTAACGTCGGTTCTGAACAGGATTAGCCAAATCAAGAACATCATCAAAATACAATACCAATTTAGAACAATTACTTTCAAAAAAGTTGGAAGAATTTTGGGACTAAATGTTGGATTGATTCCCGCCAGCTGAACAATGACTGTCACCAATATTTTGCGAAGCCAAGGCCATGTTAAGTAAAGTATGGCGGCACCTGCTGCGATTATAAGAATAATCATACCTTAAGGTTTAGATGATGGGTTGTTGGTGTTTGTAAAATGGGAGGGTACTGAAGTGATGAACCAGCGCTTTATTTATAGGGTAACGAAAACCAGTAGTCGAAAAGTGGATAATGCTATATTGTGAATGTAAAAAATTAATTAACAATAAAGAGTAAATAAACCTGTTTTCTTTCCTGATGCTATTAATACTCCCATGTGCTTTACTTAAACAACATTAATTTGTTCAGGTCAAATTTTTTGGATAGCGCCAGGGAGATAACAGGCTTCACATTCTTAAGCATAAGTCCCCTTATTTCACCGGTAAAAGAGAGACCGAACGTTTCTTCGCTGAGCCTGAATTGGAAGATGTAGAAGCAGTTCCAGTTCTTTTTAGGAGTTGTCAGCGGATTCAACGCTCCGTTTGCATCTTTTGTGTATTTAATGAAATTGGAATTGGAAATGGAATCCGATACTGGTCTGAGATCTGCAAGCGCCAGCATTTGGTTTGTATAACCAACAACGGAGTTTACAAACAAATTGGCATCTTTGAATTTCGCAAACACCGGAAGCCCCAATCCAAAGTAATGGGAGCGCACATCCCGTGTCTGGTCCTGCGGTTTGGTGCCAACTTTATTATATTGGTCCGTTCCCTTTACCACGATAGTTGAGTCATACAATGCTGACTGTGAATAGTCGTAAGTGGTTTTATAACGTTGCCAAACCATTTCCATCCAAAACGAAGCAAAGACGTGGATGCCATCATCTTCGGCGCTGCCATTTGTAAGCCTTACCTGTGGTGAAAAAAACAATCCTGTGCTGGTTACAGTGGTAGTCGCCGCGATCTTTCCAGTGTCGAGGTAGGCATAGAAAGAATCTGCACCACGAACCGAGCCGATCATTTTGTTCGGTTTGAAATACATCAGCGGAGATAGTTGGGCCGTTGATTCCTGGCTGGTCGATTTTGATTCATATACACCTGCCATTATGCCAAGGTTTCTGTTTCCCGGTGACCGTGTATCTTTTCTGAAAAATGGCCGGATATCTTTTTTGTAAAGGAACACACCTCCGTACAAATTGTTGGCCTGCAAACCATCGAGCAGGTCAAAGTTAGCTCCCAGTTCCACCCAGAAGGGTTTGTTGGGATTGTACATGCCCACCTGTGAAACCCTTACCAGTGTGCTGGCTGGAGTACTATCATTAACAGTGCAGTCGGCAAGTGTGATGTAAAAATCTTCATCGTAATTGAAGGTATCTATGCCCTTTTGTTCCAGGTACAATGTTACATCAACAAAGCCGTCTTTGTTTTTGGTCTTCGGATCAACATTAGCAGAAGACTTGATCAACGTAAGCGATGAGTTGTATTGATACGGGGTTTGAAGTGCAAAGTTTACTTTTACTGGCGTCTTGCAAGTGTCAGTTACACGAAGGTGTACGGTGACTGGAACAATGGTACTGGTATCTTTTTTCAATAATGGATATATTGTATTTTCTTTTTTTCCCATTTTAATGCAGTTACAACTCGTGTTCGCCGTTGTTGTTTTACCTGTGCTGTCATTCTTTTGTTTTGTAGTGTCCGAAGCTGGCGAAGTGGTTCCGGGTTTTACATTGTTTGCACTGCTTTCGTTGTTATCCTTTTTTTCTGTCGCTGCTGGTTTTGCTGTATCTATCTGGATACCGAGGCGGTTCTTACTGCCATTCTTTTTTTCGGTTATCGCAAGGTCAAAGCGGAGCGAATCAGTCTTTCCCGGTTTGGCTATTTTCAAATAAACGTCCTTTGTCATTTCTACACTTTGTCCGGGCT
>Ga0318567_10000381_pt1 | contig 18727 bp, 23 predicted proteins | sample GRESIP088b5f20_FD_203691 | JGI IMG/M metagenome (GOLD analysis project Ga0318567, IMG submission 203691) | Tropical soil microbial communities from Luquillo Experimental Forest, Puerto Rico - GRE.SIPMG.088b5f20 | ecosystem: Environmental > Terrestrial > Soil > Tropical forest > Bulk soil...
GTATTCACGCATTTCAATCTCCGGCAAATAAATAGGCGTGCGATCTTTTCCGGTTCTTGATGCAGAGTAACCTAAATAATGTTTCATACAACTCGCTACAGCAGTTGGATTACGTAGTCCATCTTCTTCGTAGGCTTTTATGACTGTTGCGCCCATTGTTTTACCTATGTATACGTCTTCACCATAAGTCTCCGGAAATCTCGACCACAAAGGCTGGCGGCCAAGATCCAATACAGGCGCAAAGTTCCACCGAACGCCGGAGGCACGCAATTCTTTCGCAGCCACTTTTGTAATGGCTTTAGCAAGTTCAGGATTACGCGTTGCGGCCATGCCAATATTTTGCGGAAACAGCGTCGAATTCAAAGTATACGTTTGGCCATGAATGCCGTCAAGACCGTACAATACAGGAATTTTCAAGCGGCTGTTCTTTGCTTCATCTTGTATTTGCGTGATCACTTTGTTCCATTGATCAACTGACAATGCGTGATTGGTAACATTCAAAATAGAACCTACGCGATAATCAACAACTGCTTTCTTTAATGCAGAAGGATCAAGTACGCCATCTTCGGCAGTGGCAACAACACCCAGTGTAACCTGTGTCATTTGCCCTACTTTTTCTTCCAGCGTCATTTGTTTGAGGAGTGATTCTACCTTTTGTTTGTCAGCAGGAGTTTGCCCAAAGGAAAAGTGAGATATCATCAATCCCACTGTTGCGATAGCAAGCTGTTTCATTTGTAAAAATGTTGGTTGTAGTTATAGTAAAGCTCTAATGTAAACAGAAGTTTGGTTGCTTCAAATGATGGACTAAACTTTATAATCCAATGCTGACGGTATTTTAACTGAGGGATTAAAAAAGTATAGGAAATGTACAGGAAAGCCAAACGCCCAACACAAAACGTAGTTCTGCGTTGGGCGTTTGGTTGTAAACCGGGGGCTTTTAATTACTTAGTTTAAAGTTGTTCCCAGTGATTTGATTTCATCATTGTTGAGCACACGATTATAAATTCTTACTTCATCTACGATACCATTTATTGCAGAAGCAGGAGTGCTCTTGGCCCAACATCCAACTAAAAGATTTGCATTTTGGCAAATAGTAAATGTTGAACTCGGTAATGTTGCTGTATTGTCCAAAATTCCATTGATATAAATAGATGCCTTGGTTCTATTTATCGTACAGATTACATTGTACCAGTGCTCACTTAATTGATATGTCTGCTTTGCTACCAGGGATTGAAAGGGCCCCTTGTCGCCAGGTGCTGGAGTACCGCAAACATCGTTGTTGTCGGCTACAAGCAGCGCAAAGTGGGTACCCCAAACACTGCCTGCATTGCCGGTGAAATATCCGGCGCCTCCTGTCTCAGCGTTTCCTATTGATAGTCTCTGTGCCGTTTGATCATTATAGTTTATGAAATTTAAAATTGAGCTGGGTTGGTAATCTCTCAACATTACATTTAGTGATACCGTGATGGCGGTGTCAAAGTTAAATTTTCCGGAATTAGGCACCACCATTCCATCGCCATTGTGATGACAGTTCAATGCACTTGCAGCAAAGCCTCTTTCATCAAAATCAATTTGGGCAGTGTTTACCAGTTGTCCATTGTTGCCATTGCCACTTGCATCATTCGTGTTGCCATTAAAAGGGTAATAGGCTAAGAGACCCCTGGTTAAGTTAACGTTTGATGAGTCTTGATTTTGCGACAAATTTTTGTTCGGATTGTTTGCATTCTTTGCACAACTTGCAAAAATGAAGGCAAAGGATAAAAGGAATAGGCGGGGAGTAATTTTCATATTTCGGTATATTTAAAAAAAACAAAAACTTTGGCGAAAATAGCACAAGGCAAGCCTTCTTGCAAACCATAATTCGCTCTTGCCATTTGAATTTTTACTTTTGACTTATGATAAAATTCAGCACCACCATTCTACGATTTAATGAGCAGGGCGAAAAGACCGGCTGGACGTACATTGAAGTGCCTGCGGCTATGGCGCAAAAACTTTTTCCCGGCAACAAAAAATCATTTCGAGTAAAGGGAAAGTTGGATGCATATGAGTTTGAAGGAGCTGCACTCATTCCAATGGGTGAGGGTAATTTTATTCTCGCATTAAACGCGACGATGCGTAAAGGAATTAAGAAGCAGAAAGGCGATAAATTATTGGTGCAATTAGAAGTTGACAAGCCCTTTGAAATTCCTTCCTGGTTCCTGGAATGCATAGAAGACGAACCCAAAGCGATCACGTATTTCAATAGTCTACCGGGTTCACATAGAAACTATTTTGTGAAATGGATATTGGCTGCAAAGACAAGTCCAACCCAAGACAAACGAACTGCGCAAGTGGTGCATGCTTTGATCAATCATATGACTTATCCTGAGATGCTGCATTATGAAAGAGATAAGAACAATTGAAAGTTGCAAGTTGAAAATTGAAAATGCTTTCTGTTTGGCATCGGAATTAATAGCCGACTTTCTTTCCGCTCGTTCGCACCAAAAAATCAGTGAAAATCAGTTCAAATCAGCGTCATCTGTGTTCCATTTCCTCCATTTTCAAATCTTCAAATTTTCAAATTATCTAATTGTTCCTCCATTTCTTAAAATTCTTTTCAAAAAATTTGGTGGTTTGGAAAATGAGGTTCATTTTTGCGTTGCAATGAAAAAACAAGTAATCAATATTCAGTGGTGGTGGCATACAAACTCTTCCGGGGTTGTGTAATGTCATTTTCCATGTTTATATAAACGCATTATATCAGGCCCCGAAGTATTCGGGGCTTTTTTATTTGGTTCCGGATAGCGAGGCGAATTAGAAACAACAGTCAAAACACCTATTAGTCATCGAATGAAACGAATTGCAATAAGAACGGAAGTAAAAAAAATGCTGGCAGATGTATTCACGCCAGTGGGCATCTACCTCAGGTTGAGAGACAGGTTTCGCGACACGATCCTGCTTGAAAGCACCGACCACCACGTAGCAGAAAACAGCTACTCATTCATCGGCATCAATGCGATTGCCGGAATGGAAATCACTTCAAAAGAAAGCCTGGAGTTTAAACTGCCCGGCCAGTCTCCCGAAAAGTTACCCATCAAAACAACAGAAGAAGTGCCGCAGCACCTATGGAACTTCATGAAGCGTTTCCAAATCACTGAAGGTTCAAGCACGCTCAAAGAAGCAAAGTTTGCACAAGGGCTTTATGGCTACACCACTTTCGACGCGGTGCAATTCTTCGACACTATAAAACTCAACGTTGGCAACGGTCAGCAACCGACCATTCCGCTGATGCGTTACAGGTTGTATCAATATGTGATTGCAATCAATCATTTCAAAGACGAACTGTTCATCTGCGAAAATAGAATCGATGGCATCGAAAGCGAACTCTCCGTGGTAGAATCGCTGATACGCAGCCGCGACATTCCGGTTTATCCGTTTGCGGCGCAAGGTGAAGAAGGAAAGAACATGAGTGATACGGATTATATGGACATGGTGAAGAAAGGCATTCAAAGCTGCTTCCGCGGAGATGTGTTTCAAATAGTTCTCAGCAGAAGGTTCCAGCAGAAATTTACCGGCGATGAATTCAATGTGTACCGCGCCCTCCGCAGCATTAACCCTTCTCCTTATTTATTCTTCTTCGATTACGGCGACTATAAATTAATGGGCTCAAGTCCTGAAGCACAATTGATCATACAAAACGGGAAAGCTGTAGTACACCCGATTGCAGGCACTTTCAAAAGAACCGGTAACGACGAAATTGATGCACGTGAAACAGAGCGTTTAAGAAATGATCCTAAAGAAAATGCAGAGCACGTAATGCTCGTGGATCTTGCCCGCAACGACCTCAGCCGCCTGTGTGATGATGTACAAGTGGTACACTATAAACAAGTACAATATTATTCCCACGTCATTCATTTGGTGAGTGAAGTAACCGGAAAAGTGCGCCCCGACAGCAATCCGTTTGAGTTGCTTGCAAAAACATTTCCTGCCGGCACATTAAGCGGAGCGCCAAAGATCAAAGCGATGCAACTGATCGATACATATGAACCAACGAGCCGCAGCTACTACGGCGGAGGCATTGGCTTCATGGGATTTGACGGTAGTTGCAATCATGCAATCATGATTCGTACATTCTTAAGTAAAGACAACACACTTACTTACCAGGGCGGTGCAGGCGTAGTATCTGCAAGTAATCCGGAACACGAATTGCAGGAAGTAAACAATAAACTGGGTGCTTTGAAAAAAGCGATCGAGTTTGCAGAAACAATTTAATTTTTTGGGAGCGGGCTGTAGTGCTGCTATTGAACATCGTTGTGTCACTCCCTTGTACAGTAGAATAGAACTGAGCAAATAAAACAAACCATGGCTAACAATACAATAGAAAATAAAGGCGTAGGAAAAATATTGGTGTTTGACAATTACGATTCATTCACTTACAACCTCGTGCATCTTGTAGAGAAAATAACACACACTAAAGTAGACGTTTTTCGCAATGATAAAATCGCTTTGAAAGACGTTGATAAATATGACAAGATCATTTTGTCTCCCGGCCCCGGTATTCCTGAAGAAGCAGGTTTGCTGCTGCCTTTGATCAAGCAGTATGCGCCAACGAAAACGATACTGGGCGTATGTTTGGGACACCAGGCGATAGGTCAGGCATTTGGCGGAAACCTTACAAATTTGTCAACGGTTTATCACGGCGTGGCAACGAACATTACTCAAAAGAAGGTTGCGCCGAAAGGCACCAACGAAGTGTTCAACAATTTGCCTGCTGATTTAGAAGTTGGCCGTTATCACTCATGGGTAGTAGATAAAAAAGGCTTTCCTGAAGAATTGGAAATTACTGCTGAAGATGAAAATGGTTTTATCATGGCGCTGCGCCACAAAACGTACGATGTGCAGGGCGTTCAGTTTCACCCCGAAAGCGTGTTGACACCGATGGGCGAAAAGATATTGAGGAATTGGCTTGAAATTAATTGAAAGTTGAAAATTGAAAATTCGGGTGCGTAGGGGCGAATTGAATTAGCCCTGATCCACAGTCAGCGAGCCAACAATTAATTAAAGTGTCAAAGCAAAAAAACAAAATGAAAAAGATTTTACAATATTTATTCGAACATAAAACATTGAGCCGCGAACAGGCAAAAGAGGTGCTGGTAAACATCAGCCGCGGTCAATACAACGAGCATGAAATAACAGCTTTTGTAACAGTATTCTTAATGCGCAGCATTACAATCGCGGAGCTACAAGGCTTTGGCGATGCGCTATTGGAACTGTGCGTGAAAGTTGATCTCAACGGTCACAAAGTAATCGACATTGTTGGAACCGGTGGCGATGGAAAAAATACATTCAACATTTCTACGCTTTCATGCTTTGTAGTAGCAGGGGCAGGACATAAAGTTGCTAAGCACGGCAACTACGGCGCAACATCCGTGAGCGGCGCATCCAATGTGATGGAGCAATTGGGTTATAAATTCAAAGCAGATAACGGCGCATTGCAAAAGGAAGTCGACGAGGCAAACATTTGCTTTTTGCACGCACCAATATTTCACCCTGCATTGAAGACTGTTGGCCCAATCCGCAAGAACCTTGCAGTAAGAACATTCTTCAACATGCTTGGTCCAATGGTTAATCCGGCGAATCCGGCGTTTCAACTAGTTGGCGTGTACAACCTTGAAATGGCAAGGATCTACACGTATTTGCTACAGCAAACCAACCGTGAATTTGCCATCATTCATAGCCTTGATGGTTACGATGAAATTTCGCTGACGAATGATACAAAGGTGATCACTAACCGCGGAGAGCGCATCATGACGCCTGAGCAACTAGGCAAAAGAATGGTGAATCCATCCGATATTTACGGAGGCAATACGCCCGAAGAAGCGGCTAAGATTTTCCTTAAAGTAATCCAGGGAAAAGGAACATGGGCACAGAATGCGGTAGTACTTGCAAATGCGGCGATGGCGCTGAATGGTTCAGGAAAATATGCGGATTATGAGGCAGCCTATAACGCAGCGGTAGAAAGCCTTGAAAGCGGCAAAGCTTATGGAAGCTTACAAAAACTAATAGCAATGCAATGACATACAAATTGATCCGCGCCGTGACGGGTGACAGCGAACTTATTTTCGACATCAAAAAAAGGTCGATAAAACCTTATGTTGAAAAAATGTTTGGATGGGATGAAGAATGGCAACGGGAATTTGTATATAAAAACTATAAGCCACAAAATATCGAGTTCATCATCGCAGAAGATCATTGTGTAGGATTGTTGGAAGTACTGGAAGATAGCAACGAAATTTTTTTAAAGAACATCCTGATTGTAAACGAATACCAGGGTAAAGGAATAGGAACCGATATTTTGAAACAACTCATTGAAAGAGCCGAAGCATCGCAGAAACCAATAAGGTTGGAGGTTTTAGCGGTAAATGTAAGAGCTGAAGCATTTTATAAACGGCTGGGTTTTGAAGTAACGGAGAGAAACAATATTAAGACATGCATGAGAATTCAAAAGTAAAAATTCAAAAGTCAAAAAAGACGCGGCTCTGTGAATCCTTTTTTGACTCTCTTGATTTTTGACTTTTTAATTTTGACTTTTAACTTAAACTAATGAACATTTTAGATAAAATTATCGAGCAGAAGAAAATTGAAGTAGCAGAAAGAAAAGCAAAAAAAACGGTGGAGGAACTGAAGCGGAGCGAGTTCTTTGGAAGGCAGGCATTTTCTCTAAAACAGTTTTTACTGGATGAGAACAGAACGGGCATTATCGCTGAGTTTAAGAGAAAGTCACCATCAAAAGGAATGATCAACGGAACGGCAGATGTTGTGGAGGTTACAAGCGCATACAGAGCAAATGGAGCATCTTGTTTATCGGTGCTGACAGACGAAATATTTTTTGGTGGAACAACGGAAGACCTGATTAAAGCAAGAGTGAATGACATTCCTATTTTGCGCAAAGATTTTATCATAGATGAGTACCAGATCGTAGAAGCAAAGGCGATGGGAGCGGATGTGATTTTGCTGATAGCTGCTTGCCTTACTCCAGCAGAAGTAAAACGTTTGGCAGCATTTGCAAAGTCATTGTCGCTGGAGGTTTTGCTGGAATTACATGATGAAGCAGAATTGCAACACATTTGTGATGAAACGGAAATTGTAGGAGTGAACAACAGAAATTTAAAGACATTTATCGTAGATATAGAACGCAGTATTGCCATGTCGAAAAAGATACCGGCAGATAAGATCAAAGTGGCGGAGAGCGGTATCAGTTCAATTGAAAATATCAATATTTTTAAACAAAACGGATTTCGTGGATTTTTGATCGGCGAGAATTTTATGAAAGAGGCTGACCCCTCAAAAGCTTTCGCCACATTCGTTTCACAACTTAAAAACCAATCGACAAGAACATGAGAGTAAAAGTCTGCGGCATGATGCAACCAGAACAAGTAGCTGAACTGGAAACGGTCGGCGCTACGTTTGCGGGATTTATTTTTTATCCGAAATCGCCCAGGTACATTTTCAAACAGATGAGTCTTTTGCAACTGAAGAAGATCAAGAACATCAACAAAGTGGGCGTGTTTGTAAATGCACCGGTAGAAGAGGTTTTGCACATGGTGGATGAATGCGGTTTGCACATGGTGCAGTTGCATGGCGATGAAACACCGCGTTACTGCGAGCGTATTTCAGACTACATTTCTGTTGTAAAAGCATTTCGCCTAAGTGAAAATGATAGCATAGAGTGGATGATTAGGCCTTACATGGATGTGTGCGACATGTTTATGTTCGACACAATGGGCGCGGGTTACGGCGGTACAGGAAAGAAATTTGACTGGAACCAGTTAAAAAACGTAACCATTGGCAAACCATATTTTCTAAGCGGCGGCATACAGCCCGATGATGTGGAGAAGCTGAAAGAATTTGCGAAAGAGCCATCATCAAAAGCATTGTTCGCTGTAGATATCAATAGCAAGTTTGAAGTAAGTCCGGGAGTAAAGGACATGCAAAAAGTAAAAACATTTATTAAAGAGTTGTCGTAATAAATTTCACATGATAGTAAGAGAAGCCACAGAAGCCGATTTACCGCAAATACTGGAGATATATAACGATGCGATTTTAAACACCACCGCTGTGTATGATTATCATCCGCACACATTGGAAATGCGCCAACAGTGGTTCGCAACAAAAAAAGAACAAGGCTTTCCTGTGTTCGTTGCTGACGAAAATGGCGAAGTGCTGGGATTCAGTTCTATAGGGCCATTCAGGCCGTGGACGGGTTATAAGTTTACCGTGGAAAATCTTATTTACGTTGCGGAAAAAGCACGTGGAAAAGGCATCAGCAAATTGCTTATGCAACCGTTGATCGATGCAGCAAGAAACTTGAAGATGCATGTGATCGTTGCGGGTATCGATGCAACAAACGATATCAGCATTAACCTGCATAAGAAATTCGGCTTCGAAGAAGTAGGATTGTTCAAGCAGGTTGGCTATAAGTTTGACCGATGGCTTGACTTGAAATTCTTGCAACTTACGTTGTAGAGAGGAACGCAGATTTTTATGATTGTGATGATTTTTTATGATTTTTTGATAGAAGATTTTAATCATCATCAATCATCATAATTATCGCTAGCGATCTTTCTCCGTCTTTAAAAAGAACACAGATTCTTATGATTGAGACCCGATTCAAAAATCATAATAATCATGACAGTCATGAAAATCTGCGTTCCGTATTATTTGTTCTTACCGCTTTTGCGTGAAATAATATAAAATGAAACAAACATTCACTTCGCCTGATACTAAAGGCTATTATGGAAAATTTGGAGGTGCTTACATTCCCGAGATGTTGCACCGTAATGTAGAAGAACTGCAGTCGAAATATTTGGACATCATGTACGAGAAGGGTTTTCGTGATGAGTTCAATGCTTTGCTAAAAGATTACGTTGGCCGGCCAACACCATTGTTTTTGGCTGAGCGTTTGAGCAAACAGTTCAACACAAACATTTATCTAAAAAGAGAAGACCTTAATCATACAGGTGCGCACAAAATCAACAATGCGATCGGGCAGGTTTTGCTGGCGCAACGACTTGGGAAAAAACGCATTATTGCAGAAACAGGAGCCGGTCAGCATGGTGTAGCAACAGCAACGGTGTGTGCATTGAAAGGCATTGAGTGCATTGTGTACATGGGCGTGAAGGACATCGAAAGACAGGCGCCAAACGTTGCCCGCATGAAAATGCTTGGCGCAAAAGTGATGCCTGCAACAAGTGGTAGCCAAACACTGAAAGATGCGACCAACGAAGCTATCCGCGATTGGATCAACAATCCAACTGATACGCATTACGTAATTGGAAGTGTCGTAGGACCGCATCCTTACCCTGATATGGTCGCACGTTTTCAAAGCGTGATTAGTGAAGAAACGAGATGGCAGTTAAAAGAAAAAACCGGCAGCGAATTGCCTACGCATGTTATTGCATGCGTTGGTGGTGGAAGCAATGCAGCCGGAGCTTTCTATCATTTCCTTGATGAGCCGCAAGTGCAACTGGTCGCAGTTGAAGCGGCCGGGCTTGGTGTAAACAGCGGGCATAGTGCAGCTACAACGCAACTCGGAACTGCAGGTGTTTTGCATGGCAGTAAAAGCATTGTAATGCAAACGGAAGACGGACAGGTTGTGGAGCCACACAGCATTTCAGCAGGTTTGGACTATCCTGGTATCGGACCACTGCATGCACATTTGTTTGACAGCGGTCGCGGTAAATTCTTGAGCGCTACTGACGATGAGTCTGTACAAGCTGCGTTTAATTTGTGCAAACTTGAAGGCATTATTCCTGCACTGGAATCTGCTCATGCACTTGCCGGATTAAATCAATTACAACTAACAGAAAAAGATGTTGTAGTGCTTTGCCTAAGCGGTCGCGGTGATAAGGATTTGGCGACGTATATGAACCGCATGGGGTAATAGAACGCAGATTTTCATGATTGTGATGATTGTCATGATCTTTTTAGTTAAGGACTGGATATAAGATTATCAATCATGGAAACTGATGTTTCTTTATTGTGAAATAAATAGACTTAAATAACGCAGATCTTGATGATGATCATGATGATTGATCGTTTCGTAGGGATCAAAATAAAAATCATATTAGATCATGACGATCATGAAAATCTGCGTTCCTCTCTAAAATAATCGATTATGAATCGTATAGAACAGGTTTTTAAAAATAAAAATAGCAAAGTCCTTAACGTTTACTGCACAGCGGGCTATCCCAAGCTGGACAGTACTTTGGAGGTGATGCAGGCTTTGCAGGAAAACGGCGCCGATTTGATTGAACTCGGCATGCCGTACAGTGATCCATTAGCCGATGGTCCGGTTATTCAGCACAGCGGTTCGATTGCTTTGAGCAACGGTATGACCATCGCGACATTATTCAAACAACTTAAAGATTTTCGCAAAACGGTTTCCGTTCCTGTTATATTGATGGGATATATGAATCCGGTGATGCAATATGGCTTTGAAAAATTCTGCGCTGATGCTGCAGCGGTTGGTGTTGATGGTTTGATTTTGCCTGATCTGCCGCAATATGAATTTGAAACCGAATACGGTGCGATCATAAAGAAAAACGGACTTGATTTCATTTTTCTCGTAACGCCGGAAACATCTGAAAAGAGAGTAAAGGAGCTTGATTCATTAAGTACAGGATTCTTGTACGCGGTGTCTTCATCATCTACAACCGGCAACGATAAAGACTTTGGAGCAGTTGAAACATATTTGCAAAGATTGAAAAATCTGCAATTAAAAAATCCCGTGCTGGTAGGTTTTGGAATAAAAGACAAACAAACTTTTGAGTCGGCCAGCAAGCATTCCAATGGCGCAATCATTGGGAGCGCATTTGTAAAGGCGTTGGAGAATTCTTCCGACATTAAAGCCGACACAAAAAAGTTTATTGCTAACGTGTTGTCATAATCTGGAAACATAAAAAATCATCACAATCATAAAAATCAGCGTTCTCTTTCCATGAAACTCACAATTGTAAAATATAACGCAGGAAATATTCAGTCGGTCTTGTACGCACTGGAAAGAATAGGAGTGGAAGCGATTGTTACAGACGATCATGCGCAAATCAAAGAGGCAGATAAAGTAATATTTCCGGGTGTTGGAGAAGCAAGCAGCGCAATGAAATATTTGAAGGAAAGAGGTTTGGATGAAGTGCTGCAAAACCTTACACAGCCTGTGTTGGGGATTTGTCTCGGTATGCAGTTGATGTGTTCCTACAGCGAAGAAAACGACACACCTTGCCTGAATATTTTTGATGAACGTGTGGAGAAATTTAAACCATCTGCCGCACAGGAAAAGATCCCGCAAATAGGTTGGAACAATATCTACGATTTGAAAACAGATCTTTTTGAAGGTGTAAAAGAAAGCAGCTATTGCTACTTTGTTCACAGTTATCATGCGGCGCTGGGACCACACACTATTGCAACTACAAATTATATTCAACCCTATAGTTCTGGTTTGCACAAAGGCAATTTTTACGGCGTTCAATTTCACCCGGAGAAAAGTGCAGAGGTGGGTGAGCAGATTTTGAGGAACTTCTGTTTGAACATGTAGGGACGAATTGCATTCGCCCTGAAAACACGAATTGTAAATAGAATGAATACGAACCTCGCAAATGATAGTGCGCAAATAGAACAGATACTCGATGCTGCAAAGCAGTTGAGTATTTCGTATTTGCAGCAATTGGGTGAAAGGCCGGTCAGCATTGATCAGCCTTCGCATCATTTACCTTTGTTATCAACGGAAGGGTTGGGAGCGATACAAACGCAGCAATTATTTGAGAAGGAATTTTTGCACAACATCATTGCATCGTCCGGGCCGCGATACTATGGGTTTGTAACGGGCGGCACAACACCCGCAGCCATTGCAGGCGATTGGCTCACATCTGTCTTCGACCAAAATACACAAAATGCAAAAGGGAATGGTGACGTATCTGCCATGCTTGAAATGCATACGATTCAATTGTTGTTGCAATTGTTCGGTTTGCCGGATGTGCTTATGGGCGCGTTTGTAACCGGTGCAACGATGTCTAATTTCACCGCGTTGGCTGTCGCGAGGCAGTGGTTTGGCAAACAAAAAGGCTATGATGTTGCAATCGAAGGATTGCAGCCCGGCATAAAAATTTATACTTCTGTGCCTCATTCATCTTCCATTAAATCATTGGCTATGCTGGGTATTGGAAGCAAAAATATTATCAGCATACCAACGCTGGCAGACAGAGAATGCATGGATGTAGCTGCATTGAAGGCAATCATAGAAAAGTCGCCGGAAGAACCTTTTATTTTGATTGCAAGTGGTGGAACGGTTAATACAGTTGACTTTGACGACATGCGGGAAATTGCAGCGCTTAAAAAACAATATAATTTTTGGTGGCACCTAGATGCCGCATTTGGTGGATTTGCTGCATGCAGTGATGATTATAAATACCTGTTGAAAGGATGGGAACATGCCGATAGCATTACTGTTGACAACCACAAATGGATGAATGTGCCTTACGACAGCGCTGTTGTTTTCACCAGAAAAGAACATGCGATATTGCAGGTGCAAACGTTCCAGAATTCAAATGCGCCTTATCTTGGTAATGCATTTGATGATTTTAATTATTTAAACTATGTGCCTGAAAACTCACGTCGTTTCAGGGCCTTGCCGGTTTGGTTCACATTAATGGCTTATGGAAATGAAGGTTATAAAGGCATCGTTGAAACAAATATTCAACAGGCTGTAACATTCGGAGAATTGATCAGTCAATCTGAAGGATACATGCTTGCAGCTCCAGTCAGGTTGAATACCGTTTGTTTTACAGTGAAAAAAGAGGAAGGCAGAAAAGAAAAAATAGCAGCCGTTTTAGCGGAGCTAAATAAACGTGGCAAAGTGTTCATGACGCCGACAATGTACAAAGGCATGTCGTGCGTGCGTGCTGCATTTGTGAACTGGCGCACTACGCAAAAAGACGTTGATATTGCGATGGTGGAACTGAACGAAGTATTTGATCTGTTAAACACTTTATAATGGAAATGTTGATAAAGGATGCACCGCTGGAAGATGTTTTGGAAATGCGCAGGGAAGTAATGTATCCAGCGTTCACGATCGAACAGGTGAGGTTGAAGGACGATGAAGAAGGCAATCATTTGGGGGTTTATGTTGGCGAAAAATTGATTGTGGTGATATCTGTTTTTGTTAGAAATGGTATTATGCAATTCAGGAAATTTGCAACCAGGCAAGAGTACCAGGGAAAAGGCTATGGCACAATCTTGCTTGAATATGTGATGAAACTGGCAAACGATCAGCATTGTGTTTCTATCTGGTGCAATGCGAGAGTGAGTGCCAAAAAGTTTTACGAAAAATTTGGTATGCAGGTAACCGGCGATACATGGTTACAAGACGGACACGAATTTATTAAAATGGAAAAACAATTATAGTAATGGAAATAATTCCAGCGATTGATATTATTGATGGTAAATGCGTTCGCCTTACGCAGGGCGACTATGATCAAAAGAAAATTTACAACGAGCATCCACTTGAAGTGGCGAAAGAGTTTGAAGACGCAGGTCTGCGACGTTTACACCTCGTTGACCTTGACGGTGCGAAAGCCGGTGCGGTAAAGAACTGGAAGGTGTTGGAAACAATTGCTTCCCAAACTTCGCTGACTATTGATTTTGGTGGTGGCATAAAAAAAGAAGAAGATGTAAAAGTGGTTTTTGATTCCGGTGCAGCTTTGGCAACCGTTGGAAGCATAGCAGTGAAAGATGAAAAAACTTTCGTGCAGTGGTTGCAAAAATTTGGTGCAGAAAAATTCTTGTTAGGTGCAGATGTAAAGGATGAAAAGATCGCTGTTGGTGGTTGGTTGGAGACAACTGATGTTTGGATCTATGATTTTATTGAGAAGTATATCAATCATGGAGTACAGCAGATATTTTGTACTGACGTGAGTAAAGACGGAAAGCTGGAAGGTCCGTCGATTGATTTGTATAAGAATATTATTGCGAAGTTTCCATCGCTTCATTTTATTGCAAGCGGCGGAGTGAGTGGTATCGAAGATGTGCATGAATTGCGTGAGATAGGCTGCCGTGGAGCGATAATTGGTAAAGCAATTTATGAAGGCAGAATAGCTGTGAGTGATTTGAAGAGGCTGGCTGTGTAAGCCTCCGGTTTACCACTGAGGCACTAAGGACACTAAGTTTCACTAAGGGTTGCCCAAATTCACAGAGGCTCTTAGTGTGTCTTAGTGGTGAATTTGGGTACTAAAAATTTAACAAATTTCAAACTAAGATAATGCTGACAAAACGTATCATACCTTGTCTCGATATAAAGGATGGCAGAACAGTAAAAGGCACAAACTTTGTCGACCTGAGGGACGCGGGCGATCCTGTAGAATTGGGTGCATTGTATGCAAAACAAGGTGCGGATGAACTGGTGTTTCTTGACATCACTGCAACAGTTGAAAAGCGCAAAACACTAAGAGAATTAGTGAATCGCATTGCGCACCACGTGAACATTCCGTTTACCGTGGGTGGCGGCATTAGCAGCGTGGAAGATGTAAGTGCGTTGTTGCAAAATGGCGCCGATAAGATTTCTGTAAATACTGCGGCATTCAAAAATCCGCAACTGATCAACGACCTGGCGAAAGAGTTTGGTAGTCAGTGTGTCGTGTTGGCGATTGATACAAAAAAAGAAGAAGACGGCGAGTGGTACGTGTACCTCAACGGTGGCCGCACAAAGACGGATAAGAAGTGTGTGGATTGGGCAAAAGAGGCGGTTGACCTCGGTGCGGGCGAAATATTGCTTACTTCCATGAATCATGACGGCACAAAGCAGGGTTTTGCATTGGATATTACCCGAACTTTGGCGACGCAATTGCCTGTTCCGGTAATTGCCAGCGGTGGCGGTGGCACGATGGAACATTTCACCGACGTGTTTGAAAATGCCTACGCAGACGCGGCACTGGCAGCCAGTATTTTTCACTTCAAGGAAATCGCCATTCCTGATTTGAAAAGCTATTTGAAAGGAAAGAACATTAATGTAAGACTTTAGAAAACGGAACGCAGATCGTCATGATTGTCATGATTTTTTATGATTTTATTAAATCTTGATAGATCATGAAAATCATGAAAATCTGCGTTCTCACTCAAATATTATGAAGATCGATTTTAATAAATACTCCGATGGTTTGGTGCCTGCAATCGTGCAGGACAACAGCACTTTGAAGGTGCTGATGCTTGGCTTTGTAAATGAGGAAGCATTGAAGAAAACAGAAGAGACAGGCAAAGTGACTTTTTACAGCCGCAGCAAGAAACGCTTATGGACAAAAGGCGAGGAGAGTGGTAATTTCCTTGAGTTGAAATCATTGGCGGTTGATTGTGACAATGATACGTTGCTGATCAAAGCACATCCGGTTGGGCCGGTTTGCCACACGGGTGCTGACACTTGCTGGAGCGAGAAAAATCATTCGGAAGACTTTCTGTTTTACCTGGAAGAAATCATCAACCTGCGTAAACAAACAAAACCCGAAGAATCGTATGTGGCAAAATTATTGTCACGGGGAATCAACAAGGTCGCCCAGAAAGTTGGTGAAGAAGCTGTGGAGTTGGTGATCGAAGCAAAAGATGATAATAAAGACCTATTTTTGGGCGAAGCGGCTGATCTTCTCTTTCATTATATACTGTTAATCAATGCGAAAGGTTACAGTTTGAATGATGTGATTGAAGTGCTAAAGGGCCGTCATTCTAAATAAATAACTATGAAGAAAATCGTTGGAATATTGGCTTTTTTTCCCCTTGCGTTGCATGCGCAGAAGGGCTTTGAGATGAAAGGAAATGTGACCGGGCTGGAAGATAAATCCCTGGTTTTTCTGATTGACGCGAATAATCCGAAAGATACCGTTAGCAAAACAATCTCCAGTAAAACGACTTTTACGTTGAAAGGAAATTTAAAAGAGGCGACGTTGTACTATCTCGGTTTTACGCCGCAGCAGAAGAAAACTGTTTTGTTCCTCGACAATTCAAAGACGACCGTTACCGGAGATGTCAACGATATCAAAAATATCAAAGTAACAGGATCACCTTCGCAGGCGGATTTTGACGAGTTCCAACAAACATTCAATCCTTATTTTGACAAGCTCACGGCAGACAATCAGAAGGCGCAAACATCTGGCATGACCGACACTTTGCAGGCCTCGATCAATACAACCATTGGCGAAGTATTTACAAAGGTGGATGAATTCATTACAAAGAAGCCGGCATCGAGTGTTTCTCCTTTTATATTGTTGGTCACTTCTCAATTAAGCGAAGACATGGCAGCATTGGAAACGCGTTATAAAAAGCTGGCACCTGAGGCTCAAAACAGTTTCTTCGGAAAATATTTAGGCAAACAACTAGCCGACAGAAATTTCGGAACCATTGGCAGCAAAGCGCCGGAGTTTACGCAAAACGATACGCAAGGCAAACCTGTTTCATTGTCTTCTTTCAAAGGCAAATATGTGCTGGTTGATTTTTGGGCAAGCTGGTGCGGACCGTGCAGAATGGAAAATCCAAATGTTGTTACTGCCTTCAATAAATTTAAAGATAAAAACTTCACTGTTCTTGGTGTGTCGCTCGACAAAAGCAAAGATGCATGGTTAAAGGCCATTAAAGATGACGGCCTGGTATGGACGCACGTAAGCGATCTTAAATACTGGCAAAATGAAGTAGCTACCATGTACAAGGTCCAAAGCATTCCTCAAAACTTCTTAATTGATCCCAACGGAAATATTGTTGCACGCGACTTGCGCGGCCCTGCGCTGGAACAGAAGTTGTGTGAGTTGCTGGGATGTAATTAATGTTAAATAAAAAATCAAAACGTACCGATCGTATTTGATTACTGGCTTTCATTCTTCCGTGCATTGGTAGTTTTTTGACTTGTAAATAATCCAACTAAAAAATAATGGGAGAGTTCTTCGCAGACCAACTGGAAAATAAACAAGGAAAGCGTTTTATGCTTGCTTTAGGAATAGTGGCGGCAGTAATGGTGATAGCAGGTCAATACAGGAATTATAAGCTAAATAAGAGCCATAAAGTTGCGGAAGGAAGAGTTACAGATTGTTACTGGTTTAATGGACATCGAAGTGCGTCTAATTATCGGATGAAATATTTGTTTACGGTAAATCAAAAGCAATATGCGAAAGAAGCAGGAGTTCCTTGCACATACTTATCTGAAAGCCTATTAAAAAAAAAGATGGTAGGCTTGCATTTACCGGTGATATACAACCCGAATGATCCCGATAATAATTATCTTTTGGCATTAGAGTCGACTTATAAGGAATACGATATGGTAATGCCAGACAGTTTAAAGTGGGTGAACAGTTTTTTAAATTGTAAGTGATTCGAAATAAAAACTCAAAGGCCGTTGCACTAATTTGCATTGGCCTTATTGGTTTCAGCTCTCGTCGGTGTATGTCGCCGTTGTCGGTGTGCAGGGCAGATAAATGTGCGATGGCGCACCGACAACCTGTACCAGCTGTTGGTGAGGCTAACGCACAACGCTATGCGCAACACCAACAGCGGCTTCAAAATAAGTTATGTTTGAATTAAAAAACGAAAAAAGCTATTATAAATTTTTATTCCAGTCAAGCATTTTGGCGCTGTTTGCATTTATAATCGTGCAAATGTTTAAGCCGTCATCTTTTATTGGAACCTTTCTTATTTACACGGCACTTGAGCTCATTTTATTCTCTACAAAGTTTACAGACAGCGTGATTGTAAATAGTAATCGTGCGACGGTGATTTACTATCGTTTTTTCTATAGGAGGGAAATAGTATTTAGTATTTCCGATATACAATCTAAAATTTCGAAAGAAGCATCTTTGCGTAGTCCTGTCTATCTAGTGCTAAATATTTTTCAAGACAATAAGAAGATATATAGTATTGACAGCCGGGATGGATTCGATGATGACGATTTGATTAAATTAGATCAGGTTCTTAATACAAAGACTAGCTCCTGTACGTAACTCCTGAGTAGTGTACAAGGATTTTGTCGCTGTTTTCGGTGTGAAGGGCAGATAAGTGTGCGATGGCGCACCGACAACCCGTAGCGAAAGTAAAAAAACACTATGTTGGTTTTGGCTGTAAGTTTTCAGTGATGGCTGCGAAAAAAATGTGGGACCTCTAAATCTCAAAGACTAAAAAAGGTGAAAAGACATTTTACGACTGTTCTTTGTGTTTGTTCCCTGTTACTGGGATGTAAAGATCAAATGAGAGAGGAAAAGACGAGTACTGTTGGTCAACAGCCTACAGATAAGTCATATAATTTTGATAGTATCACAAAGAACTGTGTTATCGTAGATTCTGGATGTTACGAAAGTAAAATCAAAGGGCTGCATAATTATTGTATTTATATTTATCAAAAAAACAGTGATGATACGGCATCGAGAATCTTTGATGTCGTAAATACGACTGATAATAAACCGAAGCTTGTTAATTCGAGTTGCTCTTTTATCTTACCAAAAAGTGATGGGGGATCACTTAGCGATCCTTATTCTGGAATTTTAAGTAATGACAATGGATTTTCTGTTTCACAAATGATTCCCGGCAAAGACGGTGCAAAGTTGATCTATGATACTTTTTTTGAGTTTGATAGCATTTCAAAAAACTTCATTGTAGAGAAAATACATGTCATCAATTTAAAGACAAGTACGAGTAAAAGTGAAGATCCTCTGGATTTACCAGACTATAAATC
>Ga0318567_10000382_pt1 | contig 18719 bp, 16 predicted proteins | sample GRESIP088b5f20_FD_203691 | JGI IMG/M metagenome (GOLD analysis project Ga0318567, IMG submission 203691) | Tropical soil microbial communities from Luquillo Experimental Forest, Puerto Rico - GRE.SIPMG.088b5f20 | ecosystem: Environmental > Terrestrial > Soil > Tropical forest > Bulk soil...
GGGCTCTGCGGGCGCGCAAGCTTGGCGCCGAGCGCGGCGCCGGCGCCCCAACCGAGACCCGAGGCGGAACTCGATCCGAAATAGAGATCCGGAAACTCGAAGGCGCAATGCTCCAGGAACAGCGTGTACTCGTTGATCACGATGCAGTGGGGATCCTTGGCGCGATCGATACAGTGGCTCACCCAGGCAGGATCGGGCGGGGTCTTGCGGGCGGCCACATCGCGCGCCGTTTTCCAGGCACCCGTCAGCGCCTCGCGCTCGTCCTTGATCCAGCGCCGACGCAGCGCGATCGATTCGGCATCGAGCGTGTTGGCGAGGGCCGCGGTCAACGCGGATAGCGTCGCAACGGTGCTCCCGGTGATTGCGACGTCGCAGGGAAAGCCGCGGATCGGGTAGCGTGCGAACAAAGGATCGAATCCGCATTCGATGACCTTGCAGTCCGCCCGCGGCGCGGCCCGGCTTGGAATCCAAGGAACGTCGCTCTCGAGCACGAGAATCGCATCCGCGCTTTGCACCAGTCGCGCCGGGTCGAACCCGAGATTCATGGGATGGGATGACGGCAGCGAGAGATAACGCGGCCGATGCTGCACGACCGGTATGGCAAACCGCTCGATGAACTGCGTCAGCGCCACGAACGCCGCCGCGTCCCTGCCGGCGTTCGCCGTCACGATCAGCGGCCGCGCGGCCTGCGCGAGCATGCGCGCGGCCGTGGCAATCGCGTTTGCGTCCGGCGCCGGGGGCGCCGCCGCGGCGAGCCGAGAGGGCGCGGGATGCTCGAGACCGGAAAGCGGCGCCGCGATGACCTCGCGCGGCAAAGACAGGTAGACGGGGCCGCGCGGTTCGCTCGCCGCGATCGCCAGCGCGCGGTCGACCACCGTGGTTAGCTGCTCGGCGTTGCGCAATTCGTAATCCCATTTGACGATTTCGCGGATCATGCCCGCCTGATCGTACATTTCCTGCGCCCAATGGATGTAGCCGTCGCGCGACCCCAACAAGCCGGTCTCGGTCAGCGGAGACCTGCCCGCGGTGAGCAGAATCGCAACGTTCTCGCGCGCCGCGTTCAACGCCGCGCAGACCATGTTCGCGGTGCCGACGCTGACATGTACCATCACCGCCGGTATCCGCCGGGACACCATGCCGTAGCCGTGCGCCATCGCGACGGCGAGGTTCTCGTGCGTCGCCAGGATCGGCCGCGGAACCGCGACGCCCGTTTGCGCCGCCTGCGCATAGGCCTCGATCAGCGGCGCAAAATCGGTCCCGGCATTGCCGAACAAATAGTCGACCCCGCGATCGGCCAATAAGGCGAGATAGGCTGCGGCGACATTGCCGGCTGACTTCGGTTTCGCTCGGTTGCTACGCTCCAGGCGCGATCCCATCGCGATGCACTCCTGTTGCGGGAGCAATCTACCCTCAAGCTCGAGCGTGAACCAAGCCTCGCGCGGGCTTTTCGGCAAGCGGGTGCGATGCCGGCGGCGCCGCGACGCTGGACAAGCTCCGCGCTCTCAACGAATAATGACGCGCCGGACATCCACGGGCGTTGCTCGACGCTTGTGCAAATTCGCGTGGCGTCAAACGCATGGTCGAGCAAACCGGAAAGGCAGGAGCATGAAACGGATCTGCATGGCACTCGCTGCGTTGGCTCTCGTCTTGGCGGCATTCTTGGCGCCGACGCAGGCTAGCGCTCAGGACAAGCTCGTCGTCAGCGTGTGGGGCGGCAGCTGGCGTGACATGGTCGACAATCTCATCGGCAAGAAATTTACCGCCGCGACGGGCGTGCCGGTCGAGTACATCACGGGCGGCACCATCGATCGGCTGAACAAAGAGAAGCTGGCCAAGGGTAATCCCGAGAGCGACATCACGTTCACGACGTCGCACGTCGGCTGGCTCTACGCCAACGATGGCCTCTACGAGCAGCTCGATCTCGCCAAGGTCCCGAACGCGAAGAATTTGGTCGCCCAGGCCAAGATCAGCCCCTATCACATCGGCACCTGGGCCTATGTCTACACCATCGGCTACCGGCCAGACCTCATCAAAGGCGTGGCGTTCGGGAGCTGGGCGGATCTCTGGGGAGGCGACGTCAAAGGCAAGCTCGCCGCGCCCGACTTCGATCCCAGTCATCTCATCGTCGTCGCCGCGATGCTCTCGGGCGGCGACGCTGCCACCTGGGAGAAAGGGCAGGCCAAGCTCAAGGCGCTGAAGCCGAGTTTCAAGGCGTTCTACACCAACGACGCCAACAGCCAGCAGCTCATTGCCAACGGCGAGACGCCCGTCCAGGTGATCTTGTCGATGAACGCGCACTATATGGCCGGCGAGGGCGTTCCCATCACGCTCGTCATCCCGAAGGAAGGCGCCGTCCTCGGCATCGACACCGTGGCCATCATGAAGGGCTCCAAGAAGGCGGAGCTCGCCTACAAATTCATCAACGTCGCACTCGACCCGCAGGTGCAAGCCGAGGTCGCCACGTTCAAGAAGGGCAGCCCGGTGGTCCTCGATGCGAAGCTCGATCCCGCCGTCGCCAAGCTGCCGGGAGTGTTCACCTCGGCCGACCAATGGAACAAGCAGGCCATCATCATCGATCACAAGCTGCGCGCGGAGAAGACCGCGGAGTGGCGCAAGTGGTTTGCCGAGAACGTCATGAACTGACGGCCTGACGGCCGCGTGCGGCGCGGGCGCGCCGTGTCATCCCGCCGAGCGGCCGTGACGCCGAGACCGTTCTCGCGTGCCTTCGTGGCGCCGGCCACGCTGTGCGCGCTCGGCTTCGTGGCCGCGCTGGCGGCGGTGATTCAATACAGCCTGCGGGCCTATGTGCCAGGTTCGCTGGAGCCGGGGGGCTTCACGCTCGCAAACTTCGCCGCGCTCTTAAAGCCGCTCTATGCGCGGGTGTTCCTCGACACGGTTTGGATCTGCTTCCTCACGGCCTTGTTCACGCTGATCGTCGGATACCCGCTGGCTTATGCGCTCGTGCACGCCAGAAACGTCGCGCTCAAGTCCGTAATTTTGGTGATTGCCGTCACCCCGCTGTTCCTCGGCGAGGTGGTCCGCACCTATTCGTGGATCGTCGTGCTCGGCAACAACGGGTTTCTCAACTCGATGTTGCTCAAGGCCGGGCTGATCGCAGCGCCCGTGCAATTCATGTTCACTGAGTTCGGGGTCGTCACCGCGCTCGTCCACGTCACCTTGCCGGTGATGGTGATCATGTTGGCGGCGGCGCTCTCGCACATCGACCGCGACTACGAGCGTGCGGCCGCGAGCCTCGGTGCCGGCCCGATCCGCGTCTTTCTCACCGTGACCCTTCCGCTCTCCACGCCCGGAATCATCGCCGGCGTCACCACCGCGTTCGCCTGGACCTTCAGCGCGTTCGCGACCCCGCAGCTGATCGGCGGCGGTCGCGTCAACATGGTCGCGAACCTGGTCTATCAGCTCGGATTCGCGAGCTTCAACTTCCCGTTCGCGGCGAGCCTCTCGGTCGCCGGGCTCGCGCTCACATTCGCGGTGCTGGCGCTGATGCGCGCCGCCGCCGGCCCGCTCGAAAAGATCGGGCTGCACTGAGATGCCGCGCTTGCCGTCGCAGTGGTGCCTACGCCTGCTGGGTGGCGTCATCGTGAGCGCCATTCTCGGCTTTTTGCTATTGCCGGCGTTGGTCGTCACCCTTGCCGCCTTCAACAGCAGGGCGATTCTGTCGTTCCCGCCCGAGAGCTGGTCGTGGCGCTGGTTCGTCAAGGCGATCGCGTACGAGGACTTTCAAGCCGGCTTCCGCAACGGGCTCATCGTGACCGGCTGGGCGTCCACCATCGCGCTTGTGGTCGGCGCGGCGTTCGCGCTTGCGCTCGAGCGCTACGAGTTCCGCTTCAAGCGGGCGCTCGAGACCGTGCTGCTCTCTCCGCTGGTGGTGCCGCACTTCACGGTCGGCCTCGGCTTTCTGATCCTCGCGGCGCAGCTCGGCATGGCGCGCGGCTATGCGGTGATCGTCGCCTGCCACGTCGTGCTCGTGCTGCCGTTCGTGCTGCGGAGCGTCTACATCTCTCTGCGCAACCTCGATCCGCGACTGGAGCTCGCCGCCGCGAGCCTCGGCGCACCGCCCCACCGCGTTCTCACCACAGTCACGTTGCCGTTGCTGCTTCCGGGCCTCCTCGGCGGCTGGTTGTTCGCGGCGATCCTGTCGTTCAACGAATTTACCGCTTCGCTGTTCGTCACCGTCCAGCGCACGCAAACACTGCCGGTTGCGCTCTACAACTACGTGCGCGAATACGCCGACCCCTCGATGGCCGCGATCTCGGTCATGTACATTGTGGTCACTGCAACGCTGCTGACGCTGGCCAATGTCTTCCTTGGCCTCGCAAAGGTGCTGAACGTTGAGCATCCCCGCTGAAGGCAGGCTTTCCGCTGCGGCCGCGGCGCCAGCGATCCGGGCGAACGGTGACGCGCATATCGCGGTCGAGCTCGACGCGGTGACCAAACGTTTCGGCAAGACCACGGCGCTCGATGACGTGTCGCTGCTGGTCCGCCGCGGCGAGCTGATGACGCTGCTCGGGCCGTCCGGCTGCGGCAAGACCACGCTGCTCAACCTGGTCGGCGGCTTTTTGATGCCGGACAGCGGCGAGATCGCCATCGACGGCCAACACATCACGGATGTCCCGGCGTATCGGCGCGAGATCGGCATCATGTTCCAGAACTACGCGCTGTTTCCGCACATGAACGTGGCGGCCAATGTCGGCTACGGCTTGCGGATGCGCCGGGTCGCCAAGGGCGAAATCGCCCGCCGGGTCGCTGACGCGCTCGCACTCATCAAGCTTGCGGGCCTGGAAGATCGCAAACCTCGCCAGCTCTCCGGCGGTCAGCAGCAGCGCGTGGCGCTGGCGCGCGCGCTCGTCATCCGGCCCAAGGTGCTGCTGCTCGACGAGCCGTTCTCGGCCCTCGACAGGAATTTGCGCGCCTCGATGCAGGTCGAGCTCAAGGAGATTCAGCGCAAGCTTGGCGTGACGACCATTTTCGTCACGCACGACCAGAGCGAGGCACTCAGCCTGTCTGACCGGATCGCCGTGGTCGCGGAGGGCCGCATCCGCCAGCTCGGCACCCCGGACGAGATCTACCGCCAGCCAATCGACCGTTTCGTCGCGTCGTTCGTCGGCGACGTCAACGTGCTGCGCGCGCGCCTCGAGCGCATCGACGGAGCGCTCGCCACGGTCGCGCTTGGCGCGGCGCGGGTGCTGGTGCCGAGCCGCACGCTCGGAGGCGTCGCCAACGGTTCCGTGGTCGACCTATTCGTTCGCCCCGAGGAATTGCGCCCGGCCGACCACGACGCGCCAGTCGCGGCGCGCGGCATCGTGGCGGCGCAGATCTATCAAGGCGGCCACGTCGACCTCTACGTCGATGCGCCGGAGGCTCTATCGGGACGCGTGCTGCTGCGCGTGCCGCGGCACGAAGGGATGTCGCGCTGGCCCGCCGGCACGCGCATCAGCATCGCGCTTGCTGCCGACAAGGCGATAGCCTTCAGACCGGCGTGAGCGGACGAGGGCGCGATCTCAACGCGGCGTCCGCCACAGGATGCGCTTAACCCAGCTTCTCCCAGGTCATGGTGCGCACGCTCATCGTGCCGGTGATCGGATCGACCGAAGGCGGCGTCGAGAGATAGACGCGATTGCCCTCGAAATGGGCGACGCGCTTCTGATCGGTGCCGGTCCAGCTCTGGTTACAAGAGACGCCGACATGATGGGTGACCTCGTTGCCGTCGATGCTGTAGGTGTCGCCATAGCTGGTCATGCTGCGAAACAGCGCTTCGACCTCTGCGGACGTCGCCTTCGGCCCCGCGGGCTTGCGGCGGCCGCTCCCCACGGTCAGCACCAGCATGCGCCCGTCGGCGCCGTAGTTGATGTAGCCGACCGGGTTGGGCCCCAGAAACTCGGTCTTGGCGCCGGAGGCAATTTCCTCGCGCACCGCCGCGATGAGCTTCCAGGTGCCGAGGAGATGTTGGCGGGTGGAATCATTTGACATGTCGCAAGCGTTGCCGCGACGGAGCAAAGTGCGTCTGGGCAAGGGGAAAGTAACGATGTGGTGGAAGACCGCCTCGCCGCGAAGGCCTGGCTCCCAGGATATTGCGCAGGCGGGCGACGCTTCAGCTATGCGCGATCGCATTGACCAGCCAAAAGCCCGCAAGGCTCAGCAGGCTGACAAAAGCCAGGGCAACGGCATTTACGACCATGCGATGCCGATAATCATCCTCGCTTTCCGGGCATTCGTATTTCGAGAGGTCGGGGACCGGTGAGTAACCTGGCCCGGAATAACCGATCGGGGTCTTCCCCCGATGACTTTGCTGCCAAGCACCCGTTCGCGACCGGAATCGTATGACACGGCTGTCAGCGTCGGCTGAGATCACGGGCGGCGGCAAGCCCCGCCAAGCCCCGCTGCGTCGGCCGCAGATTTTTTGACGCAACGGCTGATCTTGTGGCTTCACGATGGTGTATCGGAGCAGCGGGCCCGACTCGGGATCGTCGCCCTGAAAATCGACGATCGCATCTGCGGGAGCGCGGCGGCCTGTGCCGAATTCCTCGACGTGGGACGCGCCAACGATCTCTAACGACGGATCCCGCGCAAACGCTGCGAATGCCGCGAGTTCGGCGCTGCTCGCGCCACCGATGCGCCAGGAAGACTCGAGCACCCCTGATCGTGGCTGACCGTCAGCGCCGATTCCCTGAGCGACATCGTAGTTCCGGCGCGATGCCGTGAAACCGCGGAACTCCTCCGTCGCCTCATCATATCGTTTTGCTGCAACCACGGCGGCGCGTACCTCGGGCGACATCGGGAGCGCATCCAGAACCTCACGGCCGCCGCGCACGCACACGAGCTCGGATCCGCCGTAAACTGGCCGCCCCCCGTTGTCCCTCACGGTCCTTTGCGTTCCGTAATAGCTGATCCTGAGGCTGCCGACCGCAACCTCCCCGACGCTGAACGTCCTGACTTGGCGCAAGTTCTCTTCGAGCACCAGTCCATACGTGGCCATTTCGTCGGCAGTGACCTTTTCCAGCGCGGCATCGAGTTCATTCAACGTTGTAACTACCGTCTGATCTTTTCCCGACGCACTGAGCGGTTTCTTCAGACGGATCGGTCCGCGCGTGAGCATGCGTCTCGCGGCCACCTGGGCATCGCGGTTGCTGAATACGGTGTAACCCGGCAACACGATCTCCCGCACTCGCTTGGCGAAAGCCGCGGACCAGCCCAGTGGTCGTTCCGCATCACGATCGACGAGGCCATGGGTGATGGCTTTCGTCTTCACGAAAAGATAGGGGACAACGCCGCCGTAGAGATCATTCGGAGAGCGAATCCCGAGGCGTGATGCCTCGTTCAGCAGCAACGTGTCGTCCGGCACGAAGAAGAGCGGGCCGGAATAGTCACGTGCCGTATCGTAGTGCCCCCCAAACTCATAGCCCTTGATCTTTGCGATAGCCTTGGCGCCCAAGTCGAGCACGGCTTTGTGATGCGTTTGCAGCGGCTTTCCGAACCGCGAGAAGTAGAGCACGACGATGCCATTTGCCATGGTAACCAACCTCCATCCAGGTGCCGGATCCGCGATGGCCGCTGCGCGGGGCTCCCGAGATTGCGTTCTTCGTTCAGCGCGCGCATTCGTCGGGCAGGCGCGCGCGATCGCACTAACGCTGCGGAGGTCCGTTTAAGGCAGGTTTATGCCGAATGGGGCGGGATGATCGGCGGCAGTCACAAGTCCGAGAGGCGTATGTTGTTTCGAAAGATTATGGATAAAGTGCGCGTAGGTGCGCGATCCCAGGCGGCTTAAAACTGTCTTAAACTTCGCATGTGTTGAAGCAGCCGCACGCTGGCGAGGCCAACCGAAAGTAGCGCGGCAGTTTTCCGGAAGAGCAAGCACATGCGTCTTCTTGTCGTCGAAGATGAGGCTCGAATTTCGGAACTCATCAAGGTTGCGCTCGAGCGCGCCGAGTTTGCCGTGGACACGGTGCGGCTGCGGGCCGATGCGCGGGAAGCGTTGGCAAACACCGCATACGATGCCGCAATCCTCGACCTCGGGCTTCCCGACGGTGACGGGCTGAACCTGCTTGCTGAATTGCGGCCCGCTGGAAACCGCATACCTATTTTGATCCTGACTGCACGCGATGCGGTGGAGCAGCGTGTGCTTGGCCTCGATGCGGGCGCAGACGACTATCTCGTGAAGCCGTTTGCAATGAGCGAGCTCGTCGCTCGCACGAAGGCCCTGCTGCGCCGTCCGGGAGCGGCGCTCGGTACCACGCTTAAGGCCGGCAATATCGTCTTCGATACCATTGGTCGAGACGCAAGCGTTGCCGGCATTCCACTGCAGCTTCCTCGTCGTGAAGCTGCGATTTTGGAGCACCTGCTCCGCCGCCAAGGCCGGGTCGTACCGAAGAGCGTCCTCGAAGACAAACTTTACGGCATCGACGAGGAGCTGGAATCGAACGCCGTTCCGGTGCACGTGCACCACCTGCGGCGCAAGCTGCAAGACGCCGGCGCCAGCGCCGAGATTCATACCGTGCGCGGAGTAGGCTATTTGCTCGCCGAGACGAAGGGATGAGTTTTGGCGACTTTCGCTCGCTGCAAGTGCGCCTCGCGGTGCGCCTCGCGGTGTTGTATGTCGCCGCCGCCGCAATCGCGGTCGGTGTTTTGGTCTATCAAGCCTACGACACGGCGGGATCGTTGAACGACCGCGAACTCAGCCTGCGCGCTGAGGATCTTGCGCGGGCCATGGTCGCCGACGGTGCGGGCCAGCCGCGCCTTGACCTGCCCTCGAAGCTTGCTGCCGCATATGCGGCCGCACCCGAAGATGACCTGTTCGCGATTCGCGATACCAATGGCCGCCTCGTTGCCGCATCCCCCGCCGAGTTTGGCGACCGCGTGTCCAAATGGCCTCCAGCCACGGATGAGGCGAGCTATTTCCGCCTCAGTGGCGCTGGGTCCGAGGATTTTGGCTCCGAGACTTACTACGGCTTGAGCGTCGCCCTGCAGACGGCCGCGGGTCCGATGTGGATATCCGTCGCGAGGACGGAAGGATCAGACGCTCTCATCAGATCGCTTTTGCGCGAATTCGTATTCAACGCCATTTGGGTGAGCCCGCTGCTCATGTTGGCCACGTTGGCAATCGGCATCTTTGCGATCCGCAACGGACTCAAACCCGTGCGCGAGATTTCCCGGATGGCCGCGTCGATCGGTCCCGATGCGACGTCGGTGCGGTTGCCTGAACGAAACCTGCCGACGGAAATCGTGCCGCTGGTGGCATCCATCAACCATGCGCTCGATCGGCTCGAGCAGGGCTTCGCCGTGCAGCGCGAGTTTACCGCCAATGCCGCCCATGAGCTTCGCACCCCGCTCGCGATCATCACGTCGGCGCTGGAAACGATGGATGGAAATGGCGAGCTCGAGAAATTGAGGACCGATGTCGCGCGCATGAACAGGCTGGTCGAGCAACTCCTTCGCGTCGCCCGGTTGGACGCCATCGCGCTCGAATTCGGCACCGTCGATCTCAACAAGATCGCATCCTCGGTTGTGGCCGCGATGGCGCCCTGGGCCATCGCCCAGCAGAAGACGATTGCGTTCGTCGGAAGCGAGCGGCCAGCGGAGGTGAAGGCAAACGCTCACGCGCTCGAGGATGCACTGAGAAATCTGATTGAGAACGCGGTCGTTCACGCGCCGCCTGGAACGGAAGTGACCGTGACGGTCGATCGTGGCGGCCGGATCGAGGTGGCCGATCGCGGCCGCGGCGTCCCTCGACAGGATCGGGAGAGCATTTTCAAGCGGTTCTGGCGCGGCGGGGGCGAAAAGAAGGAAGGCGCCGGCCTCGGCCTCGCCATCGTCAGCCAAATCATGCGAGCGCATGGTGGCAGTGTCAGCGTCGCAGACAATCCAGATGGCGGCGCCCTCTTCATCCTTTCATTTCCATCTTTGCGACCCGCAGCCTCGAAGATCGCCGGCAGGTGCGTTGCGGGAGAGGCAGCACGAGCGGCGACCTCAACGCGCAACTGAGCATTCGGTGCTTTTGAAAACCGATAACATCAAACGCGACTGCGGCGTTTCAGGTGCCGCCGTCGTCGGGTCAAGCGGCGAAGGCTTAAGCCTTCGCCGCTCTCCGGCACGCGCCGATTCAGGGAGGAGAAGCGGCGCGCCATCCGGCTCAATCGTCGTCATCGTCGTCGTTGTCGGCGCGAAGGCGACCGGTTTGCGAGTCGACCGCCATTTTGCTCGTCTCCCCATTCATGGAGCCGGTCACTTCGATATATCTGCCGTTGCGGGAGATGGCGACGTTTGACCATCCGTCGGTTTGTAATTTCTCCAACACCTGCTCTGCGGTGACTGGGCGATCTCCCGCAATGAAAGCGGGTCCCGGGGCCTGTTGCGCGTTTGCGATCATCAGGCCAGCGCTTCCGACGAGTAACGCAACGCCGATCACAGATGCGATGAGTCGTTTCATGTCTCTACTCCCTTCGTGCTATGTGGTCCATCGACGGGCAGAGCAAAGCGGCCCCCATTTAAGGCAAAATTAAACGTCGACCTGCATCGATCACAGATCGGTGAGATCACCTCATTCGTCGAGCGTGCCAGTGTTCGACGACGGCGCTGAACGGATCAGCGCGCGACTTCTTCCCGTCCTTTAAAACTGTCTTAAACAAATGCTCCCAGCGTAAGTCGCTCGATGGCTTTTTGCTGGTACGATAGTGGCGTGCTGGCAAGTCGCAAGGAGACGCTCGGCAGCACTGTCGATGCCAAGCGCCGCCATTCGTGCGGAGCTGACAGGGACGAGCGATCGATGGATGCAACGATCGTCAACGTTGCCGTTTATCTGACGGCGACCTTTGCTGCCGCGCTTGTCACGGGGGTGGCAGGGTTTGCATTCGGATTGGTTGCCGCCGGCGTTTGGCTGCACATCCTCACGCCGATCCAGACCGCGACGTTGATCATCGCCTTCGGTCTGGTGGTGCAAGGCATCTCGGTCTGGAAATTGCGCCACGCGCTGCGCTGGAGTCGGCTGTGGCCATTCCTGTTGGGGGCGGCCTTTGGAGTCCCGTTGGGCGTGGCGATTCTCGGATGGGCGCGTCCTGACTACGTCCGCGTCACCGTCGGCGTGGTGCTCGTGCTCTACAGCACCTACAGCCTCGCCCGACCGGCGATGAAGCCTGTTAAGCGCGGCGGCGCAACGGCGGATGCGGGCGTGGGGTTTCTGAACGGCATTCTCGGCGGCCTCACCGGCCTTGCGGGCATTCTCACGACCATCTGGTGCGGCCTTCGTGGTTGGCCCAAGGACGAGCAGCGGGCCATCTTCCAGCCGATTGGAGTCGCGATCTTCGCCATGAGCGGTCTGTGGCTTGGGATCAACGGCGCGATATCGACCGACACCATTTGGTTCTTCGTCATTGGCCTCCCGGCATTGCTGGTCGGGACGTGGCTGGGACTAAGACTCTATGGACATCTGGATGAAGCCGGCTTTCGCAAGCTGGTCCTCGTCCTGTTGCTGGCCTCGGGACTGGCGCTGGTAGCGCCCGCTCTCGCACCACTTTTTGGTTGATGGCCGGCGACATTGCACAGCATGCTGCTGACTACTGGCCGCGAATGACGACATCACCTGCATTTGTTCGCCATGCCGAGCGGCGGAAAAGCGATCCAAACCCGCGCATCGACGACCGCGTGCACCTCTTTCTCAGTCATTGTCCTTGATCGATCGGCCCGTGCTCATATTGACCCCACTGTGCTTCACGATTGGGATCAATATTTCCAATTTGGTCCACCGGGATCCGATCAACATGAGCGATCGTCATATACAAATTGCCATTTTTATCGTGATACTCATTCACGACGTGACGAATAGAAAAAACGAGTGCTCCTGAGTCCGGAGCGCTGGCACAGCTAACTTCATTCCATTTCGCGTAGTAGCCTCTTGTGAGGCTGGAAGCATAATGCACGACTTGTCTCTTAAGAGACGTATCCTGGCAGGATTCGCTTGCGGCTACGGCATTTCCGCCGACTATTATCATGAGCGTGGATACGATCATTCCTAGCGTTGTCATATTGGACCTCCATCCAAAGGGCAATTAAACGACCGGTCATCGAGAGCGAGACACTTATGATCCGGTCCGGTCCAACGCGGCTCTTAGTCCCTTTGCCAACCCTATCGCGTCGCCATACGCCCAGAAGTGCATGAACACCAGCTGTGGTTCGTTAGCGAGCAAGTGATTGTGGATCGACGCCACCTCGATGCCGTTCGCTTGCAGGACCTTGATCACCGGGTTGAGTTCCGAGGGGCGCAGCATGAAGTCACCGTTAATGGCGGCATTCTTGCCGTCCAGCTGGAAATTAAACGGGGTGTTCATGCCCATGCTGCCGGGAATCATCGTGCCCATCGACGCCACGTGGAGGTCGTTTCTCGGCACGGTGATGTGGAACACGTCTCCCCCCATCGTGCCTTGGTACCCAACGATCCTTTCGATCTCGGTCGCGATTTCGGGTTTAGTCTCCGGTGCTGATGCCGTCGCGCCCAACGGGCTCTTGGTGAGCGCCAACGCTTCCCGGACTCCTTTTGCCAGTTCCACCTCGTCTCCGCGCCCGACAAAGTGGATATACATGACGCGAGGCGTCTCGTGCAGGAGATGGTTGTGGAGAGCTGATAACTCCAAGCCTCTCTCCTCAAGTTTGCTGATTACAGGGTTGACTTCTTCTTCGAGCACGACCAGGTCGCCATAGGTCACGGCGTTATTGCCCGATTTGATAAATGCGGCCCATGCCATCAGCGCCAGGGCTGGCTTGATCGCGACGTTTCCCACGTTTACGGTCAAGTCCGATCTCGGGAATGAGACCTTATACATCTCTCCAGTGAGGTCCCCTTGCTTTCCGATGGCTCTTGCGATGCCTTCGGTATTCAGCCGCTGAACATCGCGTTGTGCAAACGCTGGGCTCGCGAACAATGTGAGGCCCAGCAAGAGTCCACAGACTAACTTGGCTGATTTCATTTCTGCCTCCTTGGGATATCCTCAAGGGCGGTTTAGCGACGCTTGGTCGTGCCGCCTGGCGGCAAAGACAATCATCCGCCCCGCGATCAGGAAGGTTCTTGACGTAGGTCAACAGGGATGGATCTGTGAACGCACCAACAAGCCGAACACATGGCTGGTTGTTCCCTAGGCAACCTTAGGATCGGCCATGAGCCGCTGTGCCCCGGCACGACGACGACCACCGGTGCCCGGGCAAGCAGAGGTGCCTTCGCTTCGCTACGGCTTCCGGCCTCGAAGCGCTGGACGGACTTCAGCGAAGTTGACCGCGTTTCTTTAAGGCAGTTTTAAGGGTGGTCTGCCAACCTTCGCGCAAAACTCCGCGCGAGCACTTACGGCAGCGCTCGATACCGAAGGGCGCGGCCTCACCGATCTGTGATTAACGCAGGCCGACGTTTAATTTTGCCTTAAATGTAGACCGCTTCGCTCTACTCCTCGATGTATGTCCGCGAAGGAGAGAGCTGTGAATCGACTCATCGGATGTCTGATCGGCGGTGCGGTACACCAACCCTTTGAGGGGAATGCAACGACCGCTCATATCGTCTCGACAGACCTGTCTCAGATCTATGTTGCCGCCTCTTGGGCAGGCACGGTGGAACTTGCCATCGTCGCCGCCGTCGGTCTCGGCCTCTGGCTTCGGGAGCGCAAGTTCGCCCAGCGCATCTGATCTCCTCGCAGCGGATCAAGATTTCGTGAAAGCTTGAAGCCGGGAGCGGTAACGGGGTTAATGGCCGAGGGAGATAGGTGATGAAGGTACACCTCTGCTTCGCCGGCATCGCACTGCTGGTCGTCGTGGCGCCGGCAACCGCAGCGGAGACCGAAACGGAGCGCCTCAAGCAGGCTCAGGGACTGTTTCAGCCGCTTCCGCGGGACATGGCGACGCCGGAGGCGCCGATTACGCCGCAGCGAGTCGATCTCGGGCGGCTGCTCTTCTTCGATCCCCGACTGACGGTCGACGCCGATCTCAGTTGTTCCAGTTGTCATCAACCAGCGCGCTACGGAGCGGACGGGCTGCCCAAGTCGATCGGTGTCAGGCAGCGACCGCATCCGCGCCATGCCCCGACGATCCTCAATGCCGGGCTCAATTTCATCATTCACTGGCGCGGCGACCGGGACAGCCTCGAGGATCAGGTGATAAAGGCTCTCGCCTCGCCGATCACGAACGGGCAACCGGACGAGAAGGCAGTCATCGACCGCCTCGAACAAATTCCGAGTTACGCCCCGCTGTTCAAAGCGGCTTTTCCTGACAATCCTCATCCAATGACGCGCGAGAACATTGCCAAGGCCATCGGGGCCTACGAGCGGACCTTGGTGACGCCATCGCCTTTCGATAGCTACCTCGCCGGTGACGTCAATGCATTGTCGTCCAAAGCGCGCGCCGGTCTCGATACCTTCATCAATACCGGCTGCGCAGCGTGTCACAACGGCGTCCTGGTTGGCGGCGGCATGTACCGAAAATTTGGCGTCGTTGAGCCCTATTGGAAGGCAACGGGCAGCCAAGCCATCGACAACGGACGCGCCGATGTCACCAAGAACCCCGACGACCTCTATGTTTTCCGTGGTGCCAGCCTGCGCAACGTCGCGATGACCGCGCCCTATTTTCACGACGGGTCTGTGGCGACGCTTCCGGAGGCCGTCCGCGTCATGGCGCGGGTGCAGCTCGGGGTGACGCTGGGCGACGCCGAAACGCGCGACATAGTGGCGTTTCTGGAGAGCCTGACGGGCGAGCTGCCAGCAAACTTCGCCACCGTCCCAACGCTTCCGGCGGCGTCGGTCCCGCCCCCGCGCGCGAGCAGCAAAGAGAGCGTCCAGTAGCAGTCTGGGCGGTCCAGCAAGACAAGCGGTGCTTCGCGCAGCAGAGCCCTGGCGAACACCCATCCACCGAACCATCGCGACTGGAGCGCGGCGGACATAGCAAGCTGACGCCGTGCGCCAGGATTTTCTCTCGCGCGGTTGGTGCCGCGGACTCGGTAAAACTGCCTTAAACCGGCTGCTTCAACATCGACATCATCGAATGCTGATCGCGCAGCACTCGCGGCACGGACAATAGGAGTTGGTCAATGACGACAGGTCGACAGGCTGGAATCGTATTGATCGTTGGAATGATGTTGATGAGTGGGATAGCTGCTTGGACGAAGGTGCAATCGCAGCCGTCAGCGGATGGGCGCAACGCGCCGAGCGTTTTCGATGGGGTCCTCAGCAGTGTCGCAGTCAGTCCCGAGATGAGCACTGCAGAACTGCGAGCGGCGCTGACGGAGTCCAGCGTGATCGTCCTCGACGCCAGACCTTACGAAGAGTACGCCGTCAGTCATATTCCCGGCGCGCGAGCGGTTCCCGCAAAGCCGGGCACGACACCCGCGCTATACGTCGCCGACGCAGCCGAGATCGCGAAAACCATCCCGGACAAAAGTCAGCCGCTGATCTTGTACTGCAACGGCCTCTTTTGCGGCCGTAGCGAGCGGTTTGCCGATGACTTGACTAAACTCGGATATCGAAACGTCCGCAGATACCAATTGGGCGCCCCCGGCTGGCGTGCGCTCGGCGGTGTCATGCAGGTGGAAAAGCCGGCATTGCTGCGGCTGCTCGCGCAGGATGCGACCTCGGTGTTGATCGACGGGAGGGCGGAGGCAGGTCTGACGCCGCGCGTTCGAAACGCGGTATCGATCCCTTTGCCGCAAGCCTCCCAAGCCAAGGATGACGGGCGTCTGCCTATGACCGACCACAATACCCGCATCTTTGTAGTCGGCACCAACGGCAGTGAGGCGCGCGCCGTGGCAGAGGCAATCGTGCATGACGCGTTTCACAACGTCGCCTTTTTTGGCGGTGCGATCACCGATCTGCAGGAGCTGCTGGACGATGAGGAACGCTAGCGGGAGATCTGGAAACAGCGCTCCAGTAGGCGTCATCTTTGAATCGCTGCTCGCTCAGATAGACGCGCGAGCGTTCGAAGAGATAGGCCTCGACTTCACGCAGAGTTCTCGCCCGCATGTCCCGGGCGAGATCGCGCCACTCCATGCGTGTTAGAAGCTCCATCGCTGAAGCCGCATCGTCGATCGCCCAAATGATCCCTTGACCGGAGAGCGGGTCGGGAGCGATACGCGCATCGCCGATCGCAAGCCAGCTGTCGCCGGCACCTGATAGAGCAAAAGAAGCGCGCGCGTTTGCCACCGACAGAGTTTGCGGAAGACGGCACCCGTGCAACGCTCTGCGGACGACAGTGGTTTGTGCCAAGGCTTCCAACCACCAGCGCAAACGCGCACGACGCTCGCTGGGAACGAGTGTCGCTAATGTAATTAAGACCGCAATGACCTCGTTGCCCGGCAGGACCGCCAAATAGAACCACCCTCCCGGTACCGCTTCGATCACCGTCCGCGTGTCGAGATGCCCCGCGGGCAACGAAAAACGCGCAGAGACCGCGATATTGTTGTCGAGGTATTGACGCGCATACGGAAGGCCGAGGCCGCCTCCGGCGCGACCTGTGGCAAGGATCGCCGCGTTGGCGCGAATACGCTCCCCGGTCGACAATTGCACGCTGTAGCCGCCCCGCGGCCGGGCCGCGAAGCGCGCGGCACAGCCAAGTTTCAAATCGGCGCCGGCGTCGCGCGCCGCCAGGGCCAAGGCTTCGTCGAACGCCCGGCGGTCGAGGTGCAACGCGGTGCCGTAGGGCGAGAAGATGTGGTGCCGCGACCACGGCTCGTCGCTTCCCCAAACCGACAACACTTCCGGCGCTTCACGACAGAACGGCGCTTGTGCGAGACGCTCGAGACCGACGTGCGTGAGCGCCTGTCTCAGCTCGGGCGGCGCCGTCTCGCCGAAGCGCGGCCTCTCGAAGTGCGACTTTTCGACGAGCAAGACACGATAGCGCGCACGCGCGGCGAGAGCAGCGAGAACGCTGCCCGCCGGTCCGGCGCCGGCGATCGCGATGTCGTACCGGCTCATCGCATCCACTTCGGTTTAGTGATGCGGCACGACCGCCATGTTTACGATCGCGTCCGGCGTTTCTTGCTCGTGCTTGCCGCTCGTTGTGGGCCGACCGCACGCTTGGGAGCCGCGGCCGCTACCACTACAGCTGCGGGTGCCTTATTGAATTCGACCTCATAGAAGTCTTTCGCGGCGCCGTCGGGCGTCGTCTCGACGACGAAGCCGAGCGTCGACCAGAGGTTCACCATTTCATTCCTCGATCCCATTTCACGGAAACCGAGCGGCGTCTGCGGATCCGGCACTCGTGCCCAGGGTCGCCGATCCTTCGGACTATCGAGCGGGAACACGTCGTCCGGGCGGGTCGTCGGCCACCACCCGACTCGACGCCGTCCGTCTGCGACCGACGGGTCGTCGACAAAGTCCGCGGCGCAATCGCGGAAATCGGCCTGCCATGGCAGGGCCATTTGCTGCGAGAAGGCGCCGGCTTCGACGGTCACGTCCCGTCGGCCTTCTCCAGGCACAGGAATCGTTCCCACGGTCCGATTGCGAGCAAGGCGGAACGGTTTTTCCCAGACGTCCTTCTTCGTAAACAGCCAGCTCGCCTCCATACCGGGATAGAACGCCCCGCCCGACATGTTCTCCAGCGCGGCGCGGTCGAGCCCCTCGGGCGTGATCGCAGGCGGGTTCGCCGGGACCGGTGGCCAATCTTTGACAAAGTCGTCTCTCTGCCAAGCACGCAAGAGCGCGTATTGCAGTTTGGAAACTGCATGCAAATAGGCAGGATCGCTTTTGTCACCCCTGTCGTTTGCCGCTTCAAAATAGTCGCCATATGCGGCCGGCATCTGGGACGGAACTATTGGCGGTCTCGGTACGCTGTCGAAGCTATTTGGATCCCGCACTCGTTCGAAAACTGCGTCGCGATTCACTTGCAGGCTGCCTGGTCCTCCGAGCGCGTTGAAATTCAAAGCGCTAATTGACCCATGAAAGCGCGCCCGAGGACCCATCTGGTGTTTATGCACCCGCTCGATCCTGGTGATGGCACTGAGGATCGGCGCGATGTCGCGCGTGAAACTCGGTGTGAAGTCCTTTATCGTCTTGTTCCGCTTCCAGTCGGCGTTCATTGCCGCGATGTGGGCGAGCGGGCCGGCAAAAAGCCCGTCGTCGGCTGGAATATCCATCTCGCGCACGATCACGTCGATGAGCGAGTCGTACATCGTGCGATAGCTGCGGATGGGAGGCACGAAATCGGGTGGACCGACGACCACCCAGGCGCCGTCGACCTCTTGCTTGACGCCGTTGATCGTCAACTCCGCCTCCACGGGGCCGTCGGACATGTCGTCGAACCAGCCGTCATTGTTGGCAAAATGGCGTATCATCTCGCGTCCCAGGCCTGGATCGAAGTCGCTTTGCCCCATCCCTCCGATGACGATCAAGTGTCCGTCTGCATCCGACCGAAGTTCGCCGAGCGTGCGGATCTTCAGCTTCGTTTCGCCGCTCGGCCTATTTTGCTTCAGATCGCGATCGATTGCGAAATGCGCCACCGTTACGGTATCGCCGCCGTTGACGCGTTGCGGCCCGGGATCAAGCTCGAGCCATTTTTTTCGCTCGCCGATTGTTTTCAGCTTTTCGTTGCGGACGGTCGGTTTTCCGGGCGCTCCGTAGCTCGAGAACAGCGGACTATCCTCGGCGCCGGCTTGACCGTGGAAGGCGCAGAAATTCGCCTTGCGGTTGGCAAGATGCGCGGTCCAGGTGATCCTCACGGCTCGCGTGCCGTCGCTGGTCTTGACC